>Ga0209539_1000181_pt1 | contig 38555 bp, 35 predicted proteins | sample BarGraNGADG00312_2_FD_184499 | JGI IMG/M metagenome (GOLD analysis project Ga0209539, IMG submission 184499) | Arctic peat soil microbial communities from Barrow, Alaska - Barrow Graham LP Ref core NGADG0011-312 (SPAdes) (version 2) | ecosystem: Environmental > Terrestrial > Soil > Wetlands >...
ATCGGCAAAAATATCTTGGCAATGAGTCGAAAGGCAAACTCCTGTGGCCCATACCCGGGCACATTCGTATAACCGAGCTCTTTGGGATGCGCCACGACCCGATCAACGGTACGTGGGAGATGCACAACGGCATCGACATGGGTTGTCCGATGTCGACGACGCTTCGTGCTCCCGCTGACGGCGTCGTTGCGTACGAAGGGAGATTCTCAGGTTATGGCAACATGCTGATGCTTCAGAGCAGCCAGCATATGACTCTGGTCTTTGGACATCTCAAGTCGTTCATTGCCAAAAAGGGGCAGTCTGTGAAACGCGGTCAGGTGATAGCGCTTACAGACAATACTGGCTGGAGTACGGGCCCTCATCTGCACTTTGAGGTCCGGATCGATAGCACTCCAAAGAACCCGTTCCTCTACCTTGGGGCAAAACCGTAGCGCTCACAGCGAAAGGAGATTCTCATGCCATCCAGAAAATCCTCGTTTGTCATAGCGGTAGCCGCACTGCTCGTTGTCGTGATCGCATTCTGGGCAGGATTCGTCGCCTATCCGTTTCTTGCGCCGCGCCTGACAGGCTTTTCCCGGCCATCGTCTGTCCAGACGACCCTTGACCGCGACACCTACCTCAAACTTTCGGGGGAGGTGTATGACACGCTGAGTCTCCAGTACTACCAGAAAGTCGACGCCGGCAAGCTCCTCAAGGCACAGGTTGCCGGGCTCGGCGACCCGTACACGGAACTGTTTACGCCCGCCGAGGCGGCGGACTTTCGTGAACAGCTGTCCGGCGAATACGTAGGCATCGGTGTCGTCATCACACCGAGCAAGAAAGCTGAAGCCATCGAGATCGTGAGGGTGTTTGCCGGTACACCTGCAGAAGAGGCTGGGCTGAAACCTGGAGACCTCATCGACAGCATAGACGGCACGACAGCTCGGAAACTGGACCTCGATGTCGTGTCCGCTCGCATCAAGGGCAAGGCGGGTACCTCCGTCCGATTGAAGATCGAACGTGCAGGAACACTTCTGAACTACACCGTTGCGCGGCGCCAGGTCCAGCTCCCGGTTGTCGAGAGTCGTATGATCGGGAACAAGGTTGGGTACATCTCCGTCTCGTCGTTCAGCTCCGGTGTGGCTGTGAAGTTTGCTCGGGCGCTTCACGCACTCGAGAACCAGAAGATTGCAGGACTAGTCATCGACATACGGGACAATGGCGGCGGCTATCTGAATGAATGCCTCGACATGCTGTCGAACTTCATTCCCCATGGGACAGCTCTATGGACGAGGGAGGCCGGAGGCCAAGTAAACCCCGTCACCATTAATGGTGGCAGTGTCTCATTTCCGACCGTCGTCCTGGTCAACGAAAACTCTGCAAGTGCTTCAGAGATCTTTTCGGCTGCAATGCAGGAGAACAAGGCGGCTCTCGTCGTGGGAACCAGAACGTTCGGCAAAGGACTCATCCAGCGAAGCTGGGACCTCTCGGAGGGCTACGAGCTCAAAGTGACGGTCGAGGAGTACTACACGCCAAATAAAAACACGATCCAGAAAAAAGGGCTGACTCCCAACATTGTGGTAGCAGATCCACCTCCCGCACTCTTTGGAACACTTCCGGGTGATGGTCAGCTCGCACGAGCCGTCCAGATGGTCGAGGAGGGAAAGCGCCCATGATTGTCGTGGTATCTGGTCCTGGAGGCGTCGGCAAGAGCACGGTCGTCGCGGAACTGCTGCGTCGCTACCCAGACATGCACCGCTCGATCTCCGTGACGACGAGGGCCCCCCGACCGGGGGAAGTGGACGGCGTCGACTATCACTTTGTGACTGAGGAACAGTTCACACATTGGATTGACAAAAGACTGTTCGCTGAGTATGCTGATGTACGTGGCCATCACTATGGGACGCCGATGTCCTCGCTTGAGGTTGTCAAGCCGGAGGAGATTCTCGTCCTGACCATTGATATTCGTGGCGGTTCCAGCATAAAACGCCTGTTCCCGGAAGCCCTTATGATTTTTCTGAAGCCTCCGGACGTTCTGGAGCTCGAACGTCGTCTGGAGTGCAGAGGCTCGGAAACACCCGAAGAGATAGCTGGACGCATCGAGCTTGGTCGCTACGAGATGACTTGTGCCAAGGACTACGATTACATGGTCACGAACCGCGACCTTGAGACCACGGTCGACATTGTCGACAACATAATCCGCAGTGTACTGCGGAGATAGGAGTTGCGCATGGACGAGCAAAAAGAACAGCCTACCCAAGAACCAGAACTGGCAAATCTCTATCTGGAGACGTTGATCGCGAAAGTTGACACGAACAAGTATCGGCTCATTCGTCAGCTTCTCGATACATCGCATCAGTTGCTCGAAGAGAAGACCGACCCGCTCCGCGAGCCTGTTGACGACATCCTTCGGAAGTCCGCCGGCCGTATGGTGGCTGCTGCGGTACGCGACGCTGTGAACCCCGTGATCGAGGGCACCGAACCGAAGCGCTAGCGTACCCTGGAGTCCAATCACTTGCGAAGAAGCGTCAACCACCCCGCACGCTCGTACGGGGTGTCGACAACTTGAGAAAGGAGAGACCTATGGACAAGAATGCGCGCATCAGCCAGACCGTAGAGTTTGTGACGATCGGGCATCCCGACAAGGTCGCCGATCAGATATCGGACGCCATTCTGGACGAACTGCTTACGCAGGATCGATACAGCCGCGTCGCTTGTGAGACGTTTGTCACACATGGTCTGGTCATCGTCGGAGGAGAGATAACTACCAACGCATTCGTCGACGTCGACGGTGTCGTCCGGGCGACCATCGACAGCATTGGCTACAATCACCCGAAATATGGGTTTGACGCCCGGACCTGTGCGGTTGTCAGCGCAATTGGCCGCCAGTCTCCAGATATTGCCCAGGGTGTCGACGCGGGTGGCGCCGGGGACCAAGGTATCATGTATGGCTATGCCACGGACGAGACGCCGGAGTATATGCCGCTACCGTACGAACTGGCGCGCAGGCTCACTATGCGGCAGGAGGAAGTCCGGCAGCAGAATATCCTTGACTATCTGGGCCCGGATGGCAAGAGCCAGGTCACGCTGGAATACGATGGTGACAAGCCCGTGTACCTTCGTTCTGTCGTTCTTTCGTCTCAGCACCTTGATACCGTTCTTGATCCCGACAATCCCTCACGAATGTCGAATGATGCGCGTGAGGAGATTATCGAAAAGATCGTACGGCCGTCGTTGCCGTCTGACCTTCTCGACAGCAAGACCATGATCTATGTGAACCCAACCGGCAAGTTCGTCGTGGGCGGCCCCCAGTCCGACACTGGTATGACTGGCCGCAAGTTAGGCATCGACACCTATGGTGGACGTATCCCGCATGGCGGAGGAGCCTTCTCTGGTAAGGACCCCACAAAAGTGGACCGATCGGCTACCTATCTTATGCGGTATCTCGCGAAGAACATCGTGGCAGCTGGTATTGCCCACCGATGCCTTACGCAGGTGGCTTATGTCATCGGTCAGAAGGACCCCGTTTCGTTCGAGCTTTCCTTCGAAGGCACTGGCGCGGTTCCCGAGTCCATCGTGCGGGACGTCATAGCAAAGAATGTCGAAATGACTCCTACTGCCATCATTGACTATCTCGGCCTTCGAAAGCCCATCTATCGGCAGACGTCCATGCACGGTCACTTCGGACGTCCGGGATTCAGCTGGGAAGAACTTGACCTGGTTCGAGAACTGAAGAACTGGCTCAAGATCTAGCCCGTGCTTGGCAGTTTCGCCGTTCTGACGCAGAGGGGGCCATTTTCACGGAACCTCCTCTCGTACGATCTTGGTTCGGTTGGAGATAATCCGGAACCAGGAACATGGTTTCTGGTTCCTTTCATGCACGATGTCACGCCTGCCCTGCTCGTCTCGACCTCTGGTCCCGAGAGTCCCTGGTCCGAGACGGGGGGGCTTCCTCTCCCCGCCCTGAGTGTGTGCTCAGCTCCTGGCGTGTATCCGGAGCTGGGGCCTGATGTGGCGGCGCTTCAGCGTTCTCTCGAGAGACAGGTCCTTGGTTGGGAAGATGCCCTCGCGATCGTCCGTTTCCTCCAGGCATCTCAACCGCACGACCGCAACAAGGCTCGCCTCACGGGACCCGAACCGGCACTGCTTCTGCACAATTTGCAGGTGATGGCCGCGCGGGACCCCTCGTTTTCCGCAAAGACTGCTCCCGTGCGCCAACTGCTTTCAGATAGCGAAGCCACTGCTCATCTACAGAGCGCGCTCTGGAAACTCTCCACCCCCGCAAGGCGGAAGCTGTATGAGCAGGGATTCGTTGTCGACCGCGGACTAGCCGACACCGAGCCACGAGTGTCCCGCACACGGGGCGACCGTACTGACCCACAACTCCTTATCGGATCGTTTGTGGACAGGGCGACTCGCTTTCGCCCGGCAATAGAAGCGGCGATCGCCGGCGGTGGCAGCGTTGCCCTCATCGCCAGCTCAGATGTCCTCGCGAGTCTTTATGAAGGACTCGTGTCACGCGACTGGGGCATTCCGCTTGTTCGTTGGCCCTCAGCCGGCGCCAGACGCTTTCGCGGCGACCGCCACTCGACCGTCTGGCTGAGCACCCGTCAGTTCTCGTCGTTGATCCTCCCTGAAATCGCACTTGTTGCCGTGGATCTGGGAATTCCCGGGGAGTGGCCCTTCTTCTGGCAACGCTTCTCGCTCAGAAGTCTTCTCAGTGTTGCAGCTGACATGAGCAAGGCGCGTGGCATCCCCTGTCTGGCTGGCGTCAGTGCGCCGACCCTCTCAGTACTGGACGCGTGTGGTGTTCCGACAGACTCCCCGCTGGGATCAGTGGTTGAGTACCCTGCCCACAAATCTGCTACCTTCGTTCTTCGGAGTCAGAACGCTGCCTTGGACAAGCAGTTGGGGCCTTCGGGGGTTCTCCTCGCACCCACTATGCGACTCCTTCGGCAAACTTACGACCAGGGCAAGGATTCTATGCTTCTCCTCAACATCCGCGGTTTCGCGACGCTGATCGAGTGCGCGGAATGTGGGTATACGGCAACATGCCCCGACTGTGGTGCGACGCTGACCCTGGGAGGCGACAGGAAGAGGCTCTTCTGCAAACAGTGCGGCCATTCGGAGGCTCCGCCCGATCTCTGTCCCAACTGCCATGGGACACAACTTCGTTCGCGCGGCTATGGCCTGGACCGCCTCGCCCATGAGCTCCACCGTACTTTTCCGGTCTCAGCCGTCCAGCTGATGACACCCAGCGACGAGACCGTGATTGCGCAAAACACTGGTCCGTCGCTGTTTCTCGGCACGTATGCCGACGTCCAGCGCATCGCTGTCCTGAAGCCTGAGCTCGTTGTCTTTCCCGACGTAAGCGTCGGGCTCCAACACCCGGTGTTCGACAACATCGAGCAGCTGGCCGTCGTCGTCCGTGGCGCGGTTGCAGAAACCGCGCCGGGTACTGTTCTGATCCAGCTGGACCGTCGCTCCACAGGCCTGCGAGGCGTTCTGGACGGCAGTCAGACCATGGCGGTCTTCCTTGAAAACGAGAGGGAACAGCGCCGCGAGCTGTTGATGCCACCTTTCGCACGTCAGTTCGTCGTACGTGTCTCGTCTCGCGACCCGAGCCCCGACGTGGACGCAATAACCAGAGCCCTGGGAAACGCCCTCGTTGCGGAAGGAGTGGATTTCCGCGGTCTGCACGCGGACCTGCTGACAGTCTCAGCTCGGGCAAGAGTCATATCTCTCGAGTTCCGTGCCGACTCCCTGCAGGCGGCCCTTGGACTGCGTGTTGGCACCGCACTCGCTCACAATAGACACTTCCAGAATGCCGCCATCCGGGTATACTGATAACATGAAGATCCTGCTGATTGGCAGTCCCGTCCTTCGCAAGAAGGCAAAACCCATACGGAAGATGACGAGCGAGCTTGTTCATCTGGCCAAATCGATGGAAGGTCTCATGAAACCGACAGGAGTCGGCTTGGCTGCCCCTCAGATCGGCCTTAACCAAGCGTTCTTCATCTACGATGTTGGCGAAGGACTCCATCTCGTGGCGAACCCTCAGATCCTGGAGCACAAGGGATCAGCAAGCGCTGAGGAAGGCTGTCTCAGCATTCCAGGCGTTTATGCTCCAATCGACCGTGCGACAGAAATCACGTTGTCATACCTGGATCATACGGGCAAGAGACGCATCCACAAGTTCGTCGATTTTGAGGCTCGCGTGATCCAGCACGAATTCGATCACCTCCAGGGCATGCTGTTCGTCGATCGGATCACTGACCCGTCCACGATTTCCGTGCAAGAAGGAAGCCCTGTCGCCGCCGTACTTACTCATGCAATCGAGGGAAAGGGACAACAGCTCTGACGATGGCCCTAGACGCCGCCCGCATTGCTGTGTTTGGTTCGTCATCGATTTCGGTCCCAGTCTTTGACACCATCAGATGCCGGTTTCACGTCGTCCTTGCGGTCATGTCAGAGGAGCCTCGCGTCCGCCGAGGCAAGCTCCTGGCCAACCCCGTACAAGTGTGGGCGCAGTCCCATTCAATCCCCGTGCTCAATGGCGCTGAGACCCCTGCAGAGGTACTGACAAAGCGACTGGTCGACGATGTCGTCGACATCCTGTTTCTGCTTTCCTACGGAAGACTGCTTCCGCAGGCTCTCCTGGATGCACCGCGTATCGCTTCCATCAACCTGCACCCGTCACCGTTGCCCTGGTACCGGGGGGCGGCTCCTATTGAGCGCCAGATCATGGACGGTTGCACGCAGTCAGCGGTGAGTGTCATTCGCATGAACGGCCTGCTGGACCGAGGCGAGCTCCTAGCTCAGGAGCCGTTTACCATTACTCACTCGGATTATCGCACCGATGTCGAAGCGTCTATCGTCCGGATAGGCGCACCACTTGCTCTGCACGTCTTCGACCAACTGCTGCACAAGTCAACCACGCCGCTACAACAAACCGGCACGGGTTCCTATGCACACAAACTCAAACCCGACGACGAGCTCATCGACTGGTCACACTCCGTGGCGCAAGCATACAATCTTGTCCGGGCTCTTGCCCCCGAACCATGCGCGTGCACATACCAAGGAGCGGACCGGGTGAAGATCTTCAGAGCTAGCCTTCTGTCTGCAGACATCGAACTCCCTGCAGACGCCCCTTGCGGCATGGTCGCGCTATTTCTGCGCAAACGTGCTGCCGTTCGCTGCGGTGACGGATGGCTGGAACTCCTGGAACTCCAGTTTCCCGGGAAGGCTCCCATGTCGACGGTCGACCTTCTCAACGGCCGGCGTCTTCTCCCTGGAGTTGTCCTCCATCGAAATCCATCAACCTAGACTTGTTCGCTCTAAGATCGGTCCAAAGTTATCCACAGGTTGATCCAACTTCCACAAAGATTGATTTGCGGTGATGGGTTTTCCTATTCAGTCGACCTAGCGAATACGCTATATACCAAGCCATGGATCCGGATGGCCTCAGCTTCCTCTCGAGTATCGACAGCCCGCATGACGCTGGCAATCTCACTTACCGGTGCTCCTGTTGTAATGCACGCCCATAGTCTTACTTCCCTTGCCCCAGCCCCGTTTGTTCTGCAAGCGGTTGTCCAACCCGTTGCCATTGATGTGGTCGGCAATCAACCCCGGAGCAGGCCGACTGCCAAGCACGAACCACGGAAGTGGATATGAGCCGCCTGGATAAGTGATCCCGGAAATGCGTCCAATATGAGCTCGCGCTAGAGGCGTCTGTGTGGAGACCCTTGTGTTGGCGTAGCTAACGCCCAACAGAGCGTTGCCATCTTTCAACCTCTCGTAAGTGTCACGGTCTACTAGCATCTCTAGCGTGTAGACCAAAGGCATTTCCCAAGACTGGCCGTGTTGTCCTTTGTTTGAGGCATGGTGCGGTATGAGAATACACACGCTCTCGCCTTTTGCTCTTACATCGTAGTCAAAGTCTCTTCTCACAATCTCGATCTCCTCCTTTCCGATGAGGACCGCACGTGCATGAAGAAGACAGCAGGCGCGAACCCACTCAGCCAGTTCAGGGCTGGCCAATCCATCAAGATCATGGGTTTTCCGGCAATCTCACTCACGGTAGTACATCTCGTGAATCGAAATCTCTTCCTAGGGCCACTTTTCTGTGCGTACAAACTGGCACGCCGCGGTCAGATCTTGATGGTGTCTTCGGCGGCGTGTTCCAGACGATCCGTCGTGTGGACGTAGATCTGGGTCGTCGTGATATTCTGATGCCGGAGTGTGTCGCGTACCTGTTCTATCGTGGCGCCGTTCTGAAGAGCCATGGTGGCAAAGGTGTGCCGCAGCGAGTGCGCAGAGATGCGCGAGGAGTATACGCCAATTCCCAGGAGCTTCCGTTTCACGTCGAAGCGCAGAGTCCTCGTCGTGATCCGCCTGTCCTTGTTGTTGTTGCTGTGCGACACGAACAGCGCCGCCCGGGGGTCGGTACAGCGACGTGCCGCAAGGTAGCGGCTAATCGGTTCGTATGCCTCTCGTGTCAAAACGACGAAATCATCTTTCGCGTCCTTCCCTTTACTGCGAACGTAGAGGAGTGTGGCGTTGGACGTATGACGAATGTCTCCGACGTCAGAGCCGACGACCTCCATCGTGCGAAGACCTGTCCGAAGCATCAGGTTGATCATCGCAAAGTCTCGCAGGCCGATCATGTCGCTCGTATCGATGGAGTTCAACAAATCGCGCGCTTGCTGCAGGGTAAGCGGATCGCGGTTGAACCCGTAGGAACGCTTGAAGCCTTTGAGACCCGCAGACACATCGGGGTAGATGCGGTTCGACTCGAGATACTTGAAAAACTGGCGGACCACGGTAAGGTACAGATTCCCCGTCCGAGGCGACAGTCCCTCTGCCAGCAGATGGCTCTTGTATTGGACGATATCTGTCTTCGTCAGGTAGCCGACCCCGCCAGCGGCCTCTCGAAGCGACAGGAACTCCTTGAACCGCTTGAGCGCGCGGCGATACACGATCTTGCTGGTGATGCCGACATCTTGTGCCAGCAGGAAGCTCTCGATCAGCTGATCGAGATTCGCCGCCAGTGTGCCTGCAGGCTGTCGCGGCGAGATCTCCTTCATTTTTCCGTGGAGCAGTCGCCTTCGGCCGGGTTGGCCGGAGTGTCCGTGACAATACCGGCGCTCTTGAGGGCGTCTTCCTTGATCATGGAGGGCTCCCACGGAGGCTCGAACACAAGATCCACCTTGACGTTCCGCACTCCTGCTACGGTCCGAACTCCCTGTTCAGCCTGCTGGAGCAAATAACTACTCATCGGACACTGAGGAGCAGTCATGGTCATACGGACCGTGACGTCCCCCTCGGCGGTGATCTCTACTCCGTAAATCAGCCCGAGATCAACGATGTTAATAGGAATCTCGGGGTCGTAGACGGTTCGCAGCGCATTAAGAATCTGCTCTTGTTCTATCATTGTCTATGCCTCCGGTTGGGTGACACGGGTCACGTGTGCGCCAAGGTGAAACAGCTTACTTTCGAGCGCTTCGTATCCCCGGTCGATATGATGGATCGATTTCACTGTCGTTGTGCCATGCGCTGCAAGGCCGGCGACCACTAGAGCGGCACCGCCCCGCAGATCTTTTGCCTGGACTGTCGCCGAGTTCAGCGACTCCACACCCTCGATAATGGCTGTCTCTTCCGATACCTTAATGCGGGCGCCCATGCGCTCGAGCTCGAGGATGGCGCCGAACCGGTTCTCGAAGATACTTTCCACAACGACCGAATTGCCACGCGCCAATGTCAGATACGCGGTCATCATAGGCTGGGCATCCGTCGCATACCCCGGAAACGTCAGGGTACGGATATCCGTCGACCGATACTCTGGAACGCCCTTGACGACAACAGCGTCATCCCCCTCAACCTCGACCATCGCCCCCGTCTCTCGCAACTTGGCGATAATCGACCAGATATGCCGGGCGTCGATGCCCGTGATGGTAGCCTCGCCCTGTGTAATGGCCGTGGCCACCATCAGTGTCGAAGCTTCGATGCGGTCGCCGATGATGCGGTGCGACGCACCGTGCAACTGAGCGACGCCCTCGATACGGAATCCGAACGGGAAAACGGGCACGATGCGGGCGCCCGCCTTGTTGAGGAAGGAGATGAGATCATACACCTCCGGCTCCTGGGCCGCATTGAAGACACGTGTCGTACCTTCGGCAAGAGCAGCTGCCAACAGGAGATTCTCAGTCGCGCCCACACTAGGAAAGTCAAGATAGACATCGCAGGCCTTGAGCACCGCGGCCTGACCGATAAGATACCCGTCTTTCCACTCGAACTGTGTGCCCATGGCTCGCAGGCCCTTGATGTGAAGGTCGATGGGTCGAGCACCGATACTACAGCCGCCCAGCGATGGGAGCATTGCCCTGTGCTCGCGCCCAAGAAGTGCTCCTACCAATGTCTGCGTCCCTCGCAAGCTGTAACCATTGGTGTTCTCGACGCGCGTTTCAATGGGTCCACGGGTGTCGAGCACCAGGTCTCCATCAATGAAGGAGACCAGCTTGACGCCCATCGCCTGGATAAGGGTGAGGAGAGACTGGAGGTCGCTGATGTCCGGAACATTCTGGAAGCTGACAACGTCGCGGACAGCAATCGCAGCCGCCACCAGCGGCAGGATCGAGTTCTTGGCACCACTGCAGCGGACCGAACCGTGGAGCGAGTTGCCTCCCTCGATGAGAAAGCTCTGTTCCGTGGTCATACGTTACCCTCCTCAGTGACTTGCATTGAGATAATCGTCGATGCGAGCGAGTATCTGCGCCGAAGTTGTCCCATCGCCATATGGGTTGACCCCATCCGCGCCAAAAATTGCAAAACCACTTGCCACGAGCCGCTCGAACGACGAGACGATAAGGTCCTCGTCCTGGCCGACCAGCTTGACCCAGCCGCTTGTCACAGCCTCGGGACGCTCGGTGACCTCACGAAGCAGGAGCATCGGTTTGTGAAGCGTCACCGCCTCTTCCTGAATCCCGCCCGAGTCGCTGAGAACGGCCGCACAGTGTTCAAGCATATACAGGAAATCGAAGTAGGGAAGAGGGTCGGTGAGCACGACGTTCGGCACGCCCGCCGCAATCCCGAACACTATTTCTCGCACAACCGGGTTGAGATGTACCGGAAAGACAAACGTCAATTCCGGATGCGAACTGGAGAGCTTCACGAGCGCGTCCGAGAAGATCGCAATGCCGGTATCCCAGTTTTCGCGACGGTGTGCCGTCATGATAACCATGCGACTCCCCGGCCGAACCTTCGACATGATGTCCGGAGCGCGAAGGTGAGGCAAGGCCATGTGCACGGCGTCCACGATTGAGTTTCCGACGACATCGATCCTGCTGGTGTCGATACCTGCATGCAGGAGATTCTGTCTGGCCTCCTCGGTGGGCGCGAAGCAGAGGTCGGCAATCTGATCTGTAAGCATGCGGTTCACTTCCTCGGGGAAAGGGCTGAACTTCTGATGGGACCTGAGGCCCGCCTCGACATGACCCACCGGGATCTTTGCGTAGGTCGCTGCGAGAGCTCCCATGAACGTGGTAGTGGTGTCTCCGTGAACCAGAACCATGTCCGGCTGCAGCTCAGCCAGTGCATCGGAAATCTGCGTTGCAAGTGCCGCCGTCAAGTATGGAAGCGTTTGGCGCTGTTTCATGACGTTGAGATCCCGCCACACCCGTATCTCGAACATTTGCACGACGTCGTCCAGCATCTGCATGTGCTGGCCGGTCAGGAGTACATGACTCTCAAATCTGGGATCGGCTTCCAGCGCCTTGACGATGGGCGCCATCTTGATTGCCTCAGGACGCGTGCCAAAGATAGACAGAATGTTGCAACGCACGTCAGTGTACTCCCAGAAGCGCAATGGCCAGCCCGATCGAGCACAGCACAAACGTCACCAGATAGTACAGCGTCGTGATGCGCCGCTGGCTCCACCCCCGGAACAGCAGTAGGTAATGGAAATGTCCATTGTCTCCCTTCATGGGAGACTGGTGCCTGGCCGCCCGGCGGAAAATGCTCGAGACTGTTTCCGCGATGGGAATACCAAGCGCGAAAACCGACACGATGAGCATAACAGTTGTCGGCAGTTTAAGGGCGCCATAGACGGAAAGGCTCGCGATCATGAACCCAAGAAACTCGGACCCGGCGTCTCCGAGAAACACCTTCGCCGGATTGTAGTTGAAGACAAGGAATCCCAGGACCGCACCAAGCAGCGCCACAAGGATACCCCCCATGACCGCCATGCCCTTGAGCGCGGCGAAGAAAAACATTGCAAGGAGAATCAGCGCAGCGACGCCGCCCGCAAGACCGTCCAGTCCATCGATGAGGTTCAGCGCATTGGTGATTCCCACGATCCAGAAATAGGTAAGGATGATGCCGCCGATGCCAAGCTGGAAGAATCCTCCATGCAGGAAGTTGGTGAACGCGGTCACACGGACCCCAAACGCAATGACGACGATTGCTGCCACTGATTGTATCAGCAGCTTCAGCAATGCGGGGATGTCGAACATATCGTCCAGGAGCATGCCAATGAACACGATACCTCCACCGACAAGGATTCCCTTCAACTGCACTGTGAGCGAATCGAAGAAGAACACGGACACGATGAATGCGACGACAATGGCGATGCCACCAGTGCGGGGTGTCACCTTCCGATTCACTCTGCGCCGTCGACCGTCGATATTCGCCTCAGCACTTGCAGCCGGCTTGTCGGTGATGCCAAGGCGCAGCCCAAGTTTCATGAAGACCGGTGTCAACACAAGACTCAGCGCCAGAGCCACGAAAAACGACCAGAGCTGTGCCTGCGTAATCACAAGATGCATGGACTACTTCGTCCCGTATATCCTGTCCCCGGCATCGCCAAGACCGGGAAGAATATAGCCATTCTCGTTCAAACAACGGTCAATTTCCAGAGTGACGATTTTTACGTCGGGATGCTCGCGCTGCAGCACTTCGATGCCCTCCGGCGCCGCAATGAGACAACAGAAGCAGATGCTGCGAGGATGCCGCTCCTTGACCAGGGAAATAGCCTTGGAGGCACTGCCTCCAGTTGCAAGCATCGGGTCCATGACGAATACGTCTGACTCACCAGTACTCTCCGGAAGCTTGCAGTAGTACTGAACCGGTTGCAGAGTGTTCTCGTCTCTGAACAGACCGATGTGTCCCACCTTGGCGTGAGGGATCATGTCGAGCATTCCCTGGGCCATCACGAGCCCGGCTCGAAGCACGGGCACTATGGTGACTTCGTTCTCCAGTTCCTGCCCTTCGTAGGACTCCAGGGGGGTCTCTATGGGGCACGCCTTGGTTTGCATGTTCCTGCATACCTCGTACGTCATGAGCCCGGAAAGTTCCTCCGCCAGCTGGCGAAAGTCCTTGTGCGTCGTGTTCCTGTTGCGAAGAAGGGTAAGTTTGTGCCGTATCAGCGGATGATTCAGCACCTGAAGGTTACGATAGTCCATCAGTTCTCCTAGTACATCTTGCCTGCGTATAGTGGAAAACGGTCCGTCAGCGCTGTCACGCGAGCTCGAATCTGAGCCAGCTTCTCCTCGTCGTCGCGCCTCATGATCGTCTCGTCGATCAGGGCGGCGATTTCAACCATCTCTGGCTCACGCATGCCGCGACTGGTGGTAGCTGGAGTTCCAAGCCGTATTCCACTTGCCTTGTTTGGCGGCAAGGGATCGAAGGGAATGGCATTCTTGTTGACAGTGATGCCTACGGTCTCCACAAGCGTCTGGACTTCTTTGCCTGTAACTCCCTTGGAGGTCAGATCGACAAGCATAAGGTGAGTGTCGGTGCCGCCGGAAACGATGCGATAACCATGCTCCGTCAGAGCCTGAGCCAATGCTCTTGCGTTAGCGAGGACCTGCTTCTGATACGCGCCGAACTCGGGGGACGCGGCTTCTCTCAGAGCGACCGCCTTCGCCGCGATGACATGTTCAAGAGGACCGCCCTGACTGCCAGGGAACACGGCACTGTTGAGCTGCTTGGCATACTTCTCCTTGTAAAGGATGATGCCGCCTCGAGGACCGCGAAGTGTTTTGTGCGTGGTCAGCGTGACAAAATCCGCATACGGCACCGGTGAGGGATGGAGTCCTACGGCGACCAGCCCAGCGATGTGGGCCATGTCTACCATGAGCAGTGCACCGACCGAATCGGCAATTTCACGGAAGCGGGGGAAGTCAATGATGCGCGGGTATGCACTGGCACCTGCGACGATCAGCTTGGGACGCTCTGCTTGAGCCAGCTCGGCTACCTGGTCATAGTCGATTGTCTCGGTGTCTTTTCGAACGCCGTAGGAGACGATACGAAACAGTTTGCCCGTGAGCGACACGGGGCTTCCGTGGCTCAGATGCCCACCGTCGGCAAGAGACATGCTCAGAATCGTGTCTCCTGGCTGTAGAACGGAAAAGTAGACCTCGAGGTTGGCCTGCGTTCCCGAGTGGGGCTGAACGTTTGCTCCCTCCGCACCGAAAAGCGCCTTGGCACGCTCAATAGCCAGCGTCTCGACGATGTCAACATATTCACAACCACCATAGTAGCGTCTGCCCGGGTATCCCTCGGCGTACTTGTTTGTGAGGACTGAACCCTGTGCTGCCAAGACCTCTTCGGACACAACGTTCTCAGACGCGATGAGCTCAATGTTGTTCTGCTGACGGTGCAGTTCCTTGTTCAGTGCGTCAGCTACCTCCGGATCAACTCTCATTAAATCTGTCATGGCGACCTCCCATCAATTTTTCCGGCCTTTTGTCGTTCGAACATTCTATCACGAATGGCCGGCGGCGACACTACTTGCGCACATTCATACTGTATGCGATTCCCCGCGCGGTCGCCTGCACCACTTGCCACGCATTCAAACCTCCCTGTAAATACCCCACGTATGGCTCGTGAAAGGGCCCGTCGAAACTCAGTTCAACCGTGGATCCCTGGACAAGGGTTCCGCCTGCCATCAGGACTTCCGTCTCGTATCCAGGCATGGGACTCGGCTCGGGTACGGCATCTGCGTCCAAGGCAGAGCACTCCTGCACGGCGCGCGCAAACGCTGTGAACCGTTCCCTTGACCCGCACTCGATGCGCAGCACAATGTCTCCGCGGAGCTCGTGAGGACCCGGATCCACGACGAAGCCACTTTCCTGCAGAAGCGCGCTCGCAAGAAGGTTTCCCGTCAGGACCTGCTCAATTACCGTCGGGGCAAAGAGCAGACTCCGCAAGAACGTCTCGGCAAACCCAAGATTCGGCCCAATCTCAGCACCCACTCCTGGACTCGAGTACCGGGTCGCGGCCAAGGCCACCGCCCTGGAAGTCCCCACCACGTAGCCGCCCGTAGGGGCAATCCCCGCTCCGATGTTCTTCATGAACGACGAAGCCAGCAGATCCGCGCCGTCCATTGTGGGTTCACGATCCTCGAGAAGGTCACCATAGCAGTTGTCGACGAGGATCAGACTTTCGGGCGAGACATGCTTCACGGACGAGATCATCCGTGCGATCTCACCCTCGCGAAGCGCCCGGATGCGCTTGTATCCCCGACTCCGCTGAATCAGGACAAGTTTTGGCAACTGGGTCGAGAAGCATCTCTCGAGCTGCTCCTCCCAGAGTTCTGCGGGTGATGCCGTGATGTCGCACTGGGCATAGCTGACACCAAACTCTTCAAGCGAACCATCAGATGGGCGGATTCCAATGATCTCCTCCATCGTATCGTAGGGAGCCCCCGTCACGCAGCACAGCAAATCCCCGGGACGAAGAACCCCGAACAGCGCGATAGCCAGAGCATGGGTTCCAGAGATGATCTGCGGGCGCACCAGTGCAGCTTGTGCGCCGTAGAGGCGGGCAAAGACGCGTTCGGTCTTGTCTCGCAAGTTGTCCCCGATGCCATAACCCGACATGGGGCGAAGGTCCGATGTCGACAAGCCGACGGCGTGGAATGCGTCGAGGATACGCATGAAGTTGCGACGTTGAACTGCACGAATATCCACGATTTCGGTCGCATACTCCAGCTCGAGCTGCTGCGCCCGTTCCATCAGCTGGCGCTCCGTCATCATCTGCTGTGTCCTCCTGCGGCGGATTCAACGAGGGCGGCCGCCTGCGCCAGAACCGAATCAGATGTTTGATCGGACACGTCGATCCAGTGAACGTCCTTCTCTCTTCTGAACCACGTCTCCTGCCGTTTGGCGTAGTTGCGGGTCCGCCTCTTCCACAGCTCGATCGCCTCCTCACGACCTATCTCTCCGCGCATCCAGGCGCTCAGTTCTTTGTACCCTATACCCTGCATCGCGGTGTCGTCAGAGTTCAGGCCATCGGCCAGCAGATGCCGCACTTCTTCTTCCATTCCTGCGGAGATCATGGCATCAACTCGCCGGTCAAGCCGTCTGTAGAGTTCGGCCCGCTCTGCACGCAGGCCAATACGGAGGACTCGCCATGGGACCGGGTGCTGTCTCCGCTTCAGGACGCTTGGCAGATCTCCTGACTGAACGCTCATCTCCAGAGCCCGCTCCAGCCGCCTGGAATCGTTGGAGGCAATCTCGCGTTCCGCCAGAGGATCGATCTCTCTCAGACGCTCGCGGAGCTCCCCTTCGGACAACATTCGCAGCTGGCTCCGCAGACTCGCGTTGGGCTTCTCCGGCAGAAATTCGTATCCGTCGAGGACAGCCCTCACGTACAGACCAGTCCCTCCCACCAGGATCGGCAGTCGCTCTGAGCGAATCGCCACATTCACAGCTTCGAGCGCCAGGCCCTGGTATTCCGCGACGGAGAACTGCTCGGTAGGAGCAACGACATCGATAAGAGCATGGGGAACACCGAGACGTTCTGACAGACTGAGTTTCGCCGTCCCGACATCCATCCCCTGGTAGACCTGCATCGAGTCGGCTGAGATGATCGATCCTCCGAAATGACGGGCGATGCCCAGGGAAAGCGCGGTCTTGCCCGTTCCGGTGACCCCAACGATGCCGACGATCAACGGAAGACTAGCAAACTCGAGTGCCATGCAATCCTTCTCTCGAGCCATGGTCGACAGCCACACTGACGAAGGTGCCAATTCCTGGTACTGGTTCGGAGCACGAGAACCAGACATTCTTGCCATCAATCGACCTTCCGAAGGCGTCGCCGCCTGCATGTGCAGCCAGGACGAGCACGTCGACGCATCTGCCCGCCAGCACCTGGTTGCTCTGCTCGCTCAGGTCCTGGACGATTCTGAGCAGGGCGGAGTGCCGTTCGTCGATGATTGCGGGCGGGACCTTGTCCTGCATTCTGGACGATGGCGTACCCGGCCTGTCGGAGTACTTGGCAAGGAAAACCCCATCGAAGCGGAATCGACGGACCGCGTCGACCGTATGGGCAAAATCATCATCCGTTTCCCCGGGAAAGCCTACAATGATGTCTGTTGTCAGTGTCCAGTCGGCGTTCTCGCGGATGGGCTCTGCAAGCCTGGCATAGTCTATAATTGTATACTGCCGGTTCATCCGCTCAAGAATGCGGTCACTCCCCGACTGCAGGGGAAGGTGTAAACGATGCTCGATGTGCCGCAGCTCCATGAGCCGTCTCACTTCCTCCGGCGTGAAGTTTGCCGGATGAGAGCTCAGGAACCAGAACCAGAAGTTGCCGTCCAGTTCATCGACCGAGGACATGACCTCAACCAGCCCTCCAAGGCTCGACCGATATCTGTTGATGTTCTGTCCCAGGAAGAGTAGCTCAGAGAAGCCGCTCCCGATGGCTCGCTCGGTTCGATGCAGGACTTCGCCGACGTCGACAACGACTTCGGGACCTCGCGACCTGGGAACGATGCAGTATGTGCAGTAGCTTTCACATCCACGAATGAGTTCGATGTCTGCCGTGGGAAACAGCGAGCGAGGAGCCGTGCAGTCGAGTTCGCCGAGCGGCACCAGGGTCCCAATGACTGCAAGCACTTGTTCTATGCCGGCGGTGCCCTCCACGACGTTCAGGCCATGGCCTGCAATCCGAACCGCTCGTTCTCTGTCGAGGGTGGCTGTGCAACCCATGAACACGATATGGCTGGCTCCAATCAGCTTCGCAGCTTCGCCGAGGAAGCTGAAGGCCTTTTCCTCGGCCTTCTCACGAACTGCACACGTGTTGATGATGACAAGTGACGCTTCGCCAAGACTCTGGGAAGACCGATGCCCTCCCCGTGTCAGCGCGTCAGCGATCGTAGCGCTGTAGAGCTCGTTGAACTGGCACCCGAATGTCTTGATAAGGAACCCGGCCATGTCAGCGATCTCTCTGCAAGAGTGTTATCGAAGTGCTGCTCCCGGTTGACGCATCGATGTCAACCACGACGGCCATCAACGTCGCATCGCCCTCTGCAACGCGTGGCGCGTACGTGATGCCCGTCTCGAAACGACGCATCATGACTTCTGGGTCTAGCCCGATGATTGAAGATCGTACGCCCGTCATGCCGACATCGGTGATGAATGCGGTGCCTGCGGCCGTGACGCGCGCATCCGCCGTGGGAACGTGCGTATGTGTTCCGAGGACCGCCGACATGCGGCCGTCCAGCAGGTGCAGCATCGCTGCCTTCTCCGCTGTGGCCTCCGCATGAAAATCAACGATTTTCACAGGCACGGACCCAATCTCCCGGTCGCGCAGGACCTCTTCCATGTACCAGAACGGGTTGTCGGCACCGTTCATGCAATACTGACCCATCACGTTGACGACGGCTATCGGACCATCCGGCGTCTGCCAGATGACGGATCCGTGACGCCTGATGGCAGGACTCACGTTGCCCGGGCACAACACGCTCGGGTGTTCCTGCATCAGGTCAAGGACCTCCGGCTTGCCGAGCGTGTGATTGCCCCCTGTGAATATGTCGACGCCTGCAGCGCTGAGTTCTTCAAACGCGGACCGGGTCATGCCAGTCCCGTGCGTTGCGTTCTCCGCATTGGCCACGACGACAGTGGGCCGCAACTCTTCCTTGAGCTGTGGAAGCAGTCGCCGCACAATCGTGCGCCCCGGCCGGCCAAAGACATCACCGATGAACAGCAACCTCACGAGAAGCCCTTGTTGAAGACGCGGACAGCAAAAACGCTGGCCCCCAAGGACCAGCGCATATGAAGCGATTGATGTAGAGCGGACAACGGTTGTGCCGTGCTACTTCTTCGAGGCTGTCTTCGCAGCGCCCTCAGCAGGAGCAGCGGCAGGAGCAGTTCCCGGTGCAGGAGCAGTTCCCGGTGCAGGAGCAGCGCCCTCGACCGCAACACCCTCCTCAGGAGCTGGCGGGGCCTCTTCGATAGCTGGCGCGACGACCGAGAAAACCGTCGCCGTTTCGTTTGTAAGTACCTTCACCTTGTCGCCAAGCTTTAGATCAGCCACGTGGATGGACTGCTTCAGTCCGAGGTCGGAAACGTCAACCTCCAGATAGTCGGGAATGTCAAGCGGAAGAGCCTCAACTTCAAGCTCGTACAGCGAGTGCTCGAGCACTCCGCCTTCTTTGAGGCCGATAGCTGTTCCGATGGGGCGAATTGGGATCCTGCTTGTCAGCGTCTCATCAAGAGAAATGGACAGGAAGTCGACATGTGTATAGGTGTCCCGGATCGGATTCATCTGGTACTCGTGCACAACTGTGGTCATAGTCTTGCTATCCTCAAACTGGAGTTCGACGATGGCAGACTCCCCAGTCGTGCGGCGGATGCGCTCAAATGCACGAACCGGAACAGCAACAGACTCAGGAGTCATCCCCCTCCCGTAAACGACCGCGGGGATAAAGCCCTGCCTGCGTAGGACGCTTAGCTTGCCATGCTTCCCGCTTTCACGGGCAACCGCTTCTATCGCTACTCTTTGCATACCAACTCCTTACTCATAAGATACCGGCACATCTTTGATATTGTATGTCAAATCAGCTCTGAATCAAGTGAACAGCCTTCAGACTGTCACAACTGGAACAGGGCGGAAACTGATGAGTGATTGTGGATGCTATAAATAGCTTTGGCAATGAGCTCTGATACCGACAACACTGTGAACATCGAGGGATATTCGCGTCCAGGGACGAACATCGTATCTGTCACAATCACTTCGCTGAAATTCGACCGGGCAAACAATCCAAGGGAGTCTCCCGCAAAGACAGCATGAGTAGCGCAGGCAATGACACTCTTGGCGCCCTCGGTCAGGGCGCGATTACAGGCGTTCAACATCGTATTGCCCGTATGGATTGCATCGTCTGCAATAATGACGTTCTTGCCTCGTACATCGCCGATGAGCGACTGAATCTCTACGGCGTCCGGCGAAAGACGCTTCTTCACAAATAGGGCTTGTGAAGCATGAATGGTCTGAGCAAACGTACTGGCCCGCGCCACGCCTCCCACATCGGGAGACAGAACAACGAGGTCTTCCAGCTCCTTGCGCTTGATATATTGTGCAAACTGGACCATGGCTGTCAGGTTGTCAGCAGGGATGTCGAAGAAGCCCTGAATCTGGGCAGCATGGAGATCGATTGCAACCACGCGGTCTGCCCCCGCTACGGTCACGAGGTTCGCTACCAGTTTGGCACTGATGGGCTCTCGTGAGCGAACTTTGCGATCCTGGCGCGCATAGCCAAAAAATGGAATGATCGCAGTGATGCTCGCGGCAGAAGCGCGTTTCAGAGCGTCAAGCAGGATCAGCAGCTCGAACAGATTATCTGCAGGTGCATTGGTCGGCTGGATGACGTAGACGTTCAGCCCCCGCACGTTCTCACTGATACGCAGCTTGATCTCTCCGTCAGGAAAACGGCCAACCTCGGCCTGACCGAGAGGAATGCCAAGATAAGATGCAACCTTCTCAGCCAGCGGCTTGTTTGCATTGCCAGAGAAGATCTTGATCGGGTTATACTCACTGTCCATGTTTTTTCCTCCTGACCCATCCCTCTTTGTCGACTTGAACCGCTCGTGCGATGGCAAGAGCTTCCGGGGGCACATCATGGGTGATCGTTGACCCGGTCGCCGTGTACGCTCCCTCATGAATCGTCACTGGGGCGACCAGATTGTTGTTGGCGCCGATGAAGACGTCTTTCTCGATCACCGTATGGTGCTTGGCATGCGTGAATCCGTCGTAGTTGCAGGTGATCGTACCAGCTCCGACATTGACATTCTCGGCAATGGCGGCGTCGCCGATGTACGAAAGATGTGGAACCTTGCTCCCTGCTCCCAGGGATGAGGCCTTGAGTTCGCAGAAAGCGCCGACCTTTGATCGTTCGGCCGTCAGAGTCCCCGGCCGGATGTAGGAAAAGGGACCAACTGCACAGTTGCTGCCTATCGTGGAGCCCTCCACGAACGATGCCAGAACCGTTGTCTCATCGCCCACCTGCGCGTCGATGAGAATCGTGTTGGGTCCAATGACACTAGAGTTGCCTACCTTGGTGCTTCCCTTCAGACAGGAACCTTGCCGGATCTCTGAATCGCGTCCGACAACGACGTCCCAGTCGACGCGGACTGTTCCCGGCACGTCGATGGTAACGCCCTCCCGGTACAGATGCTCCAGTTTCCGCCGCTGAAGCAGGCCGGCAACCAGCGCGAGTTCCGCCCGATCGTTCACACCAGACATCTCCCACACGCCGCGCGCCACACGGCAATGCAAATGACTGCCGTCCTGCACAGCCATTGAGAGACAATCCGTGATGTAGTACTCACCCTGAGCATTGTTCGGCTTCATCCGTGTCAGCCACCTGCGAAGTTCCGCCGAACGGAACAGGTAAATGCCCGTGTTGATCTCGTGAATGCCAAGTTGTTCCGGCCGCGCATCTCGTGCCTCGACAATGCCTACAAATGCACCGTCCACGGTCCGCACGACGCGTCCCAGTTGGCCGGCGTCTTCAAGATATGCCGCAAGGACTGCCGCCTCTGCGTGTTCAGCGAGACTCTCGTCAAGGAACTCACGGTAGTCCTCTGCGGACGCAAAGGGATCATCCCCGTTGCATACGAGGACGTACTCCGCAGAAACGTGGTCCATGCCACACTGGACGGCGTGACCGCTGCCATGCTGTCCAGGCTGAACCGCGTAGGTCAGACGGTCTCCGAACGCCGCACGAAACGCCTCATTGGCTTCCGGTGTGACGACAATCGGCTGCACATCGATATCCTTCAGCGCATCAACAACGTACCACAACATGGGATGGCCAAGGACATCATGGAGAACCTTGGGCACCGCACTCTTCATGCGGGTGCCGAGTCCTCCGGCTAGGATCAGGGCCTGAACACTAGGATAGGACATCAGAGGCCTAGCTCTTCAGAATACCCAGCTCGAGAGCCGACTCACGGAACATATCGGCTGCAAAGTCGAGTTGTTCCTTCGTGTGCGTCGAACACAGCATGCAGCGGATACGCGCCAGGCCCTTTGGAACCGTCGGGAAGCCGAGTGACTGTGCAAAGACTCCCTTCTCGAACAGCCTGGCAGAGAGATTCTTGGCCAGCTGGCCATCGCCAATGATGATGGGAGTGATCGGGGTCTCGCTTCGCCAGGTGTCAAACCCATAGGCCTTCATTTTGGCCTTGAAGTATGCTGCGTTCTCCCACAGCTTGTGCACCAGATCATCGCTCTCGGTCAAGATGTCGATAACCTTCAGGATTGCACCGGCATCGGCTGGCGTAATGGTTGAGCTGAACAAGATTGTGCGGGACTTGTTCTTCAGATACTCGACAAGCGTATGCGTTCCCGCGACATATCCACCCACCACACCGAACGCCTTCGACATGGTTCCGACCTCGACATCAACTTCTCCCTCAAGATGAAAATGATTGACAATACCACGCCCGTGATCTCCCAGGACTCCCTCGCCGTGCGCATCATCGACCATGGTGACTGCGCCATGTCTCTTGGCTACTTCGACGATATCGGGCAACGGGGCGATATCCCCGTCCATGCTGAAGACGCCATCGGTGATGACCATCTTCGTGCCCGGCTCGCTCTCGTATTCCTTGATCTTCTCTTCGAGACTGGCAATGTCACAGTGCTTGAAGGGCACAATCTTCGCCTTGCTGAGACGGCAACCGTCGATGATGCTGGCGTGATTCAGCTCGTCGCTGAAGATAAGGTCCCCGTCGTGGACAAGCGCGGGAATGGTACCAGAATTCGCGGTCAGACCCCCCTGGTACATCAGAACGTCTTCAACCTCTTTGAACTTTGCCAGCTTCTTCTCGCCGTCGACGATCAGGCGCGTATTACCGATGATCGTCTTGACAGCGCCAGACCCCACGCCGAACTCGTCGATAGCCTTCTTGGCGGCTTCCTTGACATCCTTGCGAGCAATGATGCCCAGGTAATTGTTGGCAGCAAGGTTCACGACGTACTTGCCATCGATGGTACATGCTGGGCCCTGTTCGGAATCGAGCGTTCGTATGCGGAGACTGAGCCCTTCCTTTTCGAGCCGGTCAAGCTCGGCGTGCATCATCCCCTGGAACTTGTTGTTCATTCCACTACCTCCCCGCAATCTGGAGAACGACTTTGCCACAGGTCCCGCTGACCATGGCGTCCATGCCTGTCTGCCAGTCCTCAAACTTCAGTTGATGTGTAATGGCAGGACTCGGGTCCACAATGCGCGAAGCAAGCAGTCGGGATACCGTCTGCCACGTCGAGAAGATCTTACGTCCAGTGATGCCATAGATGCGGATTTCCTTGAAGATGACCTCATTGGTCAGATCAATGGTCACCGGGCGCTCAGGAAGACCGAGCATCGACATGCGTCCGCCTGGTGTCAGCGCCTTCAAGCCCTGATGCATGGCTCTCTCACTGCCAGACATCTCCAACACGACATCGACGCCAATGTCATGCGTCTGCTCCTTGACCACGGCCTCGATGTCGTCGCGGCTGGGATTGAGAACGAAATCCGCACCCATGCTCTTGGCGAGATCGAGCCGATAATCCGAAAGATCACTCACGAAAAGTTGCGTAGCGCCGAAAGCCTTGGCAATCCCCACGGCGAGCACTCCGATCGGACCTGCTCCTGTAACAAGGACGGTCTTCCCCGATACCGACTCGGCATTGACCGTATCCAATGCGTTCCCCATCGGCTCCTGTATGGAAGCCCACGCGGCTGGAATCGACCGGTCGTTCTTCCAGAGCACGCGCTCAGGAACGGCGATGTACTCGGCAAATGCGCCGGCGCGGTCCACTCCCAGGATCTGGAGGTTCTGGCAGACCTCACTGTGGCCCGTATGGCACTGATAGCAGTGCCCGCAGTAAATATGTGTCTCGGAACTGACGAAATCGCCTTCCTTGAATCCCCGCACGGACCTGCCTGTCTCCACGACGTGCCCGGCGAATTCGTGGCCCATGATATGTGGAGTCTTGATCCGGTTCTGTGCCCACTCGTTCCACACATAGATATGGACATCTGTGCCACAGATAGAGGCATAGTCGATTTTGACCAGCACCTCGTCTTCTGCGATCGATGGGATGTTCACCTTCGTCAGTGTTGCCCCCCGTTCTGGACGTTCTTTCACAAGCGCCAGCATTGTTCCCGTCATACCGATTCTCCTTTCTGTCCCTTCATTTTCAGGTGACACGCAAACGAGCGTTCCGGGCACTCCATTCCCTGTAGACATACGGGGCCGGCATTCTCGAACAGGAGGGGCGCCACGGCTTTGGCCTTTGCCAGCATAAGCCACGCCAGAGCCCGAATCTCGAACTGTGCCCTCAGACAGCAACGCAGCTCAAAGAAGTGTCTCAGTTCCCTGGCATTCATCGTAACCACCAGACGTGACGCAACGCCCTGTGGAAGGACATAGCGAGCGTCTTCCTCGTGCACACCGTCTGCGAGCAGACGTTCGTATTCCACGTAAGCCTGCTCATAGAAGTGTCTGAAATCATGGCCGGGGGGAGAGACGAAGACCGGCTGAGCCTTCGTGAACCGCAGACTTTGCTGCGAGTACGAGGCAAGTCGGTGCCGGACCAACTGATGAGAAGCTGCACGCGACAGCCCCTCGACAAGAAATGTGAAGCTGGCATGCTCAAAAACGGACAGGTGTCCGTTGCCACAGACCTTGCGCAGAATGCCAGCGCTTCGATCGGCGTCGAATGGTGCGGTGCTGTAGCAGATGTGAGCTGCGTAGGCACACAGCATATCCGCGTCCGGAGTATGAGCCAGCAGCTCTACCCTCATGAATTCAACAGGAAGTCGAGCGGATGCTCATTGTCACCCCGACCTGCCGGGAGTTGCTCGATGTGGGGAAGAGATCGGCGCAGGACCTCAACCAGAGATGTCGACGCTGCAGCCATGGCGTCGAGAACCTCCTTGTGCGCGAGGACTGAGGTGCCTATGCCGGCCGCGTAGTTCGTGATGATGGCGATTGTCTGGTACTCGAGACCTGCCTCCCGGGCAAGCGTCACCTCGGGCAAGCCCGTCATCCCAACCACCGATCCGCCCATGGCCGCATACATGCGGACTTCCTGCGGAGATTCGAAGCGTGGACCTTCTGCCGCCACATACACTTCGCCCGTGTGAAGCGAAAGCCCCAGGGCGGACATCTCCGTCGCCAGCACGTCCGTAACGGCGGTACTGTAGGGGTGGGTCATGTCCGTGTGAACGACCTTGCCAACCTCGAAGAATGTTTGCATGCGCACTTTGGTGAAGTCCAGAAAACCGTCCATCAGCGCATACGATCCTGGCGCAATTGACTTTTTGAGCGACCCTACGGCACTCGTCGTGACGACCTTATCGACGCCCAGCATATACAGTGCCATGATGTTGGCACGGTAGTTGATGAGGTGGGGCGGTACGACGTGACCTTCCCCGTGACGCTTGAGGATGTAGACATCCGCATCGCCCATGGAGCCCCGCACATAGCATACGTCACCAAACGGGGTTTTGATGCTGGAGAAGCTCGCATCAGCAAGAAGCTGAACACTGTCGACGCCCGTGCCGACGATAAGACCAACAGGTCTGGACATGACTGCTCCTCAGGAACAAGTTGTCTAATACCTAACAGATTGTAGTTCCAAGGTTGCCAATGTCAACCCAAAACCAGCTTCCAGGGCTACATCCTCGCGATGGCGCTTTGACTATCGCCGCAAATTTCGTATAATTAGCGTCGATGGGGCCGTGGCTCAGCTGGGAGAGCGCATCCCTCGCACGGATGAGGTCAGGGGTTCGAATCCCCTCGGCTCCACCACCTGACCACATTCGCCTTCTATAGGCACATCAATAGTAACTATTCGCGAAGCCCGGATTCTCCCCTCAGTCTGTCAGTCTTCCCAGTATTGTGTGCCTTTGGTGTCGATGTAGCCGCATTTGTCGTTCAGTCTGGCAGGTGCAAGACCCTCGCTGAAGTCATCGGCGCTATCATAGACGGCGAGTATCGCGATGTTTCCTTTGGCGTCGACGAAGCCGTATCTCTGGTTGAGTTTGACAAGCGCCAGCCCTTCAGCGAAAGCATGTGCCCAATCGTAGATGGCCGGGATTGCCATGTTGCCTTTGGCGTCGACGAAGCCCCACTTGTCGTTGCGTCCGACGACACGTGCAAGACCCTCGGCGAAAGAATCTGCGCCATGGTAGATCGCCGGGATTGCCATGTTCCCTTTGGCGTCGATGTAACCGTATTCATCATTGAGTTCGACACGTGCAAGGCCCTCGGCGAAAGAATCTGCGCCATCATAGACCGCCGGGATTGCCATGTTGCCTTTGGCGTCGACGAAGCCGTATCTCTGGTTGAGTTCGACACATGCAAGACCCTCGGCGAAAGAACCTGCGCTATCATAGACCGCCGGGATTGTCATGTTGCTTTTGGCGTTGATGAAGCCCCATTTGCCGTAGAGGTTGACACGCGCAAGAGCCTCGCAGAAGTCATCTGCGTTATCGTAGATGGCCGGGATTGCCATGTTGCCTTTGGCGTCGACGAAGCCCCACTTGCCGTTGAAGTTAACGCGCGCAAGACCTTCCCTGAAGGGAAGTGCACCATCATAGATGGACGGTATTGCCATGTTCCCCTTGGCGTCGACAAAGCCCCATTTGTCGTTGAGTCCGACGACACGTGCAAGACCCTCGGCGAAAGAATCTGCGCCATCATAGACCGCCGGGATTGCCATGTTCCCTTTGGCGTCGATGTACCCATATTCACCGTTGAGTTTGACACGCGCGAGAGCCTCGCAGAAGTCATCTGCGTTATCATAGACAGCAGGTATTGTCATGTTCCCTCTGGTGTCGACGAAGCCGACTTTGCCGTTGAGGTTGACGCGCGCAAGACCGTTGCTAAAGGGCTCTGCGCTATCGTAGAGCGCCGGCACTACCATCTTCCTGTCTCTGTCGCAGAATCCCCATTTGTCACCCTGCCGGCAGGGGATGAGGGCTGCAACTTTCTTCCCGCTTGTCAGCTTCGCCTCACACCTTGGACAAAAGGTGGAGCCGTCGGCAATTGTCTTTCCACAACTTGGACATAACATCGAGCGCCTCCTTGTCAAATAGCACAACTCATCGCTTTTTGTGCACAGTCGCCAGTGACGGTCAGAGCATTGCTACATACTAAACAAAACCTGCGTCTCCGGCAAATCGCGTACTCACACAGGCGACAGGGAGTCAGCCTGCCAAGCTCGTCCCACATCGAAGCCCGACGATTGTGCGGGTTGCTGATTTACGGCCGGGAACTGTGTCGGCAAGCTTGTCGTTCCAGGTCTCCACACGGGAACGTAAGGGTATTGCGTTCCTCGTCTTGCTGGTTGCTAGCTGTTTCCTGGTATTCGCGGACAAGGAATAGCGCCCCTAGCCTCTTAGTTGTACGCGCATCGGTACGGATCAGGACTTTGCTGTCAATGCGCAGCCAGACCGAGCACCATAGTCACCGGCCGCCTACGGTTGTTTCGGGTCAGGATGGACGCCCAGTCCCTACCGCTGCTTGACAGAGATCACAGACGTAAGTTCCCTGAGGGCATCCATCGTCTGCCGATAGGCGGCTTCGCTAACGAATTCCGCGATAATCTTGAATTGCGTGCGCCGCGCCTCGCCTTTCTTCCTGAACATGGAGAGACGCTCGGCATTTTTCATGTACTTGATGTTGATGTCTCTCTTGGCAAACTCCTCAGACACCTGGTAGATCACGCCGGGAACATTCAGGGTCTCGATAACGATGGTCCGTTCACGCACTTTCCGAGGGATCATCTCCCAATGAGCGTCGACAAGACGCTCCGGCTCCATGGCCAGCGATGGAATATTGGCGCAATCGGCCCTGTGGATCGTGACACCTCTGCCACGCGTCACGTAACCGAGAATCTCATCAGGATATGAAGGACTGCAACATGCAGCCATGACAATCGGGAGCGTCGCGTCACCTCGAACGACGATGCGGAATCCACTGTCTGCCGCAGCCCGCCGGTACGACAGCGCCGGGCGCGTCACGACCGTGCGCGGGCGCTCCTCCACATCGGGCCTCTCGGAGGTTGAACGCTCCAGTTCCTTCTTCCGCAGATATGCCCGGATATGCCCCTTTGTTGAGGCCGCCTTGACAAACTTCAGCCAGTCTGACTTCGGCCCTCCGGAATTCCGCGAGGTGATGACCTGCACGCGGTCTCCAGTCACCAGCTCCGTATCGATCGGCACGATACGATCGTTGACTTTGGCTCCAACCAAGTTGTTGCCTACGTCCGTATGGATGTGATAGGCAAAATCCACGGGGGTGGAGCCAACCGGCAGATTGATGACGTCCCCTTTCGGCGTGAAGACGAGGACCTCGTCCGTAAACACGTCTACCTTGACTCGCTCCACGAACTCTCCAGTACTGCGGACATCTTTCTGCCAGTCTACCATCTGGCGCAGCCACGCGAACCGCTCCGAATCGACCAGGTCGGCTGCCTTGCCTTCCTTGTACTTCCAGTGGGCAGCCACGCCCATCTCATCGACTTCATGCATCCGCTTGGTCCGGATCTGGATCTCCAACGGTTCTCCGTTCGAACCCATCACGGTCGTGTGCAGCGATTGGTAGCCATTCGGCTTCGGAAGAGCGATGTAGTCCTTCACCCGACCGGGAACGACAGTAAATGCTTCGTGCACATAGCCCAGAACGAGGTAGCACTCAGGGATCGTGTTGACAAGAATCCGCACCGCAGTGAGGTCGTAGATCTCGTCGAATGTCTTGCCCTGCTGGACCATCTTGCGGTAGATGCTGTATAGATTCTTTGGCCGGCCCGAGACTTGAGCGTGGATATCCTTCTCTTCCAGGAAATGGTCGATCTGGTCGATCGTTTCCTTTACAAACGCTTCCCGTTCAACCCGCTTTGCAGCAACAAGTCCAGCCAGTCTCCGGTACTCATCGGGGTTCAGGTAGCGGAATGCGAGGTCCTCCATCTCCCACTTGAGCTCATAGATTCCAAGCCGGTGCGCGAGAGGAACGTAGATCTCCATGGTCTCCTGAGCAATACGCTGTTGCTTGTCCTCACTTAGGTACTGCAGCGTCCGCATATTGTGCAGTCGGTCGGCAAGCTTGATCAGGACCACCCGCAGATCTGCAGCCATGGCGAGGAGGATCTTGCGGACGTTCTCGAGGTTGTTCTCCTCGCGGGACAGATAGTTCAGCCCGTGAAGCTTGGTGACCCCCTCTACCAAGGATGCGACCTTGGGGCCGAACCCCTCCTCCAGCTCCTTGCCCGTCGTCTTAGTATCCTCAAGGACATCATGTAACAGGCAGGCGGCGTAGGTCTCAGCATCCAGACGATAATCGGCCAGCACCAGAGCGACTTTGACCGGGTGGAGCATATAGGGAGCGCCAGAAGCACGTTTCTGATCCCCATGCTTCTGGCGCGCAAACACAAACGCTCGTTCAACGAGGCCGACCTCCTCTGCGGAGAACCAGCCTCCAAGCGTCGTTATGAGAGTCTCAAACTCCTTGTCAACGTCAAACTCAGTGTCAAGCTTCAAAGGTCAAGGAGCGAGACAACCCTTCCACCACTCAGCTTGCTGGCTCCGCCGAGGTCCTTCAGAGTCACCAGAAACGCATAGGCGATGATGTCGCCGCCCAATGACTGGACGAGGTCGGCAGTAGCGCTGATAGTGCCACCCGTCGCTAGCAGGTCGTCGACGATGAGCACGCGTTCGCCGGGCTTGATGGCATCCTCATGCATCTCAAGGATCGACACACCGTACTCGAGCTCATATTCCTTCCGAACCGATTTGTAGGGAAGCTTCCCCGGCTTGCGAGCCGGCACAAAACCGACATGCAGGGCATAGGCCAGTGCAGCACCAATGATGAAACCCCTTGCTTCCACCCCGACGATCTTGTCGATTCGGTCCGTTCTGAACTGCTTAGCCAGCTCGTTGACCGCAAACTCGAACGCGTCGGGGTCGCCCATGAGTGGCGTAAGATCTCTGAACATGATCCCCTTCTGCGGGAAATCTGGAATGTCGCGTATGAAATCTCTCAGGTTCATGTTGCCTCCCTGCATTGTCCGTCGTCAACTGGGAGCCCTGGAAGCATCATGCCTTCTGCAGAGCCGCTTTCTTCTCTCTGCCCTGTACCCACCGCACCAGCAGAGGCGTAGAAATGTAGATAGACGAGTAGGTTCCAGAGATGATACCCACCAACAGCGTTGTCGAGAAGTCGCGAATTGGAGCTCCGCCCATAATAAATAGCACCAGCACCGCAAGAAATGTCGTGAAGGACGTGTTGAATGAACGCATCCACGTCTCGGTGACTGCTGCGTTTGCGAGCTTATCGAAAGGCTCTTTCGTCCGATACCGCAACTTCTCGCGGATGCGGTCCATGACCACGACACCATCCTGCACCGAGTACGTGATAATCGCAAGGAACGCGCCAACAAAGGGTGCATTGAGGGGAACCCGGAAAATGGCCAGGATGCCGAGGGCAACGAAAATGTCGTGCACCATGCCCAGGATCGTTGCAAGACCGAATGAGAATTTGAAACGAATCGTGATATAGAGCAAGGTAAACAGCAGGGAAAGGCCCAATGCCAGACTGGATCGACGTAGAAGATCTCGCCCGATGACGGGTGCGATGGAGGTGATTTCCTTGGTGCCCACATCAACAGCCCCATACTTCGCCACGATGTCGTTGATGATCTTCCCGCTGACAGCCGGGTCGATCTCACTTGCCTCCACCTTCATCGTAATGCCCTTTTTACCCGCCCGTTGGACCGTGACGTTATGGTAGCCGTTGGCTGAAAGTATGTCGCGGACAATTGCCTCATCAGGAGCTTTCTCGAAGGATGCGTTGATCACCGTTCCGCCTATGAAGTCAATGCCAAACTTAAGTGGCGACCCGAAGCTGAACACATTGACGATCATGGCAGTGAGGCCAATGGCAATGATGACAGATGACACAGTGAACCACGTACGTGTCTTACCAATGATGTCCCAGGTCAGAATTCTCTCTCTGAATGTCATAACTGCACCGCCTAACCGAGGAATTTCCTGCTGTTCCTGACAATGCCAGGAGTGAGCAAGAGGTCGACCAGCGTATGGCTGGCAAACACAGCCGTGAACATGCTGGCGAGAACGCCGAGAGCAAGTGTCACGGCAAATCCGCGCACGGTGCCGGTACCGAGGTAGAACAGGAACGCGGTGCCTACGAGCACGGTCAGGTTGGAGTCAAATACCGCGCGGAATGCACGGGTGAAGCCAGCACCAATCGCGCCCTTGACGGTCTTTTTCATCGCAAGTTCTTCACGAATGCGCTCGAAGATAATACAGTTGGCATCCACTGCCATACCGATGGAAAGGATTGCACCACCGATCGCGGGCAGCGAGAGTGTTGCATGCAACACGAGATACGCAGCCATGAGAATGTCGGCATAGATGATGAGAGCAATGCCGGAAACAAGACCAAGATACCGGTACATGATGAACATCCAGATGACGACGAGGGCAAAGGCAATCAGTGCCGCCAACGCACTGCTGCGTTTAAAAGCACTGCCGAGCGAAGGTCCAACGACTTCTTCGGAGATCGCAACCAGCTTGACAGGAAGTGATCCACTCTTGAGCAACAGTGCGTCGTTGCTGGCCTGTACAGCGGTGAATCCCCCACTGATGACACCCTGGCCATCGGTGATAGCCGTCTCGACCGTGGGACTCATCAAGACCTTACCGTCCAGATAAATAGTGATCTTCTTCCCGATATTCGCCTGAGTAGCCGCCGCAAACGCAGCCTTGCCCTGGGCATCCAGCGTAAAGGCAATCTGCGGCTCGCCGAGACTGTCCTGCGCCTGACTGAACACGAGCTTGGCGTCTGTCAGGTTCTTGCCACTGACGACGACCTTGCCATCCTCCGTCTTGAACTCAAGAAGTGCAGTCTTACCGATAATCTCTTTGGCACGCTCGGGGTCTTCCCAGCCGGGGAGTTCGACGACGATACGCTTCGAGTTCGCACCCTCGCGAACAGCTATAGCTTCACTGACACCCAAAGCATTCACACGCTTATCGATGACCCTGACGGCAGCATCGATAGCCTGGCTCGTAGCCTTGACACCCGCTGTGTCCTGCGCTTCGAGCACAATGCGAACGCCACCACTGAGATCAAGCCCGAGCTTCGGGACCAGCTTTGGGTTCTTGGCAATCAGCCCCTGGTAGTTGATCACACCAGCGACGATAGCCACGATTATCACAAGAATAAGACTTGCTGCTACTTTCGACCGCATTGTGGTTCCTCCTCGTTTCGACAACACATCAAATGTACATCAAATAGGACTCAGTGTCAATGCAGCAATGGGCGCTGCGAGACGCTTACCATGCCCTGTCAGACGATGAAGTATACCGCTCAATAAACGCACTTTTGTATTCGGCAAAGGTTCCAGTCACAATTGCATTTCGGATTTCGCCAATCATTGTCTGAAGGAACTGGAGGTTGTGAATGCTCGCAAGCGTTCCCGCAAGCATCTCGTTCGCCTTGAACAGGTGCCGAAGATATGCCCGGGTGTAGTTGCGACACATGTAGCATGAACAGTCATCGTCAATAGGGCGGAAGTCTCGTTCATAGAGCTTCTTGGAGATCTTGACGACGCCATCTCGCGTGAACACCATCTGGTTTCGTGCAACCCGCGTCGGCAGGACGCAGTCGAACATGTCCACGCCTCGACTGATGATCTCCAGAATTCCGATCGGGTCGCCCAATCCCATGAAATACCTTGGACGATCGTCGGGGGCATGAAGCAGGCTATGATCCAGCATGTCCATGGTCAATTGACGCTCTTCGCCGACGCTGAGGCCTCCTATGGCAAACCCCTGCGGCTCCATCTCCATGATGCGTTGTGTCGACTCTTCTCTCAGGTCGCTATAGAAGCCACCCTGCGTGATCCCAAACAGCAGTTGATGCGACTCGCCCATTGCTTTCTTCGCTCGCCCGAACCAGGAGACAGTCCGCGTAAGGTCTTTTTCCGCCGCGACGCGCTCTGAGGGATACTGTGTACAGATGTCCAGAGGCATGACCACGTCGGAGTCCAGGTTCTTCTCTATGGTGATCACGCGCTCAGGTGTGAATATGTGCCTCGAGCCGTCAATGAACGACTGGAACTCGATGCCTTCATCGCTTTTCTTACTGATCCGAGATAGACTCATTGCCTGGAAACCACCGCTGTCGGTCAGGATGCTCCGATCCCAGTGCATGAACCGATGGAGGCCGCCCGCTTCGCGCACGATGTCGTCTCCTGGCTGAAGGTACAGGTGGTAAGTGTTCGAGAGGATGATCTCGAACCCGATGTCTGCCACTTGTTCTGGAGTAAGCCCCTTGACGGTCGCCTGTGTGCCGACAGGCATGAAAACAGGCGTTCTCACGGTGCCGTGCGCAGTCGTCAGGATCCCCGTGCGTTCGCGTCCCGTGGAACTCTGACAGGTCGTTTTGAATATGACCATATCAGTTGCCTAGAGGATCAGCATGGCGTCGCCGAAGCTGAAGAAGCGGTACTGCTCTCGTATTGCCTCGCGGTACGCTGTCCACATCAGGTCCATCCCCATGAATGCTCCGACAAGCATCAGCAAGGTCGATTTCGGAAGATGCAAGTTCGTGACCAGATGGTCGAATCCGTGGAACTCGTGAGGAGGATAGATAAAGATGCCCGTCTCTCCGCTGTCTGCTCTCACGGTCCCGTCCGGGTTGATGCACGACTCGAGCGTCCTGGCGACCGTCGTGCCGATGGCAGTCACGATCGCGTGGTTTGTGCGAGCTGCATTGACGGCTTTCGCCGTGTCCTCAGGCAGTGTGAACCGCTCGGCATGCATGTGGTGATCCTCGACGCGCTCGACACGCACCGGCTGGAACGTTCCGAGTCCTACGTCAAGCGTGACGTGCTGGATGTCAATGCCGAGGTCCCGTATCCTTGCCAGCAACTCAGGGGTGAAATGCAGGCCAGCCGTCGGGGCAGCAACGGAGCCCGGCTCGCGCGCATAGACTGTCTGATACGCCCCGGGATCGTCAGGGAACTGCTTAATATACGGGGGAATCTGTACCCGTGCCTTCGCCCGAAACTCATCGCTGGCATATGGATCGCGGGAGAACTCGAGCACCGCGTCACCGTCGTCGTTGCGCTCCAGCAGCCGCAGGCTCACATCGGATGTAACAGTACACGTCTCCCCAACGTGCAGGCGCTTGAGAGGGCGCACCAGCGCCATGAAGCGAGTCGGCGACTTCCGAGCCGTCAACAGCACATCGATGGTAGCGCCGGTCGCATCCTTATGGCAGGTGAAGCTCGCCTCATTGACACGTGTATCGTTAACGACAATCACGTCCCGAGGGTGCAGATACGCGGGCAGGTCACGAAACAGTCGGTGCTCGATCGTTCCCACCGTCCGGTCGACGACCATGAGACGCGCAAGGTCGCGCTGTTCAAGTGGCGTCTGGGCGATCAGCCCCTGTGGCAGCTCGTAGTCGAAGTCCTGTATATTCACGCTTTCTCCAGCTCCTTGTCTCTACGCCGCTGCGTGCCGACCCCAATGCATCGGTTTCCAGTTCGGCAGAGTGTATTATATGAATGCAGCCCCCCGTTGCCAATAGAGTTGGGGCTCGCAGGCGTTCACATGGTGGGTACCGAAACGCTGGGTGGCTGCGGTCAATCCTTGCGCAGGAAACGCTGAGGAAGGCGGGCTCCGGGGGCTGCGCCGGCTGCCTCGATGATCCAGCTCCGCGCAGTGAGTCTCTCATTCAGGACAACTGCGCCGGCATAGAGTTCAGCTCGCGCTCCCGGCTCAGTGAACGGGATGACGTATCGCCCGTGCACAACACGGCGGAGCAGGACTTCCGCAATATGGTCTTTGAGTCGATCGACACCGTCAAGAGTCGTAGCGGAGATCATGAACCCTGTCCCGATGTGGAGAACCTCTTCCCGCCTGGCCTGACCGACGGTATCGATCTTATTGAAGATGAGCACCCGGGGAATGTCGGCGCAGCCAATGCGTGTCAGAACGGTGTCGACTACGTGGATACGCTCGTGCAGGTCTCGCACGCCAGCATCGACAACGTGCAGGAGGAGGTCCGCATCACGGGCTTCCTCGAGAGTCGAACGAAACGAATCCATCAGTGATTCCGGCAGGTCCCGGATGAAGCCAACGGTATCGAGGAGTACAGTGGACTGGCGTCCGAAGTGAGCTGGTCTTGCCGCCGTGTCGAGTGTGGCAAAGAGCCTGTCCTCGGCCAGCAGCTCGGATCCCGCCAGCAGATTAATCAGCGTACTCTTGCCGGCATTCGTGTATCCTACTACAGCTATCTTCGCAATCGCCGATTCCTGCCGAGTGTGCGCCTTGATGGCATACCGCGTATCGACTTCCTTCACCTCTTCACGGAGATCGTGGATCTCCGATCTCTTTGCTCTGCGGCGCTTCTGAAACAAGGTCTCGCCTGGCCCGCGCATGCCAATATAGCCTGCTTGCTGGTCATACCCTGCGTTCATTGCCCGCAGCTGCGTGAGCTCGAAGAGGCGCTCGGCAATCTGGACGCGCTTCTTTGCTTCGGCCGTGTGAGCCTGAGAGGCGAATGTCTCCAGGATGAGTCTGGCTCGGTCCATCACTGAGCTTTCGAGATGGTCGATCATATGACGATACTGCGAAGGCGTAAGCTCGGAGTCGAAAATGACGAGATCGGCCCTGAGGGCCTGCAGCAGCTCATGCAGCTCTTCGACCTGCCCCTTGCCAAGCAGGAAACGCTGAGGGATCCGCTGCACATAGGTCCTGGACTCGAGCACTTCCACTCCGAGGCCTTCGGCCAGCTGCCGCGTTTCTTCCGGGCGGTCAGGATCGACGATCTCGCCGATCCTCCGAACGCTTACAATGACCGCCGTTCGCGCGATGCCTTCGCCGCTCATGACTGCGGGACCAGGTACTTCTGAATCAGTTCTTCCGAGTAGTTCACGGTAGAAACTGGATCGATGCCGTGTGCAACCAGAAGCCTCTCGCACTCCGACACAATGCCTACGCTGTACGAGATATGCGAATCCGAGCTCATCAGGATCGGGGCATGGTACTTGCCGAGGAGCTCCAGGACGCGCTCGTAGTGAGCAACGTTTACGTCCTTCCAGGTATGAAGCGCCGACTGGTTCAGCTCGACGAGCACTCCCTTTGCTGCTGCGGCCGCAATCGACTCTTCGAGATCTACCGGATATGGAAAACGGGGGTCACCGATATGAGCTACGACTGTTATCCGGTTCTTGTCGATAGCCTTGACGAGGGCTTCCGTGTTCTCGGAAACCGACGAGCCGCCGTACCCTGTGGAGTTGTGGAACCCGGCAATGACGATGTCGAGCTCATGCAACAACTTCTCGGGCATGTCCAGGTCGCCCCAGAGATCAATGATGTTCGCCTCGACCCCTATGAGCACCTGGATCCCGGGCAAGTGACGCAGAGTGTCCTGTCTGTTAAGATTCTTGAAGTAGTCCAACCTGGGCCCGTCCAGGCGCGCAGGTCCATGGTCCGTGATGGCAAGATACTTGAGGTCACGCTCCTGTGCTGCAACAACTACTTCCTGAAGCGTGGAGAACGCATGTCCAGAGAAGACGGTATGGACGTGGAAGTCCCCAAGCATCTGTAGACTCATGCCCGCTTCACTCCGTTGTCTCCGAGTAAGGATGAAACAATCATACTACCGAAGGAGACGAGCACCCACCCGATGAGCGCAGCCAGGAAACCGTTCACGTCAAAGCCCGGGACCAGCCATGCCGTCAGGGCCATGACCGCCGCGTCAATGACGAGTGTGAACAGCCCAAGAGTCAGAATGCTCAGTGGAAGGCTTATCGCGAGCAAAATCGGGCGAATGAGAGCGTTCACGAACCCGAAGATGAGCGCCGCCCACAACGCCGTCCATAGCGAGGCAACGTCGAATCCAGGGACCACCCGGCTGACGAGCAGAAAAACCGAAGCATTCAGCAACAAACGAATAATGAGGTTCATAAGGTCTCCTTTCGAAATCAGCGGTGCTTCAGAGGACGTTCGTGACGTTTGTGAAACTCCCGCTTGCCAAAGCGATGAGCTTCGTCCCGAATCGCCATGAGCAACAGCAAAGCGCCGGAATCGTGTGACAGCCGTACCGGTTCCGGTATCCCTTCACGGTACAGCAGTTCTTCCTTCTTGGCGATGCCCACAACGGGCACATCCACACCGGCATCGTCGCGCACAGCACATACGGCTCCCAGTTGCGAAAGCCCGCCGTCGATCAGCAGGAGATTCGCAGGATCACCGAAAGCAATGTCACGCCATCTTGCAAAGCGCCGAGCAAGAGCCTCTGCCAGCATTGCCGGATCGTTCGGCGTTTCCAGGGAGCGCATGTTGAACAGCCTGTACTGATCTTTTGCCGGTTTGCCGGCCACAAAAACGACCATGGAAACGGTAGCGTCCTTTCCTGAGATGTTCGATACGTCGTATCCCTCGATACGCACCGGCACGTGTTTAAGGTCCAATACCGCCTTCAGAACTGACAACTGCGCTGAGATGTCACTCGCCCGCATCGACGCAATCAGTTTCTGTTCCGCGTTCTCAGCTGCAAAGCGCAGGAGCCGCGAGGTTTCTGCCGAACGTGGCGACGCCAGGGAAATCACGGTCCCAAGAGCCTCCCGCAGCCGCTCGCGCACAATTGTCGCTTCGACGCCCACAGCGTCGACAGCTATCCGCGCCGGAGCAGCTACACGAAACCGGTCGTAGAAATCGATGATGAGATCCGCCCGCATGACTGCATCGAGAGCCTCCTTGCCTTTCAGGTCATAGATGAATTCTGTGGAAGCGATCAGCCGTCCCTCGCGAAGCGCTTGCCGGACAACGGCAACAAGATTCCCCTGTTGATAAAACGCGAAGACATCCATGTCTCGCGCCCGGGGCGCGAACACCGCGTACCGCTCAAACAATCCCTTCAGCGCAAGATAGGAGTTCCGGTAGCGTACCGCCCGCTCGTACTGCTGCGACCGAGACGCCTGATCCATGCTGTTCTCGAGCTGCCTCAGCAACGTGCGCATCTTGCCGTTCAGGAATTCTGACAGGTTCTGAACCACCTGGGCATACTCATCGTGGGAGCACCTGTTCCCACACGGCGCCAGACAGAGACCTAGATCAAAGTCAAGGCAAGGTTTGGTGGGTTTCGCCGGATCGATTCTTCGATGACACGTTCTAACTGGAAACGCATGTCTCAGGCTATCAAGCCCAAGGTTCAGCAGTCCAGACTTCGGATATGGACCGAAGTAGCGGCTTCTGGCCGTCG
>Ga0209539_1000183_pt1 | contig 38231 bp, 40 predicted proteins | sample BarGraNGADG00312_2_FD_184499 | JGI IMG/M metagenome (GOLD analysis project Ga0209539, IMG submission 184499) | Arctic peat soil microbial communities from Barrow, Alaska - Barrow Graham LP Ref core NGADG0011-312 (SPAdes) (version 2) | ecosystem: Environmental > Terrestrial > Soil > Wetlands >...
CATCATCCCGACGGAGCCGAGCGAGCTCGGCTGGAAGGATACCGTCCGGATCAGCCCGCTCGAGGACACGATCGTCGCCCTGCGGCCGATCGTTCCGCAGGTCCCGTGGGAGGTGCCGAACTCGATCCGTAACCTCAACCCGAGCATGCCCACCGGATCGACGGCGATGTTCAACAACATCGATCCGCAGGGCAACCCGACGGCAGCCATCACGAACCAGCTCGTCAACTTTGGCTGGGAGTACGTCTATCACTGCCACATCCTGAGCCACGAAGAGATGGACATGATGCGGCCGGTGTCGCTGGCGCTCCCGCCGCTCAAGCCCGACGGGCTCACGAACACGCTCACCGGCACAGGGACCAGCCGGAGGGCCGTCCTGACCTGGAACGACAACTCGATCACCGAGACGGCGTTCCTGGTGCAGCGGTCGACCAACCTCGGCAGCACCTGGACCACCGTCACGACCATCAACTCGCCACTCAACCTGCCGAACATCCACCAGTCGCGGACCTACACCGACCCCTCAACGTTCAATCCGACTACCACGGTGCGCTACTACCGGATCGTCGCCCAGAACAAGGTGGGCTACGGTGCGGAGTTCCCGCAGATGACGGTCCAGTCCGTCTCCGCCAGCCGCGTCGTCGGCCCGAGCTTCAACATCACGGCCAGCGCGGGCGCCAACGGCAGCATCACGCCGACCGGCGTGGTCACCGTGGGGAGAGGCGGCAGCCAGACCTTCACAATCGCGCCGAACGCAAGCTATCGCATCGCCACCGTGCTGGTGGACGGGGTCAACAATGCGGCAGCGGTCTCGTCGGGCACGTTCACGTTCACCAACGTGCTGGCGGCCCACACGATCAGCGCGACGTTCTCAGCAAGCGCGGCCACCATCACGGCGACCTCGGGAGCCGGCGGCAGCGTCACGCCGGCCGGCGTGCAGACCGTGGCGATAAACGGCAACCAGACCTACACGATCACGCCGAACCCGGGCTATATCCGCGCCACCGTGCTGGTGGACGGTGTGAACAACGCGGGGGCGGTGTCGACAGGCACGTTCGCATTCACGAACGTGACGGCCAACCACACGATCAGTGCGACGTTCTTGCAAACCTCGTACAGCATCACGGCGAGTGCGGCTGCCAACGGCAGCATCACGCCGTCGGGCGTGCAGACCGTGGCGATAAACGGCAATCAGACCTACACGATCACGCCGAACCCCGGCTATCACCGCGCCACCGTGCTGGTGGACGGTGTGAACAACGCGGGGGCGGTGTCGACAGGCACGTTCGCATTCACGAACGTGACGGCCAACCACACGATCTCGGCGACGTTCGAGACGGACGCGCCGACAATCACTGTGACGGCGCCTGCTGGAGGGACGAGCTACTCGCCGGGCGGCACGCTCAGCGTAACGTGGACTGCGAGCCCAGCCGTTACCGTTGGTGAATTCGGCGTGTACGTGATGAACACCAACGGTAACTGGTACGGTGGCTATGTGGTCCCCGCGAACGGCGGGACGACGTACTCTCAAGCCGTGCCCGTGACCATGCCGACTGGTGGCGGCTACTTCTCCCGAGTCGCATACCGAAGCGCGCCAAGCGCGCCCTGGACAGTCGTCGGCAACAGTCAGGGGACGTTCACCGTTGATCCCGCGCAGGTGATCAACGTAACGTCTCCTCAGGGTCCATACACGCAGGGTTCAGCGCTCACCATCTCGTGGGATACGTCCTTCGTGCCGGCCTCCGGCGGCGAGTTCGGCGTGTACGTGATGAACACCAACGGTAACTGGTACGGTGGCTATGTGGTCCCCGTGAGCGGGGCGCCGACGTACTCTCAAGTCGTGCCCGTGACTATGCCGACTGGTGGCGGCTACTTCGCCAGAGTGGCATACCGCTCGACTTCATTCACAGCTTGGATTGTTGTCGGCAACAGCGTCGGAACGTTTACTATTAACTGAGTCGAGTCCACGCTGATGCGTTCGCGCGCATGCATCAAGGGTCGTCAGACTGCAATGTGGGGCGGGCCGTACGGCCCGCCCCACATTGCGCCAATGATCTTGACGCATCGCGTTGGGGCTGCGGCGTTGTTGAGGGTGTGCGAGTTCGCTGGCCCTTTCAGCACTCCGTCCCCGCCTTCCGCTGCACCGGTGCAGTCATCGTGAGTCGCCGTTCCGCGGACCTCGAGCAAGAGTCCAGCTGGCGGCACGGCTTTCTGCACCTCGCCAAGGCGCGGGCGGCTATCAGCCGCTGGATGGTCTGGCACACGGAGGGTTATCCTCATCGAGCCCTGGGCCACTCGACTCCGCATCAGCGCCGAACTCAACTGCTACTGACGGTATCTTGAGGTGGGGGGAGTTCGACACCACAATTCTGAGTCAGGCGCGAGATTGGCTGGATCATTTGGCAATGCCGTTCGTCTAACGTGATGAGGCCACGTAGAATCGGCAATGCCCGCGGGGACTTCCCCGAGGCTGCTGGCACACTCGCGAAAGCCGTCACACGACAGGAACCGGAAGGGAACACGTGCCGACCGTAGGTCCATGCAATCTCTGCGGGGGTCAAGAGGCAAGACTCGTAGAGGTCTACTGGGCGGGCCCGTGACGCTGACGTTCAGCGAGGCGCCCGGCCACGCCGGCGGTGGGCGCGCGCGCGGCCCACAGCCACGTAGGCGCGCGCTGATCTACACCGATGCCGGCAAACCGGTGCGCACCAAGACGTGGAAGCACGTGCGCTTCAGCGGCAAGCACGTACTGCGCCTGAACACGCGCAGCCTCCCGGCCGGGACCTACACCGTCAGCGACGCTTTTGGTGACCGGCGCGCTCGCGCTGTTCGTCGTGCCTACGTTACCGACGCTGGCGCTGGGCGGTTGACCGCTTCTCCACTCGCCCCATGGCAGGCCGCCCGCGGGTCGCTGGAGAAGATACAATAGGCCGACATGACGACGCAGGGGCGCAACCTGTGAAGCGAATGTGGGGAAGACGGAGGTCGTAACGGGTCACATCGTCGTCACCGGCTGTGCCGGGTTCATCGGATCGCACCTGACGGACAGGCTGCTGGCGGACGGGCACATGGTGGTGGGCATCGACTCGTTCGAGGATTACTACCCGCGGGCGATGAAACAGGCGAACCTCGAGGGCGCGCGCGCCAACCCCGCCTTCACCCTGCACGAGGCGAACATCCTCAAGATGGCCGCCGAGGCTGCGCCGGGCGGCCCCATGACGCCATTCATCGACCGATTCCGGATCAGGGCCGAAACGGAGAGTAGGCGAGAACTGGCATGCCGCGTCGGCGCAACTACTGTCGCTGGTCGCGGAACCGAGGCAGGGGGGAGCGGGGATTGAGGCTGGCCTTCGTCACGACGTACGATGCGAGAACTGCCCGCAATTGGTCGGGTACTCCCTACCATATGGCTCGGGCCCTTTTGCGTGAGGGGGTTGCTCTCGAGTACATCGGTCCCCTCGAAACCAGGATCGGTAGGCTCTCGCGAGGACGCGCGATGCTCCACGGCCGCAACGGCGGCGCCTATCTATACGATCGTGATCCTGGTGTGTTGCGCCACTACGCGCGTCAGGTGGAGTCGCGGCTGGCGGGTCTCGACGTCGATGCCGTCTTCAGTCCCGGCACGATACCCATTGCCTATCTGGACACGCATCTTCCCATTGTCACCTGGACCGACGCGACGTTTGGTGCAATGGTGGACTACTACTTCTCGGGCCTCTGTGGAGAGAGCATTCGCGCGGGTAACAGGATGGAGCGCGCAGCTCTTGCCCGTGCCGGCGCAGCTCTCTACGCCTCAGCTTGGGCCGCAGACTCGGCCGTCAAAGACCACGCTGGTGACCCGACGAAGGTGCACGTGGTGCCTTTCGGCGCCAATTTGGACGACGAACCAAGTCGGAGTGAAGTCGCGGCCTTGGTTGAGAAGCGCCCACGGCACGAGTGCAGGCTGCTCTTCATTGGGGTTGATTGGTTTCGAAAGGGTGGTGACCTCGCTCTTGCAGTCGCGTCGAAACTGGTGGAGTCAGGCATTCCGACGAAACTGACGGTAATCGGCTGCCAAGCCCCGGAAGTACCCAGTTCAGACCTTATCGACTGCCTTGGTTTCATCGATAAGTCAACTCCCGCGGGGGAGGCGACGATCACGCGTCTGCTTGGCGAGAGCCACTTCCTCTGCCTTCCCTCACGCGCAGAGTGTTTCGGTGTCGTGTTTTGCGAAGCGAGCGCGTATGGCCTGCCGTCCGTATCAGTTCGAACAGGCGGCATCGGGTCGGCTGTCACGCACGGCGCGAACGGGTACCTGTTTGACCCGGATGGTTTCGTTGAGAGTGCGGCGGAATCCATTGCTCGCTACGTGGCCAACTACGACGATATGTACGTTCCCTTGGCTATGGCAGCATACGAGGAATACTTCTCGCGCTTGAACTGGACCACTTCCACGCAGGTACTCGTCGAGCATCTGTTACGCCTCGTGGCCGAGCGCCGATAGGCTAGACTTGGCTGGGTCAGATTCGAGGAGGGCAAGTGCGCGAGTACGGTGAGAAACGGATGTTGGTGACCGGAGGGGCGGGGTTCCTTGGCTCGCACCTCTGCGAGCGACTACTGGCCGACGGATGCGAAGTCGTCTGCGTGGACAATTTCTACACGGGCACCCGTAGGAACATCGCGCACCTGCTCCAGAAGCCGATGTTCGAGGTGCTGAGGCATGACGTGACGTTCCCGCTCTTCGTGGAGGCAGACGAGATCTACAATCTTGCGTGCCCGGCGTCTCCAGTGCACTACAAGTTCGATCCAGTTCAAACCACCAAAACGAGCGTCCACGGCGCGATCAACATGCTCGGTCTTGCCAAGCGACTGAGGGTCAAGATCCTGCAGGCTTCTACGAGTGAAGTATACGGCGATCCCACAATGCCCCCGCAGCGCGAGGAGTACTGGGGCAACGTTAATCCCATTGGTCCGCGCAGCTGCTACGATGAGGGGAAGCGGTGTGCGGAAACTCTCTTCTTCGACTACCACCGTCAGCACAACCTGCGCATCAAGGTAGTCCGCATCTTCAACACGTACGGGCCCCGCATGCACCCAAACGACGGCCGCGTGGTCAGCAACTTCATCGTTCAGGCCTTGAAGAACGAGGACATCACGGTGTTCGGTGACGGCTCGCAGACCCGCTCCTTCTGTTACGTGGATGATCTCATCGACGGCCTCGTGCGCATGATGGCGTCCGGCGACGATTTCGTTGGCCCGGTGAACATGGGCAGCACCTATGAGTTCTCGATGAACGAGCTTGCCGCTAAGGTGATCGTCCTGACGGGCAGCAGTTCGAAGGTGGTCCATGGGGCGCTGCCGGAGGACGACCCGGCGCAACGACGGCCCGATCTCGCGCTGGCGCGCGAGAAGCTGGGTTGGGAGCCGACAGTCCCTCTGGAAGCCGGCCTGAGCCGGACCGTCGACTACTTTCGTGAAACGCTGGGGCTGTAGCGAGTGAGCCGCACGGTCGACTCCACTGCGCCCGCGTCTGTGAGTGAAGAGTTCGTCGTCTACGAGCGCAAACGCGGCTGGGCGGCGCTCGACTTGCGCGAGCTGTGGAAGTACCGCGAGCTGCTCTACTTCCTCACCTGGCGCGACGTCCTGGTGCGCTACAAGCAGGCCGTGCTCGGTGTCGCCTGGGCGATTCTTCAGCCGCTGCTGACGATGATCGTCTTCACTGTCGTGTTCAACAAGGTGCTTGGTGTCAAGAGCCCCGCCTCCGACGTGCCCTACGCTGTCTTCAGCTTCACCGGGCTCCTTCCTTGGCAGTTCTTCGCGGGAGCGCTGACGCGTTCTGGGGTGAGTGTCGTGGGCAATGCCAACCTGCTCACCAAAGTGTACTTCCCGCGCTTGGTCATACCGCTGTCGGCCGTCCTTGGGGGTCTCGTCGATTTCGGAATCTCATTCGTCGTACTGGTCGCCCTGATGGCCGCATACGGAATCGCGCCCACTTGGCACATCTTCTTCTTGCCGGTATTCGTCCTGCTGGCCGTGGTCACAGCGCTTGGTGTCAGCCTGTGGCTCAGCGCGCTCAACGTGCTCTACCGTGACGTGCAGTACGTCATCCCGTTCCTGGTTCAGCTGTGGATGTTCGTGAGCCCGGTGATCTACCCGATTAACGCTATCCCCGCCGGTCCTCTGCGAATCGCGTTTGCGTTGAACCCGATGACGGGAGTGATCGGCGGCTTTCGCTGGTCTTTGCTCGGACAGCAGTTCCCGGGCGGTCTTGTGTGGGTTTCACTGGCCGTGGTCGTGGTGCTGCTCCTTGGTGGCCTCTTCTACTTCAAGCGCATGGAGCGCGTGTTCGCCGATGTGGTGTAGAGGATGAGCGACGTCGCCCTGAGAACAGTCGCTCTCGGCAAGATGTACCGCATCGGTGCTGAGCGCGAGAAGTACCGCACCTTGCGCGACGCGCTTGCGCAAGCGGCCAAGCGGCCGCTCGAGCGCATCCGCCACCCGGGCGCCGCGACACACTCTTCGGAGGAGCTTTGGGCACTCAGGGACGTCAATGTAGAGGTGAAGCACGGCGAGGCGCTTGGGATCATCGGCCGCAACGGGGCGGGGAAGAGTACTCTGCTCAAAGTGCTCAGCCGGATCACCGACCCGACCGAAGGCAGAGTGGAGATCCGAGGACGCGTGGCGAGTTTGCTCGAGGTCGGTACCGGCTTCCACCCCGAGCTCACGGGCCGCGAGAACATCCGGTTGAACGGCGCCATTCTCGGCATGACGCGGGCGGAGATCAAGAGCAGGTTCGACGAGATTGTCGAGTTCAGCGAGATTAGCCGTTTTCTGGACACGCCAGTGAAGCGCTACTCAAGCGGCATGTATGTTCGGCTCGCGTTTGCGGTGGCCGCCCATCTCGAGCCGGAGATCCTGATAGTGGATGAGGTGCTGGCTGTTGGCGATGCTGGCTTTCAGAAGAAATGCATTGGCAAGATGGAGGACGTGGCAGACGGCGGTCGCACAGTCATCTTCGTCAGCCACAACATGCAGGCGATTCGCAGTCTGTGCAGTACAGCGCTGCGAATCGAAGCGGGCAGGGTGGTGAACTCCGGTGAGGCCGGCCGCGTTGTCATGGACTACCTGTCGCAGCAGTCAGACACGCAAGGTTCCGTGACGTGGGCTGCTGGTGAGGGCCCCGGAGACAATGAGGTACGTCTCGCGTCCGTGAGCGTCTTGGACTCAGGTGGGCAGCCGGCGAACCTGGTGAGCACCTGCGAACCCTTTGGCGTTCGTTTCGAGGTGGACATCCTCAGGGCCGACGAGTCGTTATGTGTTGGATTCGACTTGGCCACCGCGGACGGTAGCGTCGTCCTGAGGTCGTATCAGACGGACGTCGAACCCGAGCGTTGGCCCAAGCTTGTTGTAGGCAGGAACGCGCTCGAATGCACTGTCCCCCCCGGGCTTCTCAATAGCGGTCGCTACATGATTCTTCCGCGCGTGAGCCTTCACTGCACTCGATGGATTGTTCATGAGGGCGCCGTCGTGTCATTTGACGCGCACTATGACCACGCCGAGTCTCCTTACGCTCGCTTTGTTCGGCCGGGTGTCGTGGCTCCTCTGCTGGAGTGGCACCTTGTCGCCTAGCCTGCGACATCTCGGTGCCCCACTAGCTTGTCTGCCGCCGGGGAGCTTGGCCCGCGTGCAATGGCATTCGCAGAATCGTGTGCGGCAATGCTGAAGCGTGCCATTCACAGGCTCCTCGGAGCAGGAGGATACGGTCTGACCAACATCGCGAAGCAGCGTGCTGCCGCTGCCCAGCGCGACAGGGACACCTGGCGATGGCTGGAAACGCTGGGTATCGGTACCCTTATCGATGTCGGAGCCAATGCAGGCCAGTTCGCGCGGCACTTCCGGGATACTCGGCCAGATTGCCTGATCTACTCATTTGAGCCATTGCGAGACTGCTTCGATGAGTTGCAGCGAACCATGGCGGACACGCTTGGGTTCACGGCGTTCAATGTGGCTCTGGGGGAGTCCGATGGCGAGGTGGTGTTCTTTCGCAGCGAGTCTTCCGCATCGTCGTCGCTGCTGCGTATGGGCGAGTCCCACAAGGAGCTCTTTCCTTTCACACGCGATATCACTCCCCAGACCGTCACCCTCAGGCGGCTCGACTCCTACCTCGACGAGATCACGGTCCGCGGGGGGCTCTTGATCAAGATCGATGTGCAGGGCGCCGAGTTGGAGGTTCTTAGGGGCGCTCAGCGGTTCCTCGAGGTCGCCAATGCGGTAATTGCTGAGGTGGGCTACCTGCCGCTCTACGAGGGCCAGGGAACGCTCATGGAGATGGCGAACTTGCTGCAAGCGCGCGGACTATCATTCATGGGCATCGTCGACCAGTACTCACGGCCGGGTGATTCACTGCCTGTCTATGGCGATGCTCTGTTTGCCAGGCTGTCGGTGCTCCAGCAGCGCGAGGGAGGCTGTTCTGGCACCCAGCTTCAGTGTGCCGACGCTACGACGGGGGCTGCCTCACCGAGACTGGAAACGCCTCGCTCGGAGGCTTCGGGCCGTCAGGTTCCCCTGCGTACAACCCGTGGGGGGTTTCTCACCGCAGCAGCGGTGCATGTGCCTCGGCGTGTGCCGCCGTCCCACAGGGAAGGTCACTGATGGTAGCTGTCCTTGGCATTGTGGTGCCATTGGGCGTCGCCATCTACTTCATCGCCGGCATACGGCGTAGTCTTGCACTGTTGTGCGGGTTGCCACTGATTATCTTGTTCGGCCGTAGCGTCTATCTGGACACGCCGCAGTGGAGCACAGCGGTCTTGGGGCCTCCGTTGCTTGTTGGTGACGTTGTGTTCGCCGGGGTAATCCTGGTGGCGCTCTACATGCGGCTAGTGAGGCCTGCGCCGAAGCGGATCCGGCCGGGGCCGGAAACCGCCATCGTTGTCGGCCTCCTCGCGTTCTTGGGCCTCCAATTCTGCCTGACCTTAGTAGAAGGCGAACGGTCAGGACAACTACTCGAGTCACCATGCTGTTCCTCTATCCCGCTGTGGGGTATTTTGTCTGGCTCGACCTACTCCGCCGCTTCACCGAGAAAGAGGCCTGGGCGCTCATCCGAGCAATCGCTGCCGTCTCAGTTGGCCTTACAGTCCTGTATTGCATCCAAGCCATGCACGTGAAGGTGTACCCGTACGCTCCCTACCTCGTTTCGCGCGATTACTGGTATTACTTTGCTGAACATGTCTGTTTCTTCAGCGAGCCCTGGTTCCGGTGGGCGGCCGCGCGGGCTGATCTTGGGATTGAGGAGGTCACCCGTTTCTCACGCTATCCGGCGGACCGGATTGGGACACCTTTTGTGGAGTTGGCGAGTGCCTGTGCGTTTCGGTTCCTCGGCGGGCCGCGTTCTTTGCCCGTAAGACTCGCCCGCCGTGCCCACATGCTGCGCCGGCATGTGGAGACCCAGCACTGGCGCGACCACATCCTGGTTGTTCTTCGGAAGAGGCCCGGCCACGGGCTCGTCGAAGGAAGCTGAGCTCTCGTGCAGACTGGCGCGCCGCGAGCCTCCTATCGAGCTGTTGTGACGCGGCTCCAACCACCGCAGAAGGGGTGCAGGCGAGCATGATCGGACGCACTCTGTCGCTACTCGTCCCGCTCATCCTGGTTATCTATTTTGGGGCACGAGCGCGCCGCAGCCCCGTATTTCTTCTGGGCGTCCTGGCCATTCTCTTCATGGGACGAAGTGCCTTCATTGACACGTACGCTTGGAGCAGGACTCTTCTGGGCTGGACTATTGAAATCGGCGACGTGATGCTCGTGGGTCTCGTTGTACTCTGGCTGTACATCCGCGAAGTTAGGCCCAACCATAAACCTATGCGTATTGGCGTGGAGAGCCTGCTATTCATTGCGGTTATCATCCTGTGCTGCGTTGAGGTGGCTTCCACCTTGGCCGGCGGATCTGAACTGCCGGCCACGCTGCGAGCATCTCGCCGTTTTGTCTATCCCGCCATCGGCTATTTCGTGTGGTATGACATTCTTCGGAGGTTCACTGCACAGGAGGTGGTGAGCTTCCTGCAATCCCTGGTCACAGTCGCCGTTGGTCTGACGGTGCTGTACTGTGCCCAGGCTCTGGGGGTAGTGGTGTACCCATATGCTGGCAACTCGGTGGTGACTGGAGGTGGCTCGAGCTACGTACGCGATTTTCTCACCTTCAGTCCCTTCGCTGGACTGGCGCTCGCATATTTCTTGTCTCACCCGCAGGCCCGGTGGCGTTGGGTCGTCGGCATGGCTGTTACCTGCGCTGGTTTCATATTGACATTCACGCGTTCGTGGATTGCCTCGGCACTGCTGGCCACTTCGATAGCCGTTGTATTCTTCTCCACGCGCCGAGGTCGTCGGCGCTGGCGAGCCGCGACTATCGTTGGCATAGGTTTCTCGGTCGCGGTGGGAGTCGCGGGTGTGTACGCGCTCTCCTCGGGCTCAGTCGAGGCTATCGGCGCGAGATTCACTGAGGCACGGTCAGGTGGTCTTGCGTCGCCGAATCTCAAGGCGCGATACCAGGCAACGCAGCAGATTGCTGAAGTGCTCTATGAACACGGCGCTATCATCCTTGGAGGAGGATTCATACCTTACGGTACAGTGCCCAGCTACATGCGTCTTAACGTAGTTGGCTTCAACTGGGGCGATAGTGTGTGGTCTGGAGTGCTTGCGTATACGGGAGCAGCGGGCACGGCGTTGTTCGCGTGTCTGCTATTCGTTTCTCTCGTTCTTAGTCTCCGGCTGTCCGCCCGAGAGCGAGGCAACAATAGGCTTGGTCTCATGTTAGCTCTCGTGTTTGCTCAGATGATCGTAGTCAGCTTCTTTGGGGATAGCTACCTCGCGTATGGAGTGATGCCCGGCATGTTCTTCGCATGTTTGACGGTAGCGCGCTCCTCGCTCTGGTTGGAGACTGCCACAGCAACGCGCAACGTTGGTGAGATTGCTGGCTGGGATTCGAGGCGTCCGCGGCGCGCGGATTCGGCATGACGAAAAGTGCTCCCGTGGGTACATGCGCAGACGTAACCCTGATCACGTCGACCTACGCCAGTGGTCGACACATCCGGAAGTTCTCTGATAGAGCGCTTGCACTGTTCTCAAGTCTTGCGAGTCATGGGGTGCGCGGACAACTCGTGGTTGTCGCAAATGAACCAACCGACGTCGAGCGGCGAGCGCTCAATCGGCTTGCTCAGGCCAGCGTCTCGATTCCGGACTTCAGCCTGAAAACCTTCATGGTCTCCCGGGAGACTCTATACGCCTCATGGAATCGAGGTCTTGCCGCTGCGGACGGCCAGCTGCTCGGTTTCTGGAACGTCGATGACTGGCGAAACACTGCAGCAATCGTGGAAGGCCTCGACCTCCTTCGCCGCGGGCACCGACTCGTTTACTTTCCGTGGGTCGAAGTCCAGGCGTTCGGCTGGCCACTGCCCGCAATGGTGGGGTCTCCGAGCTTCCCGGATGTTCCCGAGTTCGACAGAACCCTCTTTCTGTCGGCAATGAACGTCGGACCGTTCTTCCTCCTAGACAGAAGGCTTCTTGACGTCGTCGGGTGTTTTGACGAGCAGTTCTATATCGCCGGCGACTTCGAGTGGGCCGTACGGGCCGCGCGAGCCACTGACTTTTTCCGCGGACGCTCCATTGGCGGTGTCTTCCTGAGGAATCCGCTTGGTTTGAGCGGCAGCGGTCATCCCCGCCATGCTGCCGAGCGCAATGTCATCAGGCTTCGTCACGGTACAGGTGGCGATCTGGAGACCGTTTCACCTGCCCTTATGGCCGAGTACTTTCGGCCCACCGACGCTGTTGCACTCCTGACCGTAGGAGGGCAGAATGGCCTCAAAATGCCACTGGAAAGCGGCCAGCCTCCGTTCTCCGAGGAAGCTTGGCGTCGTACGCAGCGGAGTATACGTTGCCGCCGACTCGCGTTGTGGCTGCCGCGTTACTTCGCGCGCGTGGTGGGCTGGGAATCGAGCTTCGAGCGGGCTCTGACACGTTTGCGGAGCAGGACGTGATCAACATCATCACTCGCCGCCTTCCAAACGTTTGCGCAGACGGCCCCACCAAGGTTGTCTTGAACCTAATGAAGGGTCTCGACCGTGTCGGGTATCCCTATGTCATCAACAAAGATGTTGGCAGCACTCGCCGCTTGTGGGTGGCCAACGAAAGCCTTCCTCTCAGGTATCTTCCTCGCGAGCGGCCATTCACCGTCGCCGGCCCCAGCATTTGGGTCTTGCCCCGAGACATACGGGAGTCAATCAACTGGGACAGGATAGTGTATGTCCAGCCGTCTCCCTGGACGCGCCGTCTGTGGGAGTTCTATGGCTTCAACAAATGCCCCATGGTTGTGTGGCCTGTTGGCATCGATCTCGGCGAATACCGGCCAGCCCAGCGGGACCCGCGCTCACGGCGTGTCGTCGTCTACCACAAGGACCGGAATCCACAAGAGTTGCCTAGGGTGATCACGGCGCTGGCCAACCGGGGATTGGACGCAGTCCTCATCATGTACGGGCGCTACCGTCAGGAGGACTTCCTGGAAGCCGTGCGGTCTTCTGCCTTTGTGCTGTGGCATGGCGCCCGCGAAAGCCAGGGGCTTGCGCTGGAGGAGGCTCTTGCGTGTGATGTGCCGGTCCTGGTATGGGATATTCCGCGGCTGACAGATGCTTACGGCGGCTACGAGTTCAGTCATGAGACTGACTGTATTGGGGTCACTGCTGCTCCGTACTTCGACTCGCGATGCGGCATTAGGATCGTCCAGCCGAACTCCATCGAGGCTGCCATAGACGAGATGCTCGATCGGATCGGCGAGTTTGAGCCTCGAGCTTTCGTGAGCGAGAACCTCTCGCTGGAAAGGCAGGCGCGTGCATTCGTGGCTCTCTGGGCGGGATGGGGACTGACCTGGGAAGAGGGCGTACGCGAGCAGGCGCAGTGCGACGCCCCGTTTCGCCTGCCGCTGCGCCATAAGTATGCTGCGCTCAGGGCAAAGACAAAGCGCTTCCTGAGCTCTGCATGGTGGGAGCCATGAACTCGATTGCCTCGAGCGCTCGCGGGACCAGGAGCCCCACAGTGTCGGTCGTCATGCCGGCGTACAACTGCGAGCGGTATGTGATGGAGTCCGTTGCCAGCATTCTGCACCAGACCCTGCTTGATCTGGAGCTGATCGTCATTGATGACTGTTCTACAGATGGGACGGGCGATCTCTTGGAAGGACTGCATGATCCGCGGGTCAGGTTGTTGCGCGCGCCGAGTCACCAGGGTCAGACGGCCTGCATCAATCTGGGTTTGTCTGCAGCCCAGGGGGAATACGTCGCACGACAGGACGCTGACGACATATCCACCCCGGAACGACTCGAGACGCAAGTGAGTTTCCTTGAAGACCATAGTCAGACCATGATGGTCGGGTCGTCAGGGTGGCTCGTTGACGCCGGTGGCAGAGCGCCTCGCCCAATTCGGCCACGCACAAACCCACTAGCCATCAAGTGGGGATTGCTCTTCGGCACCGCACTGATCAACCTAATGTGGCGCAGATACTACGTTGCGCGTCACATCGGCCAGTACGCTCCGGAAATGCGTTATGCGGAGGATTACGACTTCGTGGCTAGAGTCGCGTCCGTCACCCTTGTGGCTAACGTACCCGCACGGCTGATGTTCTATCGTCGGCACGCTCAGGCGATCGGTGTGGCCCATCGAGGAAGCGAAGACGCCGCAGCGGAGCGGGTATGTCTCCGCCAGCTCTTGGACCTCATGGGCTCGGCGCCGCCGGTACCCATCGCGTGGCTTCGTGCTGTCGGACTCTCGGCCCCCGATTCCGTGCCGGCGCATGAGCTACCGCGCGTGCTAGCGTTGTTCGGGACTGTGCACGATCGGTTCGCATCGCTCGCGGCGGGACTTTCCAGTGCCAAAAGGATGGACTTGTTGGCCGTGCGGCGGGACGCAGGCGCATCCGTGGGCTTGGCTCTTGCGTCGGCGTACCGGCGGGGTGTGGGAGGGAAGGCTCTTGCTGCGGCCCTCGGCTGGCGAACCTCGGCTGCGCTCGACGTGGCCAAGGAAGCGTCGCACGTCTGCCGTCGACGGCTAGGTCAAATGACGAGCCCTGGGGCCAGTCCATCGAATGCCGACTGACCTTAGGTAGAGGGTGCCAGCAGTGAACATCGCCGAGAATGCGAAGCCAACCCCCTCGGTAGCGATAGCCATCCCCACATATCTCCGCGAAGAGGCGCTCGTCATTACCTTGGGGCACGTTGCGGCACAATCCGGCGCAGACGTTGAACTTCTTGTCGTCGATCAGACACCGGCTCACGAGCCGGCCACCGAGAGCACTCTGAGGCATCTTTGTCAGACGGGTAACGCTCGATGGATCAGGACCCCAAAGCCGAGCCTCACAGGGGCGCGCAACATAGCCCTCGCCTCGACAGGCGCGGACGTGGTCCTGTTTCTTGACGATGATGTCATTGTGAGCCCAAGCCTTGTTGCGGCACACCTGGTTCACTACGCAGACCCAGCCGTAGCCGCCGTCTCAGGCAATGTCATCCAGGCCACGCCGCGAGCAGGCCGGCTACCCTTTGAGGTTGCGCGAGTCTCTGGCGTGCCATCCCTGTCATGCGAGCATCCAATGTCCTGGGCGCACCTGGTGGGAGCGAACTTCAGCGTACGTCGCCAGGCGGCAATCGATGTCGGCGGTTTCGATGAGGCCTTCGCCGGGTCCTCGAATTACGAAGAAAACGACTTCGCCGCGCGGCTTCTGCGTTCGGGGGGACGAATCGTGGCTGACCCTCAGGCTGCCGTCGTGCATCTCAGGTGGCCCGCGGGCGGATGCCGCGGAGATGCTGCGCCACAGGAATGGATGCGCAGCTACAACTATCTGCTCTATCTGTGTCGCCATGTTCGCAACTCTCACGAGATGCGCCGCATTGCGGGCGAAGCCTATCGAGTCGGTCCGGGCCGAGACTCACTCAAGGGCAGGCCCCGCGCGCAGGCTCATGCCCTGGCGGCGTTCGCCTACGCTGCTGCGCGTGCTCTCACTCGCTGGAGCAAGCCACCGATCAGTCCATGGAGCCACAGGTGAGGATTCACGCGGTCGTTGTCGGCGGTCCGAACTCCTGGATGCACTGGTTCCTTGAAGGCCCCAGCTTCGATGAGATGCACCCAGCGGCAGATCGCCCAGGCAGCCTGCCGAGCCCTGCTGGCGGGCCGCGAGTATGTTGTCCGAGTACGGGCGGTTTGACCCATGCCTCGCGTCAGTATTGCCACAACCAGCCACAAAGACGAGCGTTTCATCGCGCGATACGTTCAAGGTGCAACGTCAAACGTGCGATGATGTTGAGCGCATCGTTGTTAACGATGGCTCGACGGATGGCGCTGTGGGCATACTTGCCACCTATCCCAAGATCCGCATTATCCGGCAAGTGCGCGCGGGCAACGTGCGCAGTCGGAACGTCCCTGCGCTCGCCTCTCGGTTGGGGGGAGTACCCGAGCTGGTTCAGCATGGCGTCACAGGGTGGCTCTGTAATCCAACGCAACCAGTTGAGTTCGCTGCAGCTCTTGCGCGAGCCGACTGCCGTCGTGTCACGCACGGTGGACCTCTACAAGGAGACGATTGCGGCACGCGGAGGTGGGGGATGAGCGAACCGAGACTGGTCTTCTTCGGGCTTAACCTCGGCAATACGCATATCGACGCATGGTTTGGCGGCATGTATCGATCGTTCTTCGCGGCGTTGTCGCGCCATGGTTTCGAGGTCAAGTACTCGGCGGTCGGTACGGCTCCGCAGGGCGATATCCTGGTCGTCCCTGTGGGTGGTGGCCAAGACCAGATAGCTGCCCGGGCCATGGCGGCATTCGGCGGGCCAGTCGCGCTCTATGTACCCTCGGCGCAGGTCTGGTTCCGCTCTGGCTTTCTCGACCGTTGGCGTCACCAGATCCTCTTCGCATACGGAACCGACGCAGCTCCGGCGACGACACGTCGCTACGGGGATCTAGGCCTTGTCTACCACACCATGCCCTTTGCGTCGGACCCGGGCGTGATGCGGCCGCTGGATGTCGGCGAGGTCTTCGACGTCGTCTTCGTAGCGAACGCCCGAAGCGGTGCTGGTCGGCACGCATACGTTGAGGCCCTCGTGGCCGAATTGGGCCGCGACCGTGTGCTGCTCGTTGGTCCTGGGTGGGAAGGTCTTGGGTACCCGAGCCAGTCAGTGGCATGGGGACCCCTTCTGAACGCCATCTACAATCTTGGTCGCGTCTGCGTGAACGTCCACAATCTGGAGCAGTGGTCCACGCCTAGCCTACGCCTGGACGCAAACAACCGGCTGTTCGATCTCGCGATGGCCGAACGCCCTCAAGTCTGCGTCGCGTCAGCCACAGCGGCGGAGTTCTTCACTCGAGATGAAATGGCAGTAGCGGATACACCTCAGGAGTTCGTAGGTGAGATCGACCGCCTCCTGGCCGACTCAAAGGTGCGACGTGCCATGGCAGTGCGCGCGCGTGAACGCGCCATGCGTGACCATTCGTGGGATGCCCGGGCAAGGGCCTTTGCTGGCTGGCTGCAAAGCGGCCGCGATGAGCGGAAGACTCACGATCGGGCGAGGGGCGTCTCAGCCCTGTGGCGCCTTCGAGACACGATGCTGCCGCCATATGGCCCGCGGGAGATCGCGGAGAAGCTGGCGCGGCGTGCTGCACGACTCGAACACTCTTCTGGTGGCGGGTCTTAGGTAGTGCAGGCGTGGCAAGTGGAGGGGTCACTGTCACTTCCTACACCGCAAACGGAGGCTAAGCCCATGTTGAGTCCTACCGACGCCCGTCCGAGCTTCAGCAATGATGTTGGTCAGCGCTACATCGACCTGCTGGCAATGTGCTTGACGCGGGATGGGTTTCCCGAGCATTGGCGGCCGCCTACGCCCGAGGGCAGGGCGCGCCAAGTGGTCAATCGGTGCATCCAGGGGGTCCTTCGCCGAGCCAGATTGGAGCTCGTGCGACCTGTGCGGCTCGATCTCGGTGGAATCCAGGCGCACCCCGAGGCGGAGACCATGGTCGGTAGAGCCAATCTAGGCATCATCGAGCGCTGCATCAGGTCGGTTTGCCGGGAAAGAATACCCGGCGACCTCATTGAGACTGGCGTGTGGCGAGGAGGAGCCGTCGTCTTCATGCGGGCGATGTTGAGCGTCCTGGGTGACCGAGAGCGTGTTGTCTGGGCGGCCGACTCTTTTCAGGGGCTTCCCGAGCCTGACGCGGATCTCTACCCGGCTGATTGCGGCGACACCCTTTTTCGAAATCGGAACTTGGCAATCTCCCTAGAGGAGGTCAAGCAGAGTTTCTCGCGATACGGGCTGCTTGACCAGCAGGTACGCTTTCTCAAAGGGTGGTTCAAAGACACACTCCCCACGGCGCCAATCGACCATCTCGCGTTGTTGCGCATGGATGGAGACATGTACGAATCGACTATGGACGCGCTCAGTCACCTTTACCCCAAGCTATCTGTCGGTGGCTACGCAATCGTTGATGATTTCCACCTTGCCGGAGCTAGGCAGGCGACGCTTGACTACCGTCAGGAGTACGGGATTGAAGATGAGATCGTCAGAATCAACAGCGCCTCGATTTACTGGCGACGGTCGTCCTAGCAGATAAGATGAGAAGGCCAGCCTCCCCCGGGGTACGTGGGCCCAAAGAAGGAGGCTGACCATGAGTGTTGCGACCATCACCGGGGAAACGAAATTGTCTGTGGGTCTGGATTTGGGCGACCGCCACACCCAGGTGTGCGTAGTTGACCACGCGGGTGAGGTCATCGAGGAGCCGCGACGTGTCACGAAGCCGCAGGCGTTCCGCCGCCGGTTCTCCGGCGCCGACCCCCTGCGCATCATGCTCGAGGCCGGCACCCACTCCCCCTGGGCGAGCCGCCCGCTCGCGGGGTACGGGCATGATGTGATCGTGGCCAACCCCCGCGAGCTCCGCCTGATCTACGAGAACGACTCGAAGTCAGACTGCGTCGACGTTGGCAGAAAGCCGGGGCAGGGCGAGGCCCCGGTGCGGCAGAATGCACTGGTCGGCGAGGTGAGATCTTGAGGATCCTGCTGGCTCTCTCCCCACAGGCCACAGGTGGCGTTACGGGCAGCACCGTCTGGCTCCGCAACCTGTACGAGCCCTTGGTTGACATTGGGCATGAGGTTGTCCTGGTCGATGCGACGCCGGGAGCTCGGGCGCGATTGTCCAGAGACTCAAGGCTGCGGACGCTGTTCAGCGAGCATCTGTGGTTGACGTTCGTGAGCGAGCACCGTCGCAAGCCATTCGACCTTGTGTTCACCTATCTCATGGACGGCATGGTCGATCCTGCGGTCATCGATGGGATGCGGGGGCTGGGGGTGCCTACCTGCAATTTCTCCTGCAACAACACTCACCAGTTTGACCTGGTCGAGGACCTGTCCCCCCACTTCGGTTTCAGTGCCCACTCGGAGAAGGATGCCGCTGGGAAGTTCCGAGCTATCGGTGCAAACCCGGTCTGGTTTCCCATGGCGGCGAACCCCAACTACTACCGGCCGCTGGACGTACCGCGGGTTCATGACGTCACGTTTGTCGGCCAGAGGTATGCGAAGCGGCCCACGTACATCTGGCACCTGCTCGAGAATGGCCTCGATGTTGACGTCTATGGACCGGGCTGGCGGCTGAGCCGTGAGGGGCGGGTCGGCGAACTTCGTCGATTCGCTCGGCGCACCGCTCTCGCGGGCGCTGCTGTTGCGGCTGCGGAACCCGCCAAGCGCGCGACGGCCTCTGCGCGGCTCGCCTGGCTGGACTCCGCCGAACGACTGCGCCGCACGTACCCGGCAGCGATGCACGGCCCAGTGACCGACGACGAAATGGTCCGCAAGTACAGCGAGAGCTGTATCTCACTGGGCTTCACTGAGGTGTTCGACCAGCATGACCCTTCCCTTGTGGTCAAGCGCCACTTGCACCTACGTGACTTCGAGGGGCCTATGTGTGGTGCGCTGTACCTCACGGGGGAGTGTGCCGAGCTCCCGGAGTTCTACGAACCCGACGTAGAGGTGCTCGTCTACCACAACGAGGATGAGTTGCTGGAGAAGGCACGTTTCTACCTCCACCACGATGATGCGGCCAGCAAGATCCGTCTGGCGGGCCACGCTCGCGCCAGGCGCGATCATACGTACCATGTACGCTGGCAAGCGCTGCTGCGGCAAGTGACGAAGGCAAGTTGACGTGGATGAGCCCGACGTCAGTGTCGTTGTTCGTGTGCGCAACTGTGAGGACTTCATAGGGGATGCGGTTGAAAGCGTCCTCGCCCAGACCATGGACCGATGGGAGCTGATCGTCGTGGACGACGGCTCGACCGACCACTCTGTCGAGGTCGTGGAAAGGGTTACTGACCAGCGCGTGTCCATCCTCAGACGGCCCGCCTCAGGCTATGCGAGTGCCGGAAACGCCGGCATCGCTGCGGCTCGTGCGAGGTACGTCGCTCTCCTCGACGCCGATGATACTGCCCTTCCAGAGCGACTGGCCCGACAGCTCGAGTACCTTGAGAATAGACCGGAGTGCGTACTTGTTGGCGGATCAATGCATGTGGTCACCGAGGCTCGCGAATTCGTGTACACGCATCACGCGCCAACGTCGGAGGTCTTGATCCAACGCACGCTTGCGCAGGGCGAGAGCCCTTTCATGAATCCTTCGGTGGTGTTTCGCCGCGATGCTGCAATGGAAGCCGGACTGTACTCTGAGGATCTCAATGGATGTGGCGGCGAGGACACGGAGTTCTTCCGGCGGCTCGCCGCCTTCGGGGATGGGGCAAATCTCCCGGATGTGGTCGGCGAGTATCGAATCACGCGCGGAGCGATTACGACCACTATCGCCGCCATGCCGAGATCCTCTGTGCGGCGGCGTGCGCTAGTGATCGACCGCGTGATCTCGGGCTCTGCCAGCAGCGAGGACCTCCGCTTCCTGCGCGACTTTCTTCGACTTGCCAGCGCGATCACGCCTGAGTATGCGTACCACCTGCGCGTCGGCAAGGCCTACCGCGACTACGGCGGAGACATGGCCACTGCACGTCGCCACTTGTTGTGGGCCCTCCGCTACAAGCCAACTTCCATGAAGGCAGGGTACAATCTCATTCGTTCGTGCTGGCCTTTCCAATCGCGGGGGCTCAAGTGATTCAGAGGGCGCGGTCTCATTCGAAGGCTCGCCAGATGGTCGTGCTGGAAGTGCTGCCCGACCGCCTCCCGCATGGAGGGACACCGCGGAAGCTCGCCGGGGCGGTTGGCCGCCTTCGCGAGCGGGGAATCCGCCGAGCAGTCCTGGTCTTCGGTGAGGCCGATGACGGCATGGTGGACCAAATCACAACTGCCGGCGGTCGAGTGCTGCGGGCTCCGCGACGAGCATCCTATGACCCACGCCTGATATGGGATGTCGCCGCGGCAGCTGTGCGCGTTCGCGCAGACGTGGTGGTCACCTACTTCGCTCGTGCCGACATCTATGGGGCGCTTGGCGCCCGCCTCGTCGGCCTGCCGACCATTAAGTCGCTAGAGGGTATCTCGTGGAACGAAAGTCGTGGAGTTGTCGCCTGCGATTGAATGCTCGCGCGGCTACGATGTCTGGTGGGTGCGAACTCCAAGGCAACGCTGCAGGCAGCCCGTCGCTGAGGAGGGGTCGGCAGCCTCGAGCCGGTACTGGTTGATGACGGGAGTAGGCATGCCACCCGCCAGATTGTCGCGACCTTCGACGATTCCCGTATCCGAGTCCAACGTGGACCGGGCAGGGGATCTCATCGGCCGGAGCTGTCAACTCTGACTCCAGGCAGCTTGCTCAGACCCGATCGCAGTGGAGTGAGTGATCTCACGATCTTGAGGGGGGAAGTGAATTGAGCTGGGATGTACACCGGCAGGTCACTGCTAGCGCCGCGGATCCTCAGGCGGTTCAGTCAGCCTTACCTTCTGCCCGAAGGTGCAATGTTGGTCGTTCGGACCAACTGAGCTCCGGGAAGTGGCCGATTCTCGCGCACTATTGCACCGGGCGGCGCGTTCTCGACATCGGCTGCATCGGGGACTATACGGCGATCGAGGAGCTGGCCGACTCGCAGTTCGCGCGGTTGGCGGCAATCAGCGACGCTACCGGGGTGGACATCAACACTGCAGGAGTCGACTACTTGTGCAGCATGGGGCTCGATTGCCGCGTGCTGAATGCCGTGGACATTGAGACCTTGGACTCCGAATCGTTCGACATCGTGTTCGTGGGTGACCTGATCGAGCACCTGCCGAACCCCGGAGACTTCCTCAAGAAACTCCGCCAGCTGGTGAAGCCAAGGACGGGGTTGGTGTTGATTGCCACCAACAATGCACTCCACTGGCTCAATCCGGTCGGCATGATGCCGCCACGTACACGGGAGCAGCGCTGCTCGTGGGACTCGCGCGGGCAGCACACGATGTGGTTCTGCAGCGTCACCCTGCGCAACCTGATGCGTTTCGCCGGGTATCGGCAACAGTCCATGTTCTTTGTGACCAGCTGGCACGTATTCGCCGCGAGCGACTGGTGGCACCTTCAGAGGAAGTGCCGCTTGGCCATTGAGCGTGTACTCTTCCGAGTGAACCCTGAGCTCGCGGACGCCATATTCGGCGTCTACCAGCCTGTGGATGAGTTTGATGACGAAACGGAACGGCGCATTCATGAGGAGCGCTGGCACGAGAATGCCATCAAGCGGGAGGAGGCCAAGGCCGCCGACCAAGACGGACCATCGAGCGGGATTTGTGTTGTGGATGACTGACGCGACTTACAGCAGGACTCGACCTCAGGCGGTCGCTCGGGAGCTCGTTGTGCTGGGTATCCTGCCCAGCCTCTTCCCTCACGGTGGGACACCGAGGAAGCTCGCCTCGGTGACACGACACCTCCGCGAGCGTGGTATCCGCAAGGTGTTCATGGTTTTCAGCGACGCCGATGAAGGCATGGTGGACAAAATCACAACCGCGGGCGGCTGCGTGTTGCGAACTCCACGACGAGCAGCGTCTGATCCGCGCCTGATACTGGACGTCGCTGGGGCATCTGTGCGCAGTCGGGCAGACGTGGTGGTCACCCATTTCGCTCGTGCCGACATCTACGGGGTGCTTGGCGCTTGCTTGGTGGGCCGACCGGTCATCAAAGAGGTCGAGGGCATTCTCTGGAGCGATCGGGGCGAGCTCGTGGCCTGCGACCGGCTGCTCGGGCCCCTGCGTAGCCTGGTGCTCGCCAACTCAAAGGCAGCGCTGCAGGCAGCTCGTCGCCGAGGAGGAGTCGGCAGAGCCGCCATGGTCTATCCGGGAATCGAAGACGCCGGTCCGCGCGACCCGGAGCTTGGCCGGCAGGTCCGCGAGGAATTGGGTATCGCCGGACGCTCAGTCGTAGTGGGGCACATCGGGGGATTCATCGCGCTACGCCGCCAGGAGACTCTCATCGAAGCGATAGCTATGGCAGCGCGAGAAGCACCTCAGCTGCAGCTGGTTCTCATCGGGGATGGGCCGCTGCGTTCCTCCCTTGCGCACCAAGTCCATCTACTGGGCTTGGACGAGAACGTCACGATGCTGGGCTACCGCGGAGACGTGGACAGGCTGCGGCATGCTTTCGACGTCTACGTCAATCCCGCGGAAGCGGAGGGATTTGGCCTCGCCACCGTGGAAGGCATGCTCACGGGGATACCGGTCATCGTTGCTGATGCCGGCGCCTCCCCCGAAGTCGTGGACGATGGCCAGACTGGAGTCATTGTGCCAGCGGGTGACTCTACAGCACTGGCTCGGGCGATCGTGGGGCTTGTGCAGTGCCCGGATCGAGCGTCCGCGATGGGGCAGGCGGCGCGTGTAGCGGCTTTGCAGCGTTTCTCCATGGACCGCTATGCTGATGATCTGGAGCGTGTCTACCGTTACGCAGCCGGTTGTCGCCACCGGCGTGGTGGGACCTCGTGCGGATAGCTATCGTCACCAACATCATGGCTCCCTATCGCGTGCCTCTCTTCAACGAGCTCGCCAGCCGGCCTGAAGTCGATCTCAAGGTGCTGGTCGCCGCTTCGACTGAACCAGGCCGCCAGTGGGACTGGCCCGATGACATCCGCTTCGACTACAAGATCGGGTGCACGGCTGCGGTACGTCTTCCTCGCGGCCGAGTGGTCTATCTGGCAGCGAACCTCGCTGGCGAGATTCGCTGCCTCCGGCCGACCGCTGTCCTCGCCGGCGGGGTGGCGCTTGGCTATCCGGCGTTGCTCGGCGCGCGGTTGGCCAAGTCGCGTTTCTACTCCTGGTCGGAGGCGACAGACCTGAGCGAGAAGGCGACGACGCCGGCGTGGAGATGGCCAGCAAAAGGGCTGCTTGCGCGCCTAGCTGACGGATGCGTGGCCGCCAGTTCAGCGACGGCTGCGTACTACCGCGGGCTGGGAGTGCCGCCGGAACGGATTCATATCGCACTGCTGCCGGTTGATGTTGGGGCGATCAGTGCCGCGGTCGATGTCGCTCGACGCGATCGCGACAGGTTGCGCCGACAACTCGGTGTCGATGGCGTTGTCCTCCTCTACGTTGGACGACTGGAGAAGTACAAAGGGGTTGATCTTCTCTTGGATGCTTTCGTCGCGGCGCGTCGCCAGGTCCCGAGTCTTCACCTGCTCCTTGTTGGAGACGGATCTCTACGTGATGAACTGGAGTTGCGAGCAGAGAGTCTGGCGCCCGGCAGGGTGACGTTTGTTGGGTTTCGGCAGCCCCGGGAGCTGCCTTCGTTCTATGCCAGCGCAGACGTCTTCTGCCTCTTCTCCCGGCAGGAGCCCTTCGGCGCAGTGCTAGCTGAGGCTCTAGCCGCCGGCCTGCCTGTCATCTCTAGTCGTTCGGCGGGCGCCACCGCTGACCTGGTGGATGATGGACTAAACGGTCGAATCATCGACCCTCGCGCAACAGGCCAGTGCGTTCGCGTGCTGGCTCAGCTCGCAGCTGATTCTGACCTGCGCAGGCGCATGGGTGCCGCATCGCGTGAGCGTGCGCGCGCATGCTCTGTGGAGGCTGCGGCTGACTCGATTCTGGCCGCCATCGGAGCGGGGTGCCCCAGCGATCCTCCGGCGTCCGCTGAGGCCGAGCGCTCATGACGGCTCTGCAGTCCTACCTGAAGGAGGTCACGTGCCGCTTCTGATCAATCTCGGATGTGGGCTGCATGCTCCAGAGGGCTGGGTCAATGTCGACACAGCGGTCGGAGCACGACTTGCGCGGCTTCCTCTCTTCATCAAAGTCAACGATGCCCTCCACATAATCCGTGCGCCTTGGCCACGGGGTATAGTGATTCATGACTTACGCAAGCCGCTGCCGTGGCCGGATGGATGCGTCGATGGCATCTACCTATCACACGTGCTCGAGCACTTCTTCGAGGTTCAGGGACGCCGCCTCTTGAGCGAGTGCTACCGCGTGCTGCGCAAGCAGGGCGTTCTGAGGGTGGTCGTGCCGGACCTTCGGACAACCGTTGCAGACTACGTTGACGGCAGTACTGACGCACGCAACTTTCTGCGCAAACTGGGAGTCTCTGGGCCGGTTGACGTTGACGGCGTCTTGAAGGAGAAGCTCGGCTGGCTGTTCCGTTACCCTCACAGGTGCATGTACGACTCGTCGGCCTTGATGTCAGCGCTTCGAGAAGCCGGCTTCACGGCGACCGTCTGTGCACCATTCGAAGGCGCATTGACAGACCTAGCCACCGTGGAAGTGATCTCCCCCGCCTTGCGGGGCAGTCTCGCGGGCGCGGTGGTGGCCGAAGGCATGCGGCCTCAGTGAATCGGCTACTATGACCGTCAAGTGGAGACCCCAATATCGAGACCTGTGCTCAGGAAGGGACCACCTAAATGCTACGCTTAGCGGCTCCGGGGTCGAATGAGATCTATGGGTCAGCCGCGTGATTCTCAGTGTTTGAGCAGCCAAACGAAGAGCCACCGTACCTGCCGCCTCATCCGCATCGCGACGAGGCTGACGTTGAGGGTGTGGCCGCCGCCATTGGTTGAGGAGTCCCATGCGTGAGCGTTCGCTTGTGTTGGTCGCCTGGTGACTTGCGGGGCGCAAAGGAGACAGAGTGACTTCGAGGCCCAGTGATCGTGGCACCGCTCGCCGAGTTCTCGTCGTCGGCCCAGTTCCGCCGCCCCTGCACGGTGTCACCGTGATGACGGGGGCCCTGCTTGACGCCGTCGTCGACACCGGTTGGGAGGTCGCCCACGTCGACACGTCCGACCACCGCAGCGTCGACAACATCGGCAAGTTCGACCTCGGTAACGTGGTGCTGGCGCTGCGCCACGCCGCTGATTTCGCGCGCACGTTGCTGCGGACTCGGCCCGACATCGTGTATCTGCCGCTATCTCAGAGTGTCGCTGGGTTCGCGCGCGACGCCTTGTTCCTGCTCATGGCGCGCCTGTCCGCAGCCCAGGTCGTGGTGCATGCTCACGGCGGCCAGTACCAGGAGTTCTACCGGCGGATGCCGGCAGCCGTGCGCGGTCTCATGCGCTTCTCCTTGGCGCGAGTGCAGCTGATTATCGTCCTCGCCGAGGCCCAGCGACGGCAGTTCGACGGCTGGGCGCCACGATCGGCGAGGGTTGAGGTCATCCCCAACGGAGTCTGTGACGAATGGCCCACCGGTGCGCCGCAGCGGCTGCCGAACGAAGGCGGCACCGTGCTCTTCCTTGGCACCCTGCACCCGCAGAAGGGCTTCATGGATGTTCTGGATGCGGTCCCCACAGTGATGCGCACCGTCCCCGGTGCGCGCTTCGTCTTCGCCGGCAGCCCGGTGACGATGGACGCGGCCACCGCTGCACTCGTGAGCGCTCGCCTTCGCGAGCCGGGCGTCGAGGACGCGACCACCTTCGCCGGCGTGGTGGAGCCGGCGGAGCGGCAGAGGCTGCTGGAAGGAGCGGACGTCCTGGTGTTTCCGCCACGGTGGAACGAAGGACAGCCCCTTGTGGCCCTGGAGGGCCTGAGCGCCAGTCTGCCGCTCGTGGCCACAGCGTCGGGAGGGCTGGCGGAGACGGTTCGTGACGGCAAAGAGGCCATCATCGTGCCCAAGCAGAATCCTGCGGCCATCGCTGGCGCTGTCACCCGGCTGCTGCAAAACCCTGCGCTTCGGGTGCGCATGGGGGCTGCGGCGCGCGAACGCTTCGAGGGCGAGTACACCATCGAGCGCTGGGGCTCTCGAATGGTCGAGGCGTTTGACGCAGCTGTTCAGAGGCGATGAGTGCATGACGGCAAGTCATCGAGAAGTGGCTCGACGTGTGGTAGGCATGGCGCCGGATCGATGGGCAGCCAGACTCGACTCCGCCCTTGCGCAGTCCGTCCAGCTCCCTGATTCCTGGAGCCGGACGGATCAGGAGCCCATCATGAGCACAGCCAATGTGGCAGTCGCGATTGATGACCTGCCGAGCCGAGCACGGGTATCAATAAGGGGATGGCGAGCATGACAGAACCCGAGCTGAGGCGGGTACATCGCTTCTGGGACGTCGAGGCGTGCGGCACACACCAAGTGCGTGCACAGCCCGGGACACGTGGCTTCCTTGAGTCATACACCCGTCATCGCTTCGAGACGATGTGGTGGATTCGTGAAATCATCCCCTTTGAAGTCGCGCGCGGAAAGGAAATGCTGGAGATCGGATGCGGAAACGGCGCCGACGGCATCCTTTTCGCGCAGCATGGCGCCCACTACACCGGGGTCGACTTGACTGAGACGGCCGTTGAAGCGGCCCGCCGGCACTTCGAAATGATGGCCCTGAAGGGAGTCTTCCAGACCGAGAACGCAGAAAGGCTGACCTTCGAGGATGAGTCATTCGACATCGTCTACTCGTTTGGTGTAGGCCGTATGGCCGTTGAGGGACTTAAGCTGTAGGGAGAGCGCTACACGCGAGAGAGGTAGACTGGGCTGATGGAAGGTGTCTTTGCTACGGCATGCAGGAACGGCGGTTGCTCAGAGTTGCAGGGCGATCGGCTTGACTGACTGCGAAGAAACGAGCCGCGTCGCGATTGTCCGCACGCAGCCGACCTATCAAGACACGTCTTCTGGCACCGGCTGTGACGGCGTGAATACGGCGTTGTCGCTTCTTCACCGCACGGACAAAAGCTGCGCAGCTGCGAGGTCAGGTTTCCCGGGAGATATCGTGATGCCCGGTCACACGGTGCTTGTCAAGCCGAACCTGATTCGTGAAGAGCATCTTCATCGCCCAGGGGAGTGGGAGCAGGTGGTGACACACGGGTCAGTGGTCTCGGCTCTTCTCGACGTGGTAGTCGCATCCATGGGTGGTCGAGGGCGCGTAGTCATCGCCGATGGACCACAGACGGACTCGGATTTCGACGCCGTCACGGAACGCACAGGATTGAAGGAGCTCGTGCGGCGCTACCGGCATTCCGGTGTCCAAGTGGAGCTGCTTGACCTCCGCCGCGAGCGCTGGGTCCAAGAGGGCGAAGTCACGAAGCAGCGGCTCCGGCTGTCTGGTGATCCGGCCGGATACACCGAGATAGACCTGGGGAGCGATAGCGAGTTTGCGGACTATGCGCTGAGTGGCCGCTTCTATGGTGCGGACTACGACGTGGATGAGACTCGTTCGTACCATTCGAATGGTCATCACCGCTACGTGCTCTGTCGCACAGTGATGGACGCTGACGTCGTCATCAACATCCCGAAGATGAAGACCCACAAGAAGACGGGTGTCACCTTGAGCCTCAAGAACCTCGTGGGGATCAATGGCCACCGCAACTGCCTTCCGCACTTCACCGTCGGCACCCCGCGGCAAGGAGGCGACGAGTTCCCGGGGAGCTCAGCGAGAGATGCCGTTCAGTCCCGCGCCATATCGGCCTTCAAGACTGTGTTGACGCGCAGGGGAGGCTCCGGTGGCGCATGGGCGCGGCTCGCCAAACGTTCGGGCCACGCTGTGTTTGGAGACACATCTCAAGTTGTCCGCTCCGGCAACTGGTACGGAAACGACACCGCCTGGCGGATGGTCCTCGATCTCAACAAGGCGCTTTTCGGCTTCGATGGCGAAGGTCGGCCGCGAGCGAAACCGCTGAGGTACCTCACCGTTGTCGATGGCATCATCGGCGGCGATGGCGACGGGCCGCTGGCGCCGGATGCGGTGCCGAGCGGCGTCATCGTCGCCGGCCTCAACCCCGTGGCGGTCGACACGGTGTGCAGCGCGCTCATGGGGTTCGACTATCGGCAGATCCCCGTTGTCGAGCGCGCTTGGCATTCAACTGGCGCCCCGCTCGTCGACTGCGGCCCTGGGGACATCGAGTGTGTTTCGAACGCCCCGGAGTGGTCGGGGTCGCTTGACGACCTTGAGAGGGCTCCGCACTTGGGTTTTCGGCCGCACTTCGGGTGGGCCGGTCACATCGAAAGACAGCAGTGAATCGTCCGTGTCTCTTCTGAGCTACGGCAACACACGGCTGAAGCGGGCATACGACCGCGCGCCTGTGCAAGTCCAGACCGCGGTGGTCACTGCCTATGGCTGGCGGCACAGGCGCCAAGTCAACGGCGCCCACTACAGGCGCTACGTCCACCTTCTGCAACAAACGCAGTGGTACTCGTCGGAGCGGCTTGGTGCTTACCAGAGTGACAAGCTCCGCGCATTCATCGGCCATGCCTGCGCCACGAGCCCGTACTGGCGCGAGGTTTTCGCGACACGCGGCCTCACACCGTCTGACGTCCAGACTCCAGGAGACCTCGCCCAGCTGCCGATCCTCGAGAAGGAGACTGTCCGCGCGCAGATCGACCGCCTGGCCTCTTCCGCGTATGCAGGCCGGCGCCCCCAGACTGTGGCTGTGCACACCAGCGGTACCACCGGGAAGGCGCTGCACCTTCGGCTGACCAAGGAATGCTGGCAGCGGGACTACGCGTTCCGCGATCAGCAGCGGTCTTGGTCGGGAGCCTTGCCGGGTGACCCTGTCGTCACGTTTGCGGGTCACCCAGTGGTGCCATCTGGGCTCCTGCGGCCGCCGTACTGCCGGTACAACCGCCCTGAGCGGCAGCTGATCTTCTCGTCCCAACATCTCGGGCCGGCTACCGCGCCCGACTACGCGCGTGAGGTCCGCCGATTCCGACCGACGCTGATCCACGGCTACCCCTCGACCATCTACTTGTTCGCTCTCTATCTGCAAGACGCGGGCATCCGCGACATCCGCCCCCGGGCGGTGTACACGCACTCCGAGACACTGCTCGACCACCAGCGAGCGGTCATCGAGAACGCCATGGGCTGCAAGGTCTACAACTGGTACGGCAGCTCCGAGATGGTCGGCAACATCGTGGAGTGCGAGCGCGGCAAGCTCCACGTGCGGCAGGAGCACAGCGTGCTGGAGCTGCTGACCCTCGACGGCAGGCCTGCGCGGCCGGGGGATGTCGCGGAGCTCATCGGCACCGGGTTCGGGAACTACGCCACGCCTCTCATCCGCTACCGACTCGGTGACACGGTGCTGGTGGGGGACGGCGAGTGCGCGTGCGGTCGTGCCGGGCCGATCGTCAAGAGCGTGATGGGTAGGATCGAGGATATTGTGGTTACGCCTGACGGGCGCCATGTGGGCCGCTTGGACCACGTGTTCAAGGACGCCCTGAACGTGCGTGAGGCGCAGTTGAGACAGGACGAGGTCGGCTCGCTGACCGTGCGCCTGGTGACGCGGCCACGATTCGGCGAACGCGACCGTAACATGATAGAAGGGGAATTGCGGACACGTCTGGGGCCAGCTATCCGGCTGGACTACCAGATGGTCTCGGCCATACCGAGGGAAGCGAACGGCAAGTTCCGCTTCGTGGTTTCCAAGGTGCCGATCCGCATGGGCGAGACCATCATCGACCAGTCGCAGGAGGGGCGCACGTGAAACAGGTCTCGCAATCGATGAAGGACGGTCGCATCGAGGTGCTCGATGTGCCCGCACCGGCGTTGCGGCCGCAAGGCGTGCTCGTGCGGACCGCCTGGTCGCTGATCAGTGCCGGGACCGAGGGGGCGAAGGTCGATCTCGGTCAGAAGAGTCTGCTGGCCAAGGCCCGCAGCCGGCCCGATCAGGTCAAGCAGGTCATGAACAAGGTCCGCCAGGACGGCGTGCTGCGCACCTACCAGACCGTGAAGACACGGCTCGAGGAGCGAAACGCCATCGGCTACAGCTCCGCTGGCGTGGTCGCGCACGTCGGTGAGCTGGCGGCTGATTATGCGGTGGGGGACCGCGTGGCCTGTGGGGGCGGCGACTACGCCAGTCACGCGGAGTACGCCTATGTGCCGGCGACCCTGTGCGTGTGTGTGCCCGAGGGCGTCGGCATGGAGGAGGCCGCGTTCGCGACCGTCGGGGCCGTGGCGCTGCAGGGCGTGCGCCAGAGTGGCGCCACGGTCGGCGACCGTGTCGCCGTCATCGGTCTGGGGTTGATCGGCCAGATCACCGTGCAGCTCTTGCGCGCGGCGGGCTGCGAGGTCGCCGGCGCCGACCTCGACGACGGCCGCTGCGCGGCCGTCGCGGTCTACGGCGCCGTCGCCGCGACCTCGGCGGCCGGATCGGTCGCCGGTAAGGAACTCCTGGCGGCGACCGGCGGTGTCGGCTACGACGCCGTCATCATCACCGCCGGCACCAAGAGCGATGGACCCATCGAGCTTGCCGGCGAGATCGCCCGCGACCGCGGCACCGTGGTCGTGGTGGGCGACGTGGGCCTGCAGGTGCCGCGCGCCCCCTTCTACGAGAAGGAGCTCACGCTGAAGCTCTCGCGCTCCTATGGCCCGGGGCGATACGACCCGCTGTACGAAGAGATGGCGATTGACTACCCCCTTGGCTACGTGCGCTGGACCGAACAGCGCAACATGGCTGAGTTCCTGCGGCTCGTTGGTGAGGGCCGCGTGGATGTGAAGCCGCTGATCACGCACCGCTTTGCGGTGGACGATGCGGCGCAGGCCTACGCGGCCGTCGCCGATCCTGGCAGCGGCTCGCTGGGCGTTCTGCTCGAGTACCCGCGGAGTGAGCCGGAGCGGCCGCGGATCGAGGTCGTCCGGCCGGCCGCAGGCGAGCCGGCTCGGGGCGCCATCGGCGTCGGCTTTCTCGGCGCCGGCAACTTCGCCACGGCGACGCTGCTGCCGGCGTTGGCCACCGACGCCCGCTTCGCCCCTCGCGGGGTCTACACGCCTTCAGGGCTGAGCGCCCGCGACGTCGCGGAGCGCAACGGCTTCGCCTTCTGTGCCGGGTCGCCCGGCGAAGTCGTCGGCGACCCCGACACGAGCGCCGTCGTCATCGCCACGAGGCACGCGTCGCACGCCTCGCTTGCCGTTCAGGCGCTCAAGGCCGGCAAGGCGGTATTCGTCGAGAAGCCGCTGGCGATGACCGAGACCGAGCTGGACGAAGTCGTCGTTGCCCAGCGAGAATCGGGCGGCCTGCTCACCGTCGGCTTCAACCGCCGCTTTGCGCCGCATGTGCGCAAGATGGTCGCGGCGCTGGCCCGGCGGTCTTCACCGGCCAACATCGTGGTGCGCGTCAACGCCGGCGCCATCCCAGCGACGCACTGGACCCAGCGGCCTGAAGAAGGCGGCGGCCGCATCGTCGGCGAGCTCTGCCATTTCATCGATCTCGCCGCCTGTCTCGCCGGGGCTCCACCGTCGCGGGTCTTCGCCATGAGCGCCGACCCGCACAAGTCACCCTTGCTCACCGACAACCTCAGCGTGCTGCTCAGCTTCGCCGACGGTTCCGTCGCCACGGTCGTCTACACGGCCGCCGGCGACACCGCGTACCCCAAGGAGCGCATCGAGGTGTTCTGCGAAGGCAAGGTCATGGTCAGCGACGACTTCAAGCGGCTCAGCCTCACGCAGGGCGGCCGCACGCACACCTCGCGACCGCAACAGGCCGACAAAGGGCACCGGGCCGAGATGAAGGCGTTCCTCGACCTCGCCGCCGGCCTCCCTGTCACTGAGCTCACGTTCGCCGACTGCGTGTCCTCCATGGCGGCGACCTTCAAGGTGGTAGAGTCCCTCATGACCGGCGCGCCAGTCGCTGTGCCAGAGGTGACGGCGAGCTAGCAGAGTTCGAGACGTGGGGGAGACGTTGGGGCTATCTTCGCCGCCGCCCACAGCTGAGTGGGCTGCGCGTACCGCATCCACCATCTGGCGACGCCTTGAGGCGCACGCATTCGCCGGCCTCGACCCGTACGACGCCCTCAACGCCACGCGCGTGCCGTCGGTGGTGCTGCAGCACCGCGTGACTCGCCGCGTGCTCACGCAGGCAGTCAAGCGTTGCCCGGTGCCCCTGCAGCCCGTGCTTGGGGTGCCCGAGCAAGCTGATGCATACACGCTTGGGCATGCGCTGTTGGCCGCCGCTCGCCTGGCGGCTGCCTCTGGTGGATCGGATTGCCCGGCGGCGTCCAGCCTCCTGCACGCTGGTCTTCGCGAGTCGGCGACGCAGGGCGACGGCTGGTCGGCCTGGGGCCACCACTTCCCGGTTCGGCGGCGCCTGCATCTGCTGTACGCGAAGGCGGATATCAATGCGCTCCATTGGCCAACATGAAGCAGGCCACAATCAAGTCTAGCGGACGTGCGCTGGCACGCGCACCGGTAGATTGAGTGCTTGTGCGTGAAGTGGCAGCTCTGAACGTGGACGCCTCCGGACCGCGCAACGTCTTCTTTGCGCGCGACGCATACTGCGGCCTGACGCACGCGACGGGCAGTCATGGGGTCGCCCGGGAACTGCTCGAGAGTCTGCAAGCAAAGGACTACTCGGGCTACGATCCCTACGACGCCTTGAACTCAAGGCTGTCTCGCTTGGTACCAGATAGGGCCGCCTTAATACGCAGGCTTGCCGTTCAGGCTGTGAAGAGATGCCCCATCTCGCTGGAACCGTTCATGGGGATCGCGCGCCAGGTGAACAGCTACACCCTTGGGCACGCCCTCTTGACCGCCGTTCGCTTGGCAGGACTCGGCCTCCTGCCGGACGCAGACGCTGGCATCGGCGACTTACTCACGCGCCTCCAGGCACTCGCTGTCTGCCAGCGCGGAACAATGGGTTGGGGCTACCCATTCCCCGTTGCCGTCAGGTTCACGTCCTACCCAGCGTGCTTGCCAAACGTTGTAGCAACCTCCATTGTAGCCAAGGGGCTGGCGCACGCGCACCTTGCCGGGATCGGTTGTTATGCGGCTGACATGGAGCGAATCGCAGCCTTCATCTTAAGGGACCTGCCGAGAACTCGAAGTCGCCAGGGGCAATGCTTCGGCTATACGCCCAGCTACGGTGGCATCGTCCACAACGCCAACGCTCTTGCGGCTCAGACTCTCGCTCTTGCGTTTCGAATCATCGGGAACGAGAGCTACAGGGATGAGGCGATCGAAGCAGTCCGGTTCATCGTCGCTCACCAGAGGCCAGACGGATCTTGGCCCTATGCGGAAGCGGACAATGGGGGCTGGGTAGATGGGTTCCACACGGGTTTCACGCTGGATGGCCTCGCGGTGGTCGCAGAACAGGCTGACTCTGACGTCATTCGAGAATCGGTAGCTCGTGGATTTCGGTTCTACACGAGGCACCTCTTCACGAGCGAAGGTGCACCCGCGTACTACGCCGACGGACGTGAACCGTTCGACGCGCTGTCGGCGGCACAGGGCATTGAGACCTTGGCTACTCTCGGCAGGGGTGATAGGGAAGCGGAACAACTCCTGAGCCGATTGGTGACGTGGACGCACACGAACGTGATTGATTCGCGTAACCGCCGTGTCGCTTACCAGGTGCATCGGCATTGGACTGACTGGCGTCAGTTTCCCAGGTGGTCGATCGCGCCGATGGCGTCTGCGCTTGCGGGGCTTGGGCTTGGAGAGGCTGGCAAGGAATGAGTGGACCAATCTGGATCGACTTGATCAACTCGCCACACGTGTTGTTCTTCAGGCCTGTCATTCGCGACTTGCACCGCAGAGGCTTTGAGACAGTCGTCACGGCGAGGAACTTCGCCCAGACGATCGAGCTGTGCGAGCTTCTCGAAGTCGAAGCTATCGCAATCGGGCCAGACGGAGGACTCACTAAGAAGGACAAAGCTGCCGAGCTTGCCAGGCGGACCGGTCGGCTCATTCGGTTCGCCCGCCGGACTCGTCCGGACACCGTTCTCACTCACAGCTCGTACTCACAGCTTTGCGCAGCTCGGTTCCTCGGCTTGCCGTCTGTTACGACAATGGAATACGAGCATCAGCCAGCGAACCATCTCTCTTTCAGGCTTGCGAACGTGGTGCTTGTCCCTGAGCCGCTACGCAGGGCGAGCTTGGCCCGACAGGGTGCGCGACCGTCCAAGCTCCGTTTCTTCGCTGGTCTCAAGGAGGAAGTCTCGTTGTCTGGATTCGCCCAGGACCTGGAGTACAGAACGCGACTGGGTGTCTCCCCGGCACAAGTCCTGGTTGTGGTTCGCCCTCCTGCCGACTCTGCTCTCTACCACGTCGAAAACCGCCTGTTTCCAAGAATCCTAAGTCGGCTGCTGGCACACTGGCCGGCCGTTCGTACGATCCTGCTGCCGCGGAACCACTCTCAGCGCCAGAGATACTCGGATGGTCCTTTCGCACCCATGGTGGCAGAGCGTGTGTACGACGGACCCCAGCTGCTCGCCGCAGCCGACTTGGTCATGAGCGGTGGGGGCTGCATGAACAGAGAAGCAGCCATTCTTGGCACACCAACGTTCAGTGCGTTTGCAGGGAAGATGGGCTGCGAGGACGAGTATCTTGCCGCATCGGGGCGCATGGTGCTCTTGAGCTCGGAGAAGGACGTCGATGCAGTGCCCTTGGTTCAGAAGACGCGCGCTGAGGCAGTGCGGGTCTCCGATGCCGTCATGCAGGACTTCGTTGACAAGGCCCTGCTGTGCCTTGGACTGTCGTCATGAACCGTCGACCACCGCTGAGCGCTCTGGTCCTCGACGGTCATCTTCGTCAAGCAATCGACATCTGTCGGTCCCTTGGCAGCAAAGGCGTTGTTGTCGACACGCTGTCCAAGGATTGCCGCGCACCGGCAAGGTACTCCCGACACGTTCGTCGCCCGTTTTGCGTGGGCAGCGGTATTGATGGCGACACGTATCGCAGATCGGTCGAGGCTCTCTGTGCCGCACGTGACTATTCTGCCGTGCTTGCTGCCGGGCTAGACGGCACGCGCGTTCTCTGTGAACTGTCGGAACTGGACACGCCACCCGTGACCACCCTGGCGCCCTCGACTGAAGCCTTCCGCATCGCGGAAGACAAGGGTGCATCGGTGCGCCTCGCCCAATCGGTGGGAGTGCCCACCCCTCGAACACTTCTGCCGGCCCGAATCGACGACTACGCGCAGTGCCAAGAGTGGCGATTCCCTCTGATCGTGAAGGCCCGGCACGGCCAAGGCCAGTTCGGCTATGCGCACAACTACAAGGCGCTCTTGTCTGCGGTTTCACCCCGTGGGTGGGCTCATCCCGGGGCAGCTTGCGACACTCGTGATTTCGCCCTTGTTCAGGAAGTGATTCGGGGCGATGGTCACGGGTACTTTGCATTGATGCGGGATGGCGAGCCCCTTGCGGAGTTCATGCATCGACGCGTACGCGAGGTGCCGCCAACTGGCGGTCCGAGTTCTGTCGCTGAGTCCTTCTTCCACCAAGAGCTCCGGGATTCTGGACGTAGTCTGTTGTCGGCGATCCGCTGGAGCGGCGTCGCCATGGTGGAATTCAAGAGAGATGAGAGAGACTGTCGCTTCAAGCTCATTGAGATCAACCCGAAGTTCTGGGGCTCGCTCGGGTTGGCGATTGCCGCCGGTGTCGACTTCCCTGCGCTGGCCTTCCGCGCTGCTTGTGGGCTGCCTGTCGAGGCGCCGAGCGGGTACGACAACGTCAGGTACCAGTGGGTGAGCATGGATATCGCCCACTCGGTCGCTGTCCGAAAGCCCGGCTTGTGGATGCAGGAAGTCGTGCGGAGAACGCCAAACGACTTCCGGTTGGCCGATCCGATCCCCAACCTGGCTCTCATCGCGAACGGCGTAGTCGACGTGCTCAAGGGCCGGCGGAGAGTCGCTGCGAGAGGTGCCTCGGGATGAGTGAGCGGGCGCAGGAACGTGCGCACGACGCATACGAGCTGGACTTGCACGTCCACACGGCACATTCCTTTGACGGCTTGGTTTCGCCTCGGACAGTAGTCGAAAAGGCGCGTCAGCTTGACTTGAGCGGTGTGGCCATCACGGATCACGGAACGATTCGCGGTGCGGTGGAGGCCACGGAGATGGCAGGCTCGAAGGACTTCGTGGTCATCGTCGGCATGGAGGTCGCCACCGAGATTGGCGATATCCTTGGTCTCTTCCTTCAGTCGCCCCTCAAGAGCCGCTGGTGTGAGGATTGCGTGTACGAGATCCACGAGCAAGGTGGAATAGCCACACTGCCTCATCCGTACCGCCATCATTCCCGCTTGCCGTTCGAGCTGGTCGAGACTTTTGATGGCGTTGAGGTTTGGAACGCGAGAGATCCGGAGGACGTATCGCATCGTGTTCGTCAGCAGTTGGCAAAGCCCTATTCCCTAGCCGAGCTGGGTGGATCGGATGCGCACTGGAGTCGGGAGATCGGTCGTGCAAGAACCATCGCCATCTGTCCTGACTTGTCTGAGGAGCATGTCATGGCGGCGATCAAGGCGAGGCGAACAGTGGCTTTGCGTTGCGCGCGTTCGGGGTCAGGGGTCGAGACACTGGCAACTAAGGCTGTGAAGCATGGCCGACGAGCATACAACCGAATTCCTCGTTAGTGACGCCATCGCGCTGGAGTGGCTGTTGCCGCAGGTGCGCGGGGGAAACGCGCTCGAGCGCTTGCGCCTGACTGCGCGTGGCTACGGCCTGCTCACCTGGCTCGGCTGATGTCGCTTGTTGCGCACAGCCGGGTCCAGGATCTGTTCGGCATCGGCGACGAGGCTGACTCAGTGGTCTGGGATGAGGCCACCCTGCGTGCGCGCGAGTGTCTCCCCCCTGCAGCAAGGCCGCGCGCGCAGGTGGACGCTGCGCTGCAGGTCGCCGAGCTCGTCTTGCTCGAAGGTCAGTATGGGCCACAGCACTACCGCCTCAGCCGGGCGAAGCGGCTCTACTACCGCGTGCGGCCGCTGATGACGCCTGCTGCTCGCCGCGTGCTCCGTCGAGCAGTCGTCCGCCGGGGAGCTGCCAACGGCGGGGCGAACTGGCCGGTCGACGACCGCTACGTCCGCCATGCCGAGGACGCACTCCAGGCGGCGTGCCTGCTGCAGCCCCCGTTGCGAGACGAGGTACGCCCATTCTGGCCGCAGGGGAAGCGGTTCGCGCTTGTGCTCACGCACGATGTTGAATCGGCCGAGGGGCTGGCGCGCATCTGGGATCTGGTCGAGGTTGAGGAGCGGGTGGGCGTCCGGTCGTCATTCAATCTGGTCGCTGGGGAGTACCCGGTCGATATGGCGCTGGTGCGCGAGTTGCACGCTCGCGGTTTCGAGGTGGGCGTGCATGGCTGGCGTCATGACGGGCGCATGTTCGAGAGCCTGAGCCGCTTCGATGGCGACTGTGTTCACATCAACCAGACGCTTCGGGAATGGGGGGCAGTCGGCTTTCGTTCGCCGATGACACATCGTCATCCTGTGCCGATGCAGGAGTTGGCCGTCGAGTACGATTCGTCGTTCTTCGACACCGATCCCTTCGAGCCGATCTCCGGCGGCGTCATGACCATTTGGCCGTTCTTCATGGGCCGGTTCGTTGAGCTGCCCTACACGCTTCCACAGGATCACACGCTGATCGAAACGATGGGGGAGACCACGCCTCGACTCTGGATTGAGAAGTCCCGGTTCATCGGGGAGCACGGCGGCATGGCGCTGTTGAATAGCCACCCTGAATACCTGTGTCTTGCAGGCAATCTGCACATGTACGAGGGATTTCTGGATGCTGTGTGTTGCGAGAGTGACCCATGGCGCGCGCTGCCGAAAGACGTCGCGGCCTGGTGGCGCCAACGAGCCACCGCAGGGCGGATCGCCGGACAGTGACCACTCGCGCTCTCCACCTCCTCCACGTCAGCGGCGCGCGCCCCAACTTCATGAAGGTCGCGCCGGTCATGGCGGCCGTCGAGGCGTGGAACGCCGCCGGGGCGCGCGCCAGAAGCTCATCCGAGCCGGCGGTCTCCTTCGCGCAGACCCTGGTCCACACCGGCCAGCACTACGACGCGGGCCTCAGCGACGTCTTCTTCCAGCAGCTTGGGCTGCCGGAGCCCGACTACCACCTTGGTGTCGGCTCGGGCTCGCAAGCGGCGCAAACGGCACACGTGCTTGAGCGCCTGGAGCCCGTGCTGCTGCAGGAGCGACCCGACCTTGT
>Ga0209539_1000186_pt1 | contig 37969 bp, 31 predicted proteins | sample BarGraNGADG00312_2_FD_184499 | JGI IMG/M metagenome (GOLD analysis project Ga0209539, IMG submission 184499) | Arctic peat soil microbial communities from Barrow, Alaska - Barrow Graham LP Ref core NGADG0011-312 (SPAdes) (version 2) | ecosystem: Environmental > Terrestrial > Soil > Wetlands >...
TACACGGAAATACCCATTTGATGTTAACAAAAGGTGCTCTGACCAATATCCTCGAAGTGTGTTCATCTGTGGAAACTAAAGAAGGGACTAAAGCTGATCTCGCATCCGTGAAAGATAAGATTCAGAAGCATTTTGAAGAATTCAGCAATAATGGATTCCGCACTTTAGGGATTGCTTATAAATTGATGCCGTCAGATTCACTCATTAACAAAAGCGACGAGAAGGATATGACGTTCCTGGGTTTTCTGACCCTTTTTGATCCGCCGAAAGCAAATATCATCGATACCATTGCCAGCCTAAAAAACCTTGGCGTATCGCTTAAAATTATTACCGGAGATAATCAACTTGTAGCAACCAGCATTAGTAAGAAGATGGGTCTTTCAGATACTAAAATCATTACAGGTCCCGATATGCGTCAGATGAGCGATAGCGCATTGCTCAGAAGTGTAGGTACAGTGGATGTTTTTGCTGAAATAGAGCCCAATCAGAAAGAAAGGATTATAATCGCCATGCGAAAAGCCGGAAACGTTGTCGGATACATTGGTGATGGTATCAATGATGCCTCTGCGCTTCATGCTGCCGATGTGGGTATTTCAGTTGATACTGCGGCTGATGTTGCCAAAGATGCTGCTGATATAGTACTGCTCGAAAAAGATCTCGGTGTTCTGGTTGAAGGTGTGAGGGAAGGAAGAACCACCTTTGCAAATACACTTAAGTATGTCTTTATGGCCACAAGCGCTAATTTTGGCAATATGTTCAGCATGGCCGGAGTATCCCTTTTTATTCCTTTTCTTCCTTTACTTCCAAAACAGATCCTGCTAACTAATCTGATGACTGATTTCCCTGAAATGACTATCGCTACTGACAGCGTGGATGAGGAAATGATTGACTATCCCCGTCGCTGGGACATAAAAGCTATTCGCAAGTTTATGATTACATTCGGACTTGTCAGCTCTGTTTTTGACTATATTACCTTTGGACTGCTTCTTCTTGTACTTCACGCAAATGAGGGTCAGTTTAGAACCGGATGGTTTCTTGAATCGGTTATCTCGGCATCTATGATAGTACTTGTTATCCGGAGCAGAAAACCTTTTTTCAGGAGTAAACCGGGAAAATATCTCTTAATAGCTACTTTATCGATTGCTGTTATTACATTGATTTTTCCATTCACACCACTTGGAAATGTATTTGGATTCAGCCCGCTCACTCTTTCAACATATTTACTTTTATCATTGATCGTAGTTATATATATTTTTGCAGCAGAGATTACCAAACGGATTTTTTATAAAAAGGTTAAATTCTAAAATATTCAACCTGATAGATTCAGCGTAATATTGAAGAATAGTATAATAAAGAAGCGATTTATTGAAAATTAGGGCATTATCCGGATTGTAATGTGTACTTTGCCAAAAATTAAAATCAAAATTATGAGTACAGGAACAGTAAAATTTTTTAATAATTCCAAAGGATTTGGATTTATTAAGGACGGTGCATCAGAAAAGGAATACTTTGTACATGTGTCGGGTCTGAATGATGAGATCAGAGAAAATGATGAAGTAACATTTGATCTTCAGGAGGGGAAAAAAGGACTAAATGCCATAAATGTTAAACTGGTGTAATTTGAATATTATATAAGACATTTATTATGAAGAGGCTGTCTCAAAAGTACAGTCTCTTTTTTTTATGCAACGTGTAAATAATGTAACTTTTTCTTAGAATTATGTAACGTTCCTGGTATGAGCTTCTAGTAACTTTCAGCAATATTTTAACGAAAATAATATGAAGAAAGTCGGGATTTTTATTTTAATAGTTGGATTAGCATTAACCATTTTTACGGCTATCACTTTCTTTACCAGGGAGAAAGTAGTTGATATCGGAAGTCTCAAAATCACCGCAAACAAACCACATCACCTCAGCTGGTCACCTCTAATTGGTATAGCAGTAATGGGAGTAGGAGGAGTCGTTATACTGATTTCTTCAAAAAAGCAATAAGTGGTTTAAAGCTGGAAACTGGCATTCTTAACAAAATAACTTTTTAATTGCGATATTAATAGTCTATGAATGTATTATTAATTTTCCCCCAGTACCCTGCTTCATTCTGGAGTTTTAAATATGCTTTACGCTTCATCTCCAAGAAAGCAGCCGTACCGCCACTCGGTTTAATAACCGTATCTGCAATGTTGCCGGAATCGTGGCAGAAGAAATTAGTTGACATGAATGTATCATCGCTCCGTACAAGCGATATACTTTGGGCAGACTATGTTTTTATCAGCGCCATGTATATACAAAAGGAATCTGTGAGCATTATAATCGAAGAGTGCGTAAAGCATAAAGTTAAGATAGTTGCCGGAGGCCCACTTTTTACACAGGAATATGAGAACTATCCACAAATAGACCATTTCATTCTGAATGAAGCAGAAATTACACTGGCCCCATTTCTGAAAGATTTAGAATCCGGACATTCTCCGAAAAGAGTATATAGCACAAACCAATATGCTGATATCAGATTAACGCCTGTGCCGGATTACCATTTGTTGTCAAGGAAGGATTATGCTTTTATGAATCTCCAGGTCTCACGTGGTTGCCCCTTTTCATGTGATTTTTGTGAAATTACGACCCTGTTGGGTCACAAGGTAAGAATGAAGGATACGAATCAGATTTTAAAAGAACTTGAAATACTTTATAATCTTAACTGGCGCGGACCTGTTGTTATTGTCGATGACAATTTTATCGGAAACAAAAATGAGATCAAACATAATCTGCTTCCTGCTATGAAAAAATGGATGCAAAAGCATAAGTATCCGTTTGTTTTTAATAGCGAAACGTCAGTTAATCTTGCTGATGATGAAGAGCTTATGGCTTTAATGGTTGAAGCAGGAATTACCTCCACTTTTGTAGGAATCGAAACTCCGGATGAAAAATCTCTTCATGCCTGTAATAAGAGTCAGAACAGAAACAGGGACCTGCTCCAGAGTGTAAAGAAAATGCAAAAAGCCGGTCTGCAGGTTTCCGGTGGATTCATTGTAGGTTTTGACAGTGATACCGAAGGTGTTTTTCAGCGGCAAATAGATTTTATCCAGCAAAGCGGTATTGTTGCTGCAATGGTAGGATTGTTAAATGCTCCAAAACATACTAAGCTTTACGAACGGCTTGAAGCTGAAAACAGGTTAACAACAGAAGCTACCGGGAACAATACCGATTTTTCAATGAACTTTGTCCCGAAAATGAATGTTCAGGAGCTTTTGGACGGGTATAAAAAGATAATACAGAATATATATGCCACAAAGCCCTATTATACAAGGATACGTCAGTTTTTATTGAATTATAAACGAGTTCACGGCAAGCAAATGAAAATCGAATTTTTCCACGTTGGTGCTTTTTTCAAATCGATGATCATAATCGGAATATTAAACAGAGGGCAGAGTGAATACTGGAAACTCATGATATGGACACTTTTCAGACGGCCGGCTTTGATAGTGGATGCAATTACGTTTGCCGTTTATGGTTACCACTTCAGAACAATCTACGGATTAAGAAATAACAGATGAACGTTATATAGAATCAATAGCTTTTCTCAGAATACCGGCGGACTTTGATAATAACTTAAGTTCTACAGAAGAGAGTGGACTCTCAATAATTCTGTTTACTCCATTATTGGATACTACGCATGGCACACTGAGGCAAACATCCCTGATGCCAAAGTCTGTTTCTACCAGTGTGGAGACAGTAAGTATGCTATTCTGGCTCCTGAGGATGGCTTCGGTAATCTTCACAAGTGCCAGTCCTACTGCAAACTGGGTTGAACCCTTATAATTTATTATGTGATATGCCGAGTCACGTACCTGTTCTTCAATAAGCCTGCGATGTTTTTTCCACCCGGAGCATTTGCCGCAAACGGGGCAATATTCATCTATATTTATACCTGCAACATTCGTCATAGACCATGCTGCGAACTCGCTGTCACCATGTTCACCTAGAATATAGGCATGAACATTATGTACGTCAACACCACAGTGGTTACTTAGAAGATACCTGAATCTGGAACTATCAAGTACAGTTCCGGATCCGATTACCCGGCCCTTTTCCCATCCTGATCGTTTGAGAGCTACATAAGTAAGAACATCAACAGGGTTGCTCACAATAACCATAACCCCTTTACATTTGGATTTTGCTATATCTTCTGCGATACTTCCGGTTATTTCAGCATTTTTTTTAATCAGATGCAATCTCGTCTCGCCTGGCTTTTGTGTGGCACCGGCAGTAATTACAACAACCTGAGCATCAGTGCAATCGTTAATTGTGCCGGAACGGATAACCACGGTTGGGAAAAAGGGCTGTCCATGCACGAGATCGAGTACCTGGCCTTTCATCAGATCTTCATTCCTGTCGGTTAATACAATTTCGTCGGCCAGACCACTTTGTGCGAGGGCATAGCAATATGTTGCACCTACAGCTCCTGCACCAACGACAACTACCTTACGAGACTGTATCGAGTATATATTCTTTTTCATGATTCAACCTTTATATTACAAAGTAACAATATATTTATGTCAATGTTCCCTCAATCAGGTAACGCTATGGCTTACCAAAACATTCAATTATTTTTTTAAAGTAGAATAACATTTATAATATTTGGATTTCAAAAGGGGAAAATATGTTCACAGAGGAAAGAATTAAAATGGTTGGACCATGCGGCATGGATTGCGGAATTGAGGAATTTCTTGACAGATCCACTGAATTGAAACTTCGTTACTTTAAAGGTAAAATTCAGGTCGGAAACGGGCCCCAGATGTGATAATTCAATACTGATCAGGTCATCTGAAATTGATTTTTTATCCCGTTGCAGCATTACTGATTTTAAGTCGTCTATTAAACGAGATCAGGTAGAAAGATCATTTACTGATCTCTTTTAATAAATTAGTTAAAAACCCTTCTAAAACTGACAGACATGTTAAACAATCTTTTTAAGCATTCCTTAAGGTCATTCAAAAGACAACGCGCATATATTATTATTAATGTTCTGGGCCTTTCAATAGGTATTGCCTGCAGCCTTCTAATTGCGATCTTTGTGATTAATGAGGCCAGCTATGATAAATTCAATACAAAGAAAGACAGAATTTATAGAGCTATCCTCAATGGAAAAATCGGGGGTAAGGAAATTACTTTTGCCACTTCACCGGCGATTATGGGACCTACAATGTTAAGAGAGTTTCCTGAAATTGAAGATTATTTGCGAATGACCAGAAAAGGCCCATCCGTAGTCGAGTACAAGAACCAGGCTTTTACTGATGAGCATATTATTGAAGCAGATTCCTCTTTCTTTAATTTCTTTTCAATACCTGTTCTAAAAGGTGATCCAAAAAACCTTCTAAATGCTCCTCATAAAGTCGTATTATCCCAATCGACCGCAAAAAGAATATTCGGAGACGAGAATCCGATTGACAAACCGGTAAAAATAGGTTCTGACACAGTCAGATATATTGTGACCGGAGTGATGGCTGATGTACCGGGGAATTCACATTTTGAGGCTAGCATGCTCACTTCCTTCCTGACAAATCCGAGGGCAAAACTCACTATCTGGCTAAGCAATAGTTTTAGTACGTACTTTCTTTTAAAGCCGAACTCAAGCTATAAGGCTGTGGATGCAAAACTTCCTGAAATGATCCTTAAATACGTAGGGCCGGAGCTCCAGCAATATATGGGTTTCTCTGCAACAGATTTCAATAAACAGGGTAACAAGTACAGGTTTTTCCTTCAGAATCTTAAAGATATCCACCTCGATCCGTCTATTCAGCAGGAGTTTAAAGATGCCAGCGAACCAAAGTATCTGAGGATTTTCGGAGCTATAGCCATTCTTATTGTACTAATAGCAGCAATAAATTTCATGAATCTTTCAACTGCCCAGGCTTCCAAAAGAGCAAAAGAAGTTGGTATAAAAAAGATCGGAGGTTCTACGAGAGGCATGCTGGTTACACAATTCCTCACGGAATCATTTATCCTCTCTTTCGTTTCCCTGGTTTTTGCATTGATTTTTATAAAAGTAACTCTTCCTTATTTCAATAATCTGCTTGGAACAAACCTGGTACTGAATCTTTTGACAAACTGGTACACTATCCCTGTTCTAATCCTCTTCTCCGTTATTGTGGGGATTCTTGCAGGAAGTTATCCTGCATTCTTTCTTTCATCTTTTAATCCCTATGAGGTACTGAAAGGAAGTGTAAAGAACGGCATGAAAAACGGCCGGCTCAGACGGGTACTGGTTGTTTTTCAATTCTCTGTATCTATTCTGCTGATCGTATGTACAATGGTAATGTATCGTCAGATAAATTTTATGCTGAAAAAAGATGTTGGTTTCAATAAGGAACAGTTGATTGTAATAAACAGGGCTGAGGCTCTGGGACACAAAATCAAGTCATTTAAAGAATCAGTAAAAAGTATTTCCGGGGTTGCTAATATTGCCAGTTCCACTGCTGTTCCCGGACGCGTTAACAATACTAACGGCTATGGAATTGAAGGAAGGAAAGACGAATCGTTCCTGATGGTGACTAACTGGGTGGATTATAACTATCTCGATACCTATGGAATGAAACTTGTCTCCGGAAGATCATTCAATGAATCCTTTTCCACAGATAAGGAAGCATGCCTTATCAACGAGAGTGTTGTTAAGAATTTTGGATTAACTGATCCGGAAAAAGTGCGATTCGTGCAGCCGGGAGAAGCAGGATCAAGAAAATACATACCAGTTATCGGGATTGTGAAAAATTTTAATTTTGTTTCATTACGGAATCCGATAGATCCATACATTCTCTGTTTCCAGTCTGATGACTTTTTGTGGGGATACCTGACAGTGAAATTATCAGGACAGAATTATTTGAAAACAATCGGTGATATTGAAAAGGTGTGGAAAGAGTATACAGCTAATGCTCCCTTGCAGTACTACTTTTTGGACGCTGACTTCGAACAGATGTACGTCCAGGAAAAACAAAATGCCAGGATGGCTGTTATCTTCTCTATCCTTGCAATATTCATTGCAACCCTGGGACTTTTCGGACTTACTTCATTTACGGTTGAACAGAGAACCAAGGAGATTGGTGTGAGGAAAGCTATGGGCTCATCGGTAGCCGGTATATATGTTGTAATTTCCCGGGAAATTGTCATACTTGTTTCAATTTCTGCTCTTATTGCCTGCCCTCTGATTTATTATATTGGAGATAAATGGTTAGAGAACTTTTATTACAGAATTAACCTTGGCGTATTCAGCTTTATTGCCGGGCTGACAATAGCTCTCGGGATAGCATTACTTACAATCAGTTACAGGATAATCAGGACTGCTAATATAAATCCTTCACAATCGCTTAAATATGAATAAGATAGTTCTGATATTGATGTAGAGACAGGTCTCAGACCTGTCTCTACACTTGCATGAGTTAAATTATTGTTCTAATTTTAATCCACAATTCTGCAAACATTAAAATTAGCAATATGAAAAACATAATGAGAGCCGTATTTGTCAGCTTAACCATCCTTTCATTTGCCGGATGCGCCCCTGTGCAGATCTATTCGAACAAAGGTCTGACTGAAAAAACAGGATTAAAATATTATACAGTAAAACCATTTTTGCATGTTGAAAGAGATCCTGAGACCAGCAGGATCGTGAAAGCAACAGTCCTCTATCTGCCAGATCTCTCTAATCCTCAGTATATGGTAATACGGGACGGATTGAATTCAAGAAAAATCAATCTTAAATTCAAAGATGGTTCTATAGATACTTTCGGATATACTTCCACCGGGAAAGTTGGCGAGTCTGTCGATGCACTGGCAGCTCTGATATCAAAAAGTACTGATACGCTAACAGATCTGAATGCACTTAAAAGTCTGCAGACGGCCAAAACGAATTCAAATTCAGTTGAATTATATGAAATCATTTTCGGAGTCGACAAAACTACTCTCAAAGAAGTAACTATAGGGAAGGAGTGATCCAGATATTTATAAAAATTTGGCTTGTTCTAAAATTTTATATCTTATAAATGGTACAACGGTGCGACGGTACAAAGGTCCGATGGTACAATGGTACAAAGGCACAATTTCACAATGCTTTAAAAGTATAGAGTTTAGTAATAAGATATAGTAGAATTGGTTATAGGTCGTTTGGCCTTCTTGCTTTAATGTGTTTATTAAGCATAACAGAGATTAAATTACATTCATTATTAAGAGTATTCATTTTTTCATTATCAATATAATCAATCTCATTTGAAATAATCAGAAGTGTTTGCAGTTCGGCTACAGAACCTTTCACTATATAAAAATTTCGGATGGATTGTTTGTTTGTGCCGAGTTCATCTCCCTCACTTATGTTTACAGGAATACTAACAGCGGCTCTATGAATCTGATCTCTTAATCCGAAGTCTTTTGAAAGATTTGGTGTTTTTGTGAGTTTATAGATTTTAACAGCAAGATTTTTTGGCAAGTTGCCAGACACGAAGTTCTAGAAAATTTTCCATGATGCAGCGATTTATAGTTAATTAATAGGTTTACTATACGATTCCATTCCTATAGTTTTAACTCAAAGCTAATAAAATAATGAAACATAACCGTCGTACCGTTATACCGCCATACCGTCATACCGTCGTACCGCCGTACCGTCGTACCGTTGCGCTGTTTCGCGAACAAAGTGAGCGATATAACATGTGAATGATGTAACATATTAAAATAGTTATGTAATAGATTCCGGAATATATAACCTCACCTTTGTGTTGTGAATTTTTTACCACCAAAAACGTAATTATGAAAGAAGGCGAAGAGTTATTTAGGGGAGATCAGAATGAAATTAATATTAAACCAAAAATGAAAACAAATGAGGAGTTGCAGAATGAGATTCATTTTGCTATAAGCAGGAAACCATTATCGAATATTAAGAAAAATGGTGTTTATGCCAGAGTCGGTAAGTATATGAAAATATTTAGTTACTTGATCTTACTGACAGGAATAGGAATAATCTTCACATCCTGTATGGGAGGTTATGTTGCATCAGAGCCATCATATGTCGATTATGCCAGACCGCAACGGCAATATGATACTCAAATCTGGATCGATGGCGATTGGGGTTGGAACAGCCAGAGTCATGTGTACGTACAAAAGGCCGGTTATTGGGATAGCCCAAGACCAGGTCACTCATATGTAAAAGGTTCCTGGCAGTCAACTCCTCGCGGGAAAACATGGTCCAAAGGTTATTGGCAGAAACAATCGAGGCAGCAGGACAACCGCGATTCGAGGAAGCAGAATAACCGTGATTCGAGGCAGCAGAACAATCGTTAATGGTATTGTAATTGAAAATCCATAATCCGCATTTCAGGCGAACGATCAGTTAATATTTAGATGTTATAGTGTTGGTTGCCTGCAGGAATGTTGAAAATAGTGAATGAAGCCGGATGCCCTGAAGGTATCTGGCTTCTGCCTTTGATTACCCTCCCCTAAAATCCGTAAAATATGTGAATCATATAAACTTGTTTAGGAATTATGTAATAATTCTGTCATATTATCAGTCTAACTTTGTCCGTGATTGTTACAATAACTTTTAGATTATGCCAAATCTCCTTTTTACAGATATTTCGGTTTTGATTAAAGCATGGGTAATAGGATTTTTAGACTCATTACAAAAAACATGAGCTCATTTAATGTACCAGATCTTTAAAATTCAATATTACCCGTATTACTGACATTATTGAATTATTTCAAATTATTAAAGATAATGAAACTGTATATTAAAAATATGGTGTGTAATCGTTGCAAGACGATAGTTAAATCCCAGCTGGACAAATTAGGAGTTTATTATTTTTCAGTGGAATTAGGTGAAGTGACTATCGGAAAGAAATTGACAGCACTGCAACATAAGAGACTGTCTGCATCATTGAAACGTTTTGGATTTGAATTGATAAGCCATCAGAAGAATGAGCTTATTGAGAAATTAAAAAGAGCAATTATTGATCTACAGAACTGTTCGGATGAAGATCTGAATACCAGTTATTCCGATTTCATCAGTCTGAATGTTAATGATAGCTTCATTTCGCTCAACACACTCTTTTCAGAAATACAGGGTATTACAATTGAAAAATACATAATTAAACATAAGATAGAACTAATAAAAGAATTACTGGAACACAATATTCTCAACCTTACCGAAATAGCGGTTAAAATGCATTACAGCAGCGTGGCACAGTTATCCAGCCAGTTTAAAAGTATGACAGGTCTGACGCCCTTACATTTTAAACAGCTCCGGCATATAAGTTACCATAACCCGGCTATTAATTGAGTAGTATAATAAAAGATAATCAACAATTATGAACTTAAAACAAATCGACCATAATACTAGATTAAAACCAGCTAAAAAACCGGTTTTAAGCAGAAGCCAGGGTTCAAAATCGCCGGTTATATCACATGTTATATCTACTACCACCACTGCCTCTGAAAAACAGCTTTTATTTCGAATACAGGAAATGGAAGAACTCAATGACAGTCTTGAAATGTTGCTTGAACAACGCACACAAAAGCTGACGGAAATTGTTTCCACAAATGGTAAATTCCTTTCCATTATAGCACACGATCTGAGAAGCCCATTCAGCTCAATCATAGGTATTCTGGAAATGTTGAAGCTAAGTCTTAGAGAATTTAATAAAGAGGAAATAGAAGAATATATTGACATTGTTTATAATTCCGCAAATAACACGTTAGTCCTTTTGGATAACCTTCTGGTATGGGCTGTTTCTCAAAATAAAGAGAAGAATTTTAGACCGGTAAAAATTAATCTACATGAATTGTTGCAGGAAGAAATTGCAAATCTCAAAACTTTAGCCGGTCAGAAACAAATCATTATGAACCATACCGTTGAACCCGGTTTGAATGTATCAGCGGATCTTCAGATGGTTAAAACCATACTCAGGAATCTGATCAGCAATGCTATAAAATATACAAATATTAAAGGCGAAATCATTATAAATGCTTGCGAGCTAAAACAATATGTTGAAGTAACGGTAAAAGACGATGGCATTGGAATTTCAGTCGAAAACCAGAGAAAACTTTTTAAAATTGATGCATTTCATTCAACGCCGGGTACCAATGATGAGAGAGGAACCGGGTTAGGTCTTTTGCTTTGCAAGGAATTTGTTGAGCTGCATGGGGGAAATATCCGGATAGAGAGTGAACCGGGTAAGGGAAGCAGGTTTGCATTTACACTACCTCATTATATATAATTTCTCGCTTCTCTTCTTAATATTTCACCAAACCTGTGAATTATGTAACATTTTGTTGGAATTATGTAACATTTTTGTTTTTAAATACTGTGATTTTTAAAATGTTCAAAAAAACAAAATAGTTCAATTAGAAAATTGATATTAATACATTGTAAAACAGGCTTTATGATAAAAACAGTAATAAAAAAATACTTTTTATTTTTTTCTTTTGGGTTCCTGAGTTTGGCCTTGTTGGCCAATCCTCCGCTTGCAACAAAACAGCAAATAGGGATGTTTAAGAATTCGAAAACCTGTGTTGTGTTTGAAGATGGCGTTAGTTTTTATAACGCATATGTAAAAGATGCCGTTCAGAAATACTGGAAATCTACAGACTATGAGTTTATCGACCTGCGTGAATTCGAGAAGCGGCGAACTGATTCAAAGTATTCTTTTTTAGTACTCATGGATGGAGCCTGGGATAAGGATCCGGGCGGTGTAAGCTACAATTACATGAGCCTGGTATTGGGAGATGCATCAAATAATTTAACTAAAATGCCGGAATTCTGCAGCATACCACTTACATATTCAGGCGATACCGGTACAGATTTTGAATATGTAATACCTGCGATTGTAAAATTCATGCAGAAACATGTTAAAATCCTTGAGAAAGATCGTCTGCCTATATCTATAAACGGATTGAAATATTACAACAAATCAACGGGTTTTAAAGACAAGGTTTTGTTATTGAACAAAGATAAAATGGCGCCAAATAGTAATTCGTCGGAGAAAATTAAAGCAGCTTACCCATACGATTTTAAACTACTTAATACTGAGGAGATACACGAAGAACTTGCTGCTAATCCGCCAAAGGCTGTGTTCCATTTTCATGTTGGTCCGCCTCAGGATGCCGGAGCAGGTAAGTGCTTCGAAATGATATTTGACCTGGAGGGTAACCTCTATTATTACAATTTCCGCAAGATCACCAATGATAATCCGGATGGTTTTAATCTGAAGGATTTTAATTACTTCCGGTGAAGGATTTCATTATAACATAAACCTTTTACAATGAAAATTCTGCTATTAGGATTCCTTGCATTATTTGGATGGTCAATGTTCTCGACTCATTTTTATGTATGTAAAATAAAAGGTTTGTGTGGTGAACCCATAACCATGCATCCGGGCGAGGTCAGGAACAATGAAATATCCCCGATTGACACCCTGTCTAAACCTGTGGTGCCTGAACAACCTCTGTTTCCCGAAAAAATGATAATGTACTTTGCTTTTGACAAATCAGAATTCAAATCTGATGTAAATACAGAAAAGTACTATACTGAATCAAAAGCCTATTTGGATCAGAACTTGCAATCCAGGTTAAGTATCACCGGCTATACTGATGCTCTCGGTTCTGATGAATATAACCTGGCTCTGGGTTTCCGGCGGGCTCAAAGTTTACAGAACTATTTTGAGAGAAAGGGTATACCGGCCAATAAGATTATTATAGACTCAAAGGGCGAAAAGCAGCCTGCAGATGACAATAATACAAAAGAAGGAAGAGCAAAAAACAGAAGATCAGAAATAACTTTAATACAATAATATCATGAATGCTTTAATAATTCTTCTGGCACAGACAAAGAGTGAAGCAACAATTGAAATAATATTATTGTTGGCAGGAGCTGCTATCATTGCTTATCTCACCGCCTGGCTCTATTATAAGTCCGTTTATGAAAAGAAGATTAAGCTTATTGAATCAGAAAAGAGTGAGTTGATTAATCGCATTATCAATCTGGATTCTGAAATATTTGATCTGAAGAAAAACCAGAGTGAAAAGGAAAAGGAGACAGAACAACTCATTCTTGAGGTAAGAGCCCTAAAAGCTCTTCACGCTGAAGCTGTTCACGAAACAGATTATATGACCTTTCAAAATAAAAGAAACGAACAATTGCTGTACGAAAAGGATGAAGCTTTAGTAAATATTGCTCAGCGTAAGCATCTGCTTGATTACAAAAGTTTTGGAGTTGCTACAGAAGCAGAAAAGGATGATCTGAAAATGATCAGCGGTATCGGTCCGTTCATTGAGGAAAGACTTCATGCATTGGATATTTACACTTTCAGCCAGATAAGCAAATTCACACCTCAGGATATTGATACGATTAATTATGCGATTGAATACTTTTCAGGCAGGATAGAAAGAGACGAATGGGTGGAACAGGCGCAGGAACTTATTCATAGTGAAGAATTAAGGGCCGATCTTTTTAAACGCATAAGTGAAAGAAAGAACAACATCTATTACAATAGAATAGGTATTGCCAAAAAAGAAGAAGCAGACGATCTGACTATCATCAGCGGAATCGGAGGATGGATTCAGGAAAAACTTAATGCGCTTGATATATATACATTTCAGCAGATCAGCAATTTTACCAAAGAAGATATTGTAGCTGTCACTGATGCAATTGAATTTTTCCCCGGCAGAATTGAAAGAGATGAGTGGATACTTCAGGCACGTGAACTCATAAGGATCGCAGGTAAAAAATCAGATCTTCTTAAGCGTATCCGTGACAGACAGGGTCGAATTTATTACGACAGGTTAGGTATCGCACATAAACATGAGGCTAATAATTTAACCTTGATTGACGGACTTGGATTATGGGTTGAGGAACGATTAAACACACTTGGAATCTATACTTTCAGTCAGATCAGCAAGCTCTCTCACACTGATATTGAAACTATTACTGAGGTACTGGAAATAATTCCCGGCCGGATAGAACAGGATAAATGGGTAGAGCAGGCTCGCGAACTGGCAAAGAATAATATACGTGAACCATTTATGATCCCTTAATCAAAATATGAATTATCTTAGGTAGTTAATTAGGCAGTTTAACTATTAAAACCGGTATATAGTGAAAACCAGTAAGATCAAATCAACATTATCAGCAAAAAATAAATTAGCTTCTGATTCAAATACGGGACTTTTTCCTGTTGTAGGTATCGGAGCATCGGCCGGCGGGCTGGAAGCATTGGAACAGTTACTGGTTAATGTGCCTGAAAACAGCGGGATGGCGTATGTTGTGGTTCAACATCTCGATCCTACCCACAAAGGAATGCTACCCGAATTGCTTCAGCGGATTTCCAAAATAGAAGTTATCCAGGTAAAAAACGGAATGGCCGTCAAACCTAATCGGGTATATGTAATTCCGCCAAATAAAACAATGTCACTATCAAAAGGGGTGTTACATCTGTTTAAACCGGTAGAAGAAAGAGGACTGCGCCTTCCGATTGATTATTTCTTTCGATCGCTTGCTGTCGACCGGAAGGAGCTTGGAATTGGTATTATTCTTTCGGGTATGGGTTCTGACGGCAGCTTAGGCATTCGCGCCGTTAAAGAAAAAAACGGGATAGTAATGGTACAGGATCCCACAGACGCAAAATTTAACAGCATGCCCCGCAATGCTATCAATTCCATCCTTGTTGATATCGTAGCTCCGGCAAACGAGTTGGCCTTAAGGCTCATTGAATTCCAAATGCATACTCCTGTCCTCATATCTGAACCGGATATAGAGACAAAAGATAAAAGTTCTCTTGAAAAAATTTTAACTCTGCTCAGGAGGTATACAGGGAATGATTTTTCATTTTATAAGAAAAATACGGTTTACCGTCGCATTGAAAGACGGCTTAATATCCATAAAATTGATAAGATATCTTCCTATGTATCTTTTTTGAATGATAATCCTAAGGAGATTGAAATCTTGTTCAAGGAATTATTGATCGGTGTAACTAATTTTTTCCGTGATGCTGCAGCATGGGAAAAGCTGAAAGAGACTGTTATACCCGGAATACTATCTCACTTTGAACCCGGTTCGGTACTGAGAGCATGGGTACCCGGGTGTTCGACCGGCGAAGAAGCTTATTCATTGGCCATTGTGTTTAAAGAGGCTCTTGAAAAAGTTAATCCTCATGGGGGTTTTTCCTTACAGATATTTGCAACTGATCTCGATAGTGACGCTATTGAAATAGCACGAAAAGGTATGTTTCCTGCCGGAATTGCTGCTGATGTATCACCGGAACGTCTGAAAAGATTTTTTAATAAAACAGATAACGGATATTCTATAAATACAGAAATAAGAGAGAGGGTAGTGTTTGCACAACATAATATCTGCATGCATCCGCCCTTTACTAAAATAGATATCCTGTCATGCCGTAATCTGCTTATTTATATGGAGCCCGAGCTTCAAAAGAAACTTATAGGGGTGTTCTACTATAGTCTTAATCCTGAGGGAATTATGCTGTTAGGCAGTTCCGAAACGCTCGGTACACAGAATCATCTTTTTACCTCAATTGATTCAAAACTGAAAATTTTCAGCCGGGTCACTGCTCTCGTGACACCTGAATTATTTGATTTTCCAACGGCATCTTCAAAAGTAAAAGCAGAGAGAACTGATAATGAAAAACCCTTCAAACCGGTTAATACTATTCAGTTTCTGGCCGATCAGTTTTTATTGCAGCATTATTCACCGGTCGGCGTTCTTGTAAATGATCATGGTGATATTTTATATATTAGCGGACGTACCGGAAAATATCTCGAACCTGCTGTAGGTAAAGCAAATATGAATATTTTTGCAATGTTGCGCGAAGGCTTGCGTGATGAGTTTCCTGCCGTTTTTCGCAAAGCTTTGTTGAAAAATGAAACAGCGGTTTTGAATAAAATCAAAGTGGGTACAAACGGTAGCTCTCAAACTATAAATGTCAGTATTCAGAGAATTGAAAAGCCGGAGCCTTTAAATGGTATGTTAATGATATTATTCACTGATATAGAGGATAATACAGATGATATACCAAAGATTCTGAAAGAAAGGAAAGCTTCACTCCATACCAGGAAAACTGAGTTGGAGAAAGAGCTCAGGTATACACGCGAAAAGATGCAGGATACTCTTGAAGAAATGCAGACATCGCAGGAAGAACTTAAATCTACGAATGAGGAATTGCAATCTGCCAACGAAGAACTGCAATCGGCTAACGAAGAATTAATGAGTTCAAAAGAAGAGATGCAAAGCCTTAACGAAGAGCTTCAAACGTTAAATGCTGAATTGCTGTCAAAAGTAGAAGATTTCACACACGTGAACAATGATATGAAAAACCTTCTCAACAGCACCGATATTGCTACTCTGTTTCTTGACAAGGAATTAAGAGTTCGTCGTTTCACAACCCAGGCAGTCAAAATATTTAAACTGATTAAAAGCGATATTGGCCGGCCTATCACTGACCTGGATTCTGACCTTTTATATCCTGAATTAGCTGCTGATGCCCTGAATGTACTTAAGACACTAGTATTTATAATAAAACAGATTCCCAGCAAGGACGGACGCTGGTTTTCCGTTCGTATTATGCCTTACCGCACATTTGACGACAGAATAGATGGTGTTGTCATAACTTTTTTCAACATTTCCGATCTTAAGCAGATTGAAATTAAACTTCATGAAACAGAGCAAATGAATACCCTGCTTTTGAAATCTTCTTCAGATATTATTATTAAATTGTCGACTGAATGGAAAATACTGGATGTTAATCCGGCGGCTGAAAAATATTTAGGTAAAAATCCGGAGGAAATGCTTAACAAAAATTATATTCAGATGTTTATTCCTGAGACCCTGAGGAAAAAGACTGAAAACAAAATGAAAAAGATATTAAACGATTCGGTGGATGCCACATGTAAAATGCAGTTAATAACAGACGGAGGCAAAATAACGGAAGCTGATTGGTCTGTGATAGTACTGATGAATAAACTGAAATTGCCGGTAGGAATGATATTAACAATCAATAAATAAGTATGCTATGAACAAAGAAAAGCAAAATTTGTCTGATAACCAGATCTTGCGGAGAAATGCGGAAGAATTGCTGAAAAAAAAGCAATTCAAGATGGATAGGTTGGCTATGGAAACTGATGCTGTGAAGCTGCTCCACGAACTTCAGGTGCACCAGATAGAATTGGAAATGCAGAATGAAGAGCTGATGCAGGCAAACGAAACAGCAGAAACAGCTCTCAGAAAATACACGATGTTGTACGATTTTGCGCCAATGGGCTATTTTACACTTGATTCCGACGGAAGTATCAGTGAGCTGAACTTTACAGGTGCCGAGATGCTTGGTGATAAACGTTTTAGTCTGGTAAACAGCAACTTTAAGCTTTTCATAGCCGAAGAGTCCCAGGAAGTTTTTGACAGGTTTTTCAATAAAGTATATTCAACCGATGCAAAAGAATCATGCGAGGTAATTCTTGGTTATAATGGGAATCCCGCATCGCGGGTATATATAGAAGGTATAGTTACCGGTGATGCAAAACAATGCCTTCTCTCTGTAGTTGACATATCAGCTTTAATGAAGTAGATTAATCCTGATATACTGACGTTAACATATTAACATCAGAGTCTTTGAAATTTGCTGAACATGTAAATCATGTAATTTTTTACAAAAATTCTGTAACAATTTTTAATATCATTTGTTTTAATTTTAAGGCGAAACTTTTTGTATATAGCTACTTTAAAGTTTAATGAAGTAAAATTTTTGCTGATTATTTTCAGTAAATCACAAATGCAAAAGAATATGTTTAATAAAATGGTTGTGTACGAGGCGCTTAAACGCAGCCTGACACCAGATTCCAATCGGAGGTTGAAATCCGAAAAGCATACAGAGGGTCAGGATAGTCTGATCTCATTGATGATTCACGACGTTTTTGGCGGTGAAATCTTAAAGACACATACGAAAAAGAACTGGCATTTTTATAACCGGATTAATGGTGAACGTGTCGATTTTACAAAATCAGAAGAGGTAAAATCAGTTGAAGATAACAGGTTCGAAGATATACCTTCCACCCCTGATGAGACTTATGATTATTTTGATCTGGTGGATTATTCAACCTTTTTTACGAAATTTGTCAGTGAATTCGAAGAAACTGTCGGTCTGGAAAAATACCATACTGGTCTGACAACCTGATAATTTTTTAAATTTCAATGAAGGTCAATTTGGCAAGGATTAGTTTCTACGATCCATAAGACTATAATAATATACCAAGATTATAATTTTCCGAACAATTTCCTTTAACTAAATGTTTAATGATCTGTCATCACCAGCTGATGAGATATTAAAATAGTATATAATTAAGCTAACTAAGCTAATTAAGATTATGAAATATAAACCACTAGGTAAAACAGGAGTTCTGCTTTCAGAGCTATGCCTTGGGACCATGACATTTGGTGGACAAGGTTATTGGAAAGCAATAGGGCAGCTACCGAAAGATGAAGTAACCAGATTAGTTGAGACAGCAATAGATCACGGAATTAATTTTTTTGATACGGCCAATGCCTACTCGGAAGGGTTAGCAGAATCGCTTTTTGGAAAAGCTTTGAAAAATCTCGGGATTTCGCGTCAGACTGTATTTATTGCAACCAAAGTAAGGCTTAGGATGGGAGAGGGCGCAAACCAGGTAGGATTGTCCAGACTTCATATCCTCGATTCTGTGGATGATAGCTTACAGCGTCTTGGCCTTTCATATATCGATATGCTGTATATTCACGGCGTTGATCCGGTTACTCCATTGGAAGAAACCATGAGAGGACTTGAAGATGTTGTAAGATCAGGTAAAGTAAGATATATCGGGGTAAGTAATCATCCTGCATGGATGGTCGTAAAGGCAAATAGCTATGCAGGGAATTTTGGATGGTCAAAATTTGTTGCTTCCCAGAATTTCTATAGCATTGCCAGCCGTGACATTGAAAGGGAAATTGTACCAATGGCACTGAGTGAAGGTATAAGCATCATGCCCTGGAGCCCCCTGGCAGGAGGCTTTCTTTCCGGGAAATACACAAGGAATAAAAAAGTTGCTGGTAACAGCAGGAGAGATGATTTCGATTTTCCCCCGATTGATAAGGAAAAGGCTTTTGATATTATAGATGTAATGACAAAAATCGGTGAACGATACAAAGCATCAGCTGCCAGAGTAGCTTTATCGTGGATCAAAGATAAACCTGGTGTAACAAGTGTAATTATAGGTGCTAAGAATCAGAATCAGCTGATGGATAACATAGCCTGTACCAGATTATCTCTTTCCCTGGACGAGATTAAAGAATTGGATGAAATCAGCGCACTCTCACCAGAGTATCCCGGATGGATGGTTGACCGGCAGTTAACAGGTCGTTTCCCGGAACCCAGGTAATATTCATCACTAATCAGGCTCTTTTTAACCCCAATGCACAAAAAGACTGCAGTCGCTTTCACCTCGAATTTTAAGAAGTACGCCTTAATTCATCCAAATGTTTAAAAATCAGTGATACGAAGAATTTACCATTATTGACTAATTTAGATCAGAGTTTTATACGAATAATTTGTTTTTGGGTAACTTGCATAACTAATAGTAATAAGATATGAAAGCAAAACTCTGGTTTATTGTTTCTATGCTTTTGGTTATTGTTTCTATGGTTGAAGCAAAGTCTCCGGATAAAAAGCCTGTTACCGGTATTGTAACTACATCTCATAAATTTCCTTTGAATAAAGTGAAGGTAACTTCATTAAAATCAGGCGAGGTTGCTTATACAGATTCTATCGGACGGTTTAGTCTGAATAGTTTAGATAAAGATGTCCTTACATTTACAGCACTGGGATTTGAGAGCAGGAAAATTAAGGTAGGTAAACAAAAAACATATCTTGTTGACCTTCTGTATAAGGATAATGTAGCTAATTTCACTGATGCAGTAAATGATGGACATATCAGCGAAGATGTGCTCAGGAAGGCAATCAGTCTGAATGATCTTAAAAAGGGAAAGGATTATTCGACCTATAATTCAATTTTTGAACTAATAGCCAGTGAAATTTATGATGTTCGTGTAAACGGTACCACTATCTATAATAAAAAAATCCGTTCATTTAATTCGAATCCTCAGGTACTTTACGTTGTTGATGATAAAGTTGTTTCAGATATTGCTTTTGTGATGCCCGCTGATGTAGCTAAAATTGAATTCATTGATGATGTCGGTTCATCAATGTGGGGAGTACAGGGTGCAAATGGAGTCCTTAAAATAACTCTGAAATAAATAGTTGTTCGGTAATAATATCATTTTCTATTGTCCTGTTCAATAATTGCTTATTTTTGCAGGCTTTTTAAAGGCAGTATATTGGTTAATCTCAATTTATCTACAAGTTATCCTCTTAAATGATCACAGCTTCGAATCTAAGTATCCAGTTTGGCAAACGTATCTTATTTCAGGATGTTAATCTGGTTTTTACCCCGGGCAACTGTTATGGAATAATTGGAGCTAACGGTGCGGGAAAATCAACTTTCCTGAAAATGCTTTATGGAGCTGTAGAATACCGTACGGGATCTGTTTCCTTTGGATCGGGTGAGAGGTTGTCTGTACTGAAACAGGACCACTTTGAATTTGACGAATGTGTTGTACTTGATACTGTTATGATGGGCCATTCCCGTTTATGGAGTATCATGAAAGAAAAGGAAATTCTTTATGACAAAACTGATTTTTCAGATATGGACGGGATCAGGGCTTCCGAACTGGAGGAAAAATTCACTGAGATGGATGGTTGGAATGCTGAGAGTAATGCCTCAAGTTTGTTGAGTGGTTTGGGCATTAAAGAAGAACAGCACCATAAACTTTTGAAGGAGCTTACGGGAAAGGAAAAGGTTAAAGTATTGCTGGCACAGGCGCTTTTTGGAAAGCCTGATAATCTTTTACTTGATGAGCCTACGAACGACCTTGATCTTGATACGGTTAACTGGCTCGAAAATTACCTCTCTGAATTTGAAAATACCGTATTGGTAGTTTCGCATGACCGGCATTTTTTAGATTCAATATGCACTCACATTATCGACATAGATTTTAGCAGGGTCCAACAGTTCTCCGGTAACTATAGTTTCTGGTATGAATCGAGCCAATTAGCTCTCCGGCAGCAACTTGCCCAGAACAAGAAGGCTGAGGAAAAGAAAAAGGAATTACTGGAATTCATTGCCAGGTTCAGAGCTAATGTGAAGAAGTCAAAACAGACCACTAGCAGGAAAAAAATGATTGAAAAGCTTAATATTGAAGAAATTAAGCCCTCCACCCGCAAATACCCGGGAATTATTTTCACTCCTGGAAGAGAACCCGGGAATAATATTCTGACGGTGAAGGGACTGAGCAAGAGTGTTGAGGGTAAAACTTTATTCAGGGACCTGAACTTTACAATTAATAAAAATGACAAAGTAGTTTTTTTGTCGGGAGATTCCCGGGCCATGACAACTCTTTTCGAAATATTGAAGGGTCATGAAAAGCCTGATCATGGATCATTCGAATGGGGTCAGACTATTGTAAAAGCCTATCTCCCCCTGGAGAATGAAATGTTTTTTGAAAAGGATATAAATCTGATTGACTGGTTGTCACAGTATTCTGAGGACACCAGCGAACTGTACCTGAGAGGTTTTCTTGGAAAAATGCTTTTTTCCGGGGAGGATATCTATAAGAAGGTGAATATTCTTTCAGGTGGGGAGAAAGTCAGGTGTATGATTGCCCGCATGATGATCCGCAATGCAAATGTAATGCTGCTGGATACTCCTACAAACCATCTCGACCTGGAGTCTATTCAGGCATTTAATAATACACTGATCAGGTTTAAAGGAAATATCCTGATGTCCTCTCACGATCATGCATTTATTCAAACTGTTTGTAACCGGGTCATTGAAATTACACCTAAAGGAATGATTGACAAACAGATGGAGTACGATGATTTCATATCTGATGAGAAACTCACTGAAAAGAGAAAGAGTTTATATCAGGCAAATACGGAAAATAATTTCCATACTTCATTATAATACCGAATAAGTTTATCTGTAAGCCAGTTTCAGTTTTATAGTAGTTTTGGTAATTCCCGTCATGTTAGCATTTCTCTGATAGCCGTTTTCTGCATTATCTCCGGCCCTGGAGGCATTCATTCCACCGCCTCTCATCCCTCCGCCACCCATACCACCTCCATGCATTCCACCACCACCCATTCCGCCTCCACGCATTCCACCACCACCCATTCCGCCTCCACGCATTCCACCACCTCTCATTCCACTGCTGCCGTTTGAACTATTATTTGAATTGGGAAGGGGATTAATTTTAATCTGAAAGTTAAATACTGTGCCGGAATCCGAGGGAGTCAGCTCGTAAAATGTTGAAAATGGAATTACAGCTTCATAATTCATAATGCCTCCAGTGTCGAAATCTATTGCTGCCGAGATTCCTGTATTATTTGGAGGGGACACAGTGATTATTTTTCCCAGATGTGGTTTAAAACCAACCAGTTGTATTTCTGTTGCTTCAGCAAGAAGCTTTAATCTGAATCCTGAACGGTCAGGTCTGACGTTTGAACCTTCTTTAGTTTGAGGACCAATATTTGGCTTCAGCTCCGTAACAGATATTTTACCGGTTGGATACTTGATTCCGACTGCAAAGGACTTTTTACCAAGAGTATCTATTCTGAATTCAAGACCTGAACGAAGTATTTTTGTCTGTAGAAATTCATTCGAAATACTGCAGACAAAATAGAGGTTATAATTGTCGTTCGAAATATTGTAATTCATTCCTGTTTCCTGGTCATAAAATCTTAATGGATTTGACCATTCAGATATTTTGCCATCAATCGTGACTTTCCTGCTTTGCCAGCTTGATGAATTGTATATTTTGTTTGTACATGAAATTAAAAGACAGATAAGAAAAAAGACCGGAACTGTTTTTTTCATAGTTCTAGTTTAAAATATATAGACAACTGCATAAGTACAAATATTCCGTCAAAAGCGAATTTCTTTGCAAGCTTAATCCTTTAGTAAATCCATGAGTGGCTGAATCATAATGTCAGGCAAAAAAACAACCACTAGACAACCTGCCCCTTAATTATTGGCAATGTAAATTTGAAATCACTGCCTTTCCCTGATTCACTTTCGACCCAGATCTTTCCACCATGTTTTTCCACAAATTCTTTACAAAGCAATAAACCCAAACCGGTTCCAGTTTCTTCCGCTGTTCCCGTTGTGGTAAATACCTGTGAAATATCAAACAGTTTTGCCAAATTTTCGGCTCTTATTCCAATTCCATTATCGGAAACTGAAATTGTTACTCTGTCCGAATTTTCTTCTGTATTGATATTTATTGCTCCTCCGCTGTTCGTAAATTTTATGGCATTTAAAACAAGATTCCGCAAAACCGTTTTTAACATATCAAAATCCGCAATAACAGCTATATGATCTGATGTATAATAATTAATTGTGATGTTTTTTGCATTTGCGGTCGGGTTAAGAATCTCAAGAGTATCTTTTAAAATATCCGAGATATTCAATTCTTGCGGTTTAAAAGGAATTTTACCGGATTGTGTTCTCCCCCACATCAATATGTCTACCAGTAAATTATAACTGTTTTGTGCGGCTTTATTAATATTCTTTAATTGATCTTCAATTTCGTCAATTTCGAGTTTGCGGATGTCTGCCAGCAATAATTCGGAATAACCAAGAAGAGTGTTGAACGGACTTATTAAATCGTGTCCGAGGATTATTAAAAATCGGTCTTTATCCGCATTTAGCTGACGTAATTGTTTCTCGCTTTCTCTTAATGCTTCTTCTGCCTTCAGCAATTGAGCACCACTGATCGCTGATACTCTGAACACAATAAATACTGTTACAACGACAACCATAAATAATATTAATGCAGCTGTCAGAGGTGGATTAATATCATTGAAAGAAAGGACGGAATCTAAAAATCCCTGTAGAATGACAATGAAAACAACAATGGGTAAAAACGATTTTAAAAGCTGGCGCGTAACTTTATTATCTTTTATCAAATTGTATGTCCAGAATCGCAACTCAAATACCCGTAGTAAAGTAATGCTGAATAACAAAAAGCAAATTGCAGATGGTAATGAAACAGGGATAATTTTGCCGCCATACAGAAGCGGTGCTTTATAAAGATATCCTATTAACAGGACTGATGAAATAAGGCCTGTTAATAATGAAAAGCTGCCTCCTATATACTTTAAAATATCGGAATTATTTTGTCTGATTCCTAAAACGCCAATGCTTATAAAAATAAACAATACTGCAGATATTGGTGACATGCGACCTATTGGAACATTTCCAAGCATGCCTGGTATTTTAATAAGAAAATATTCTATATCCCAGGTTAAACTGAATAGATATTCAAGAAAAATTATACTGCAATAAAATGCATCAATAATCACGAATAATCTTAGTGATTTAGTTAATCGTGATTTTTCGATATCACCGGTTAGGAGAAATATAATACTTAAAGTAATAAACATTACTACAGATGAGGGAGGGATGGGGATATATTTCAAAGAAAATGAAGTTATACGGATATTACCAAATATCCAGCCCAGTGAACTTAGACCCGCAATAAAAAGTATAAGAAACAGGAACGATTCTTTTCTTTTAATTATATGAAAAAATGCAGATTTTTCCGTGTCCATGATTGCTGTTCTCTATTAATATTGAATTTGATTGTTTTTCTGAGGGAGTGGTCTTTTTAAAATATGGTGAAATGATCTAAATAGTTTATAATCTATATATAAACAACACTTAATAGTACTTATTGGTTGTAATCATTCGATAATTATTTTGCCGGAGTAATTGCTGATAATGTCATCCAAAATGAAAAATACCTTCCTGGACGAGAAATAACATCATCTCTTATGTGGTGAATCCCTGTAAACACGATGAATACCATCGGCACGGGAGGAACCTGAGTGAAAGATTGTAGATTGCATTTTATTTGTTGAATCTGTATAGGCAGGACAAACTTTACTGTTGCATCCGGCAGCCAGGATAAGAACGAGAAGGAATACTACCTTTTTCATATTGTACAAAATTAAACTAATTTCATCACTTATGGAACAGGATTAATAAGCCATTAACAATAACTTGTTGTCAGCCCTCAGAAATCAGTCCCCGAGGCTTGTTAAAAATAATCAGGCAGAAACTATTAAAATCGCTTTTTTGATGCTTTTTTAAATGAGTATCATTATAAAAAGCCTGGAATTGTGACAAAATGCTAAATTTTAATCCATATAATTTAACAGTTCGTCAAAATCGAAGATTTTAATCTTTTATTAACGATGCTTCCATAATATACATATAATCAATATTCTATATCATTACATAAATGAAAAATCAAATTTCTCTCAGTGCTTCTGATAAATTCCGACTCAATTTTGACGAATTACGTCCATTTTATTATAAGCAGAAAATTCCTGGTTATATTCATCGCCATTCCTTAGACCAACATGTGTTAAAACTATCCTGTTTCCCCATTAAATGGGCATTTACCACTTGACACGAATGTACTAACGTATTAACTTTATATCATAATTAAGAACCTGAAACAGCGTCTTATAGAAATAACCCAGATATGAAGATTAGAGCGGCACTCCGGGTGAAATCAGAAACATCCTGACATGCTGCAAGACCCCCTGGCGAAAGCCGGGGGTTTTTGCGTTTAATATAATTCTGTCATCAAAGATTGTCAGAATTGGCTGCCTCTTATTTGTTATCATTTTTCAATATTCGCATCTTTGTTTTTCTTTATGCTAAAAAAAGTAAGCGTTTAACGCAACGGAAAAACAAAGCCCGGCACTTTCGAGCCAGGTTTTTCTTTTGTTGGGGTGAACTAACTACATATATTTAACGTATGTACTTTTATTACAATTAGATAGGACAAATTTATTTCATTATTTCCCCTTCTTTGTAGCACAAGTTCAAGAACTCACATTTTTTAACATAAATAATGCACTATAGCTCAGGCTGTGTCTTGTTAAAGAACGTTTTTATGGATTAATACGTTTAGCCGGTCTTCCCTTACTATGACAGTCTGTGCACGCAACAAAATGTATGTTATTTTTGCTTGACTGGTCTTTGTAGGTGGTATTCATCTTCTCGACATCCAGCTTGCAGTTGGAGATAGCAGGGTGACAATTTTTGCAGGAAGCTATTGCTGAGTTGGAATGTGAATCATGACATGCCAGACAGCTTATCCCTTCATGAACTCCCCTGGGAGTGCGATCATCATCAGTACCCGCCATATTGAATGCATTGGGTGAATGGCACTGAATGCATAAGCTCTGATTAGGATCCTGTGAAATTTTAACTGCCACTGACTGGTAGTTTATCTCCGGAGAAGTAAGCAATAAAACAGGAAAATACATGCTATCCCGTCTGTAATAGAATGAGGTAAGTGTTTTTTTCATCCTTGAATAATGCAGGGAAACAGGTGTTTCGAGATTCTGTCTTATGCCTGGATTGCCCTGCTGATGAACCTGGTGGCAGGCAAAACAAGGAATTGCAGGACGATCTGCAAGGCTGATATTTTTTAATCTCCAGGGGCCGGTAGTATCAAGTGGTTCGACAATATTAATAACGGTACCATTGTCATAAAACATACCATGGCAGCGTAGACAATCTTCATAGATGGTTTCGGCTTTATTGTGAACAGAATTTAAAAAAACCTCGGAGTAGTTCATCGCATGCCCTCCCGAATTCCATTTGGCCCACTCCGTCTGATGACAGCCTGCGCACCTTTGCATCACCATCAGACGCTGAGCTTCGGAAATTCTTATATCTTCAGGTTTTATTTTACTAGTATGGTTTAAAAGCATGGCTCCCTTCTCTTTCAGACTATGCAAACCTTCACTCAGGGCTGTTCCATGGCAGGCCTTACAAGCTATGTTCCTGTGTGTCGATTCTGCCCAAAGGTCGACCGAATGCGAAATTTCATGACAGTTTGCACAGGTTTTTGCTGGTGATGCTGCATTCCAGCAGGAGTAAGAAGCGAGTAATGCCACCACTAACAAGATGAGAATTGTACTAAAAATATATATCTTTTTCATTTGGCCAGTTATTCTTAAAAATTCAAAAACAGAGGTCAGAATTTGGTTCCGTTACTTCATATTTGTCCCTTTCCACATCTTAGTAATATAGCCTCCAACCCAATAACCAAGAGCAAGGATGGTAAGTGCAGGGTTATAACCACCATTGTTCACATGAAGGCTACCATCGGCAATGAAGATATTATCGATTTCATGTAACTGGCCATATCTATTGGTCACTGAGGTTTTAGGGTCATTTCCCATGCGACAAGTCCCGCTCTGGTGCTGGCTGGGTGTACTCTGCTTACCGGGAACAGATTGCCATGTTTGGATGGCCCCTGCTTCCTTAAGCCATTTTTCTGCTTTATCGGCAAGAAAATGTGCTACTTTAATATCATTGTCGTGCCTGAAACCACTTATCCGGGCAACAGGTATTCCCCAGAAATCCTTTACTACAGGATCTACCTCAATCATTTTATCAAATACCGGCATTTCCTGTACGGGTCCATGTACGGCAATATGTCTTTTAAAATTATGCTTCTGAAAGGTTTTATGCTCTATTCCCCACATTCTGCTGCCCGAAGGACGTATTGAAGTGAACTGATAGGGCATCCTGATAAATTCATTACATAACACACCTCCACCGATAATGTCAGGAAAGCGATGATTGAAGTCATTTATTGCTATACAGGCACCCGGGCCTACATCATCGTACACTTCATCCTCAAAAAGGCCATAAGCTCCCGTATATGCATGATCCTGGATATTCTTACCCACCCATCCATTATTATTACCCGCTCCAATAGGAAATAACTTTGATTTGGAATTTAAGAGAAGTCTTGCAGTTTCACTTGCGGAAGCTGACACTACGACCAGGTCTGAGGTCTGTTCCAATAGTTTATTATCTGAATCAAAGTACTTTATGCCTTTAGCTCTGCCTCTGTCGTCTACGATAATTTCACTCACCATGCAGTTAATCCGAAGTTCACAATTTCCCGTTTTTAATGCAACAGGAATTACAGTATTCTGTGTGCCGGCCTTGGCTCCTACCGGACAGGCAAAACCTACACATGTTCGCATACGAATACAGGCAGGACGACCGTTATAAGGCACTGAATTTCGTAGCATGGGTATTGGAAATGGATGTAAACCCAGTCTTTTTGCAGCCATTTCGAGAATGATTCCTTCCCTGTTCAATGAAAAGCCAGGCATAGGATAAGGATTCTTTCTTGGTGGTACGTACGGATCGTTTGTTGGATCGCCCGCTACACCTAACTCATATTCAGCTTTCTCATAATAAGGTTCCAGTTCATTATAGCTTAAAGGCCAATCATCAAGAGTGCTGCCTGGTACTGCACCATATTTGGTTTTAAGGTGAAAGTCTTCGGGTTGAAATCTCCATGCCATGGCTCCATAGCTAACCGTTCCGCTACCAACACAGGCCGCATTATTTCCATAGCTCCACTCATTAGGAAAAACCTTTGTCCATCCATTCTTTCCATCTGGCGCCATTCTCCAGTTGCGCTCATTATCCGGACCATAACCGCATTTAAGAGGAAAAGTACGTTGAGAAGTTAGTTCATCATCCCCATGCTCGTCAAAAGTATGCCATCTTCCACGTTCAAAGAGCACCACTGTGAGACCTCCGATTGCGAGTTCCTTAGCAACTACACCACCACCGGCCCCTGCACCGATAACAACCGCATTTACATGTTTATTTGACATTTTCGAGTGGTTTAGGATTGTATATACGCCAGGTTAAATCGTTGTACCTGTTTTGTCCGATAACATTAGGATAGTCAAGTCCGAGCATATGATAACTAATATATCCGCGGTTTCCTCCGTGAACAGGACTTCCATAAAAACCCTGTAAAGAATGCTGCCTTACCATGTCAAAGAAATTAGCCGGAGAGTGGTCCTTCCAATAATCGCTGGAAAATTCTCCCGCCTCCATCATTTTAAGCATTGCCGTCTGTTCTTCGAAAGTAAGTTCCTCAAATTTTTTACCCTTCTGCTGAATTACAGTTCTTTCAAAGGCAGCAAGACCTTCACGATATGCAAGCTGATGTTTTCTGTAATATGTGTTAAGTTGCTTATCGATAAAATTTGACACATTGGCCCATTTTCCGCCAGGGAAATCGTCTGTTGGAATTATCTGTTCAATAATTGCATCCAGCAGGCCAATTTCTTCTTCATTGAGAAAACGCCACTGACTGATTTTATTCTTACAGGCAGTATTAAAGGATATGAGCATCGCGGAGGTACCTCCGGTAAAAAGCCTTATAAATTCTCTTCGTGAAAAAGACTGCTTTTTCATTTATTCTGATTTAAATCTTATTCGAATTTAGGATAAATAAAACGAAAATGGTACTCATATATACAAAAAATGTACCCCCAGCCAACGTCAGGTATTGATAGGCAGACGGTAAAAAGTGTTGAAGGAGTATTAATCTAAGAGATTATATTTTCGGAGAAAATCATCTGCAACCTTAAGTATATCATCATCAAAGTATCTTGAATATTTTGGATTTCCCTCTCCCAGATAGTGCCTCATTCCCTCATATGTATGCAGTTCAAAATAATTGCCTTCCTTTTTCATGGCACTTTCAAAGAATTGAACAGTCCAGACAGGAACCTGTTCATCATACGTGCCATGGAACTCGATCATCGGAGGCATTCCTCTCTTTATATTATGTGCTGGAGAGATACTCCATATTCTATTCCGGCGGTCAGCCAGCAAACGGTCGCACCAGCCTTCCACGGCATTTACACATGCTGAAAACAGCAGAATTGCATCCGGGCGGCAGCTTATGCTGAGGTTATCTGATTTTTCATTGTAATCATCAATCATAGCTGTGCATAATGCCAGGTGTCCTCCGGCAGACTGACCGGCAGCAACTATTTTATTTCGGTCAATATGGAATTTTCCAACGTTTTCCCGAACCCATCTCATGGCCGATTTTGCATCCATTACAGATTCGATCGGGCTGATCATTTTGTTTGGTGTCACCCCATTTTCAATTGACAATCGATATTCTACAGAAAACGTCACCATCCCCATTCTCGCATATCGTTCACAGGTTGTAAAGAACTCACTTGGTGTACCAAAGGCCCAACCACCTCCATGAAAGAAAACAATAGCTGTATTATTCTCTCTTTCAAACGATTGATCTGTATAAAAAATATCAATCTTAAGTTTGAATGTGTCAACTGTTTTGTAAACTTCCCGGATATGGATAACCTTGCCATTGTTTTCAACCTGATCAGTCAGGGTCCGCTCTCCTTTGATGGCAGCATGGGTCAGAAAAGATAAGCACAGGAAAATGAAAATGAATAGGTTTTTCATGGATATTGAGGTTTTTATTATTATTGGTTGTCATTATTGGTTAATGGTTATTCTTCTTATTAACCCAATCAAATATCGATAATTTAATTTTAAAAATTGACAAAGATACTGTTCTAATGAAGAGTAAATCAGTTGAAATGACCAAACAATCATCACCATATAGGGTTATTCTCTGAAATCAAAACAAAAGGCACCTGGGTAATAGAAGTCGAAAAAAGAAATCAGCAATTTTCAGGATTTCTTCAATATTTCTATCAGTTTTAATCACGGTGGCACAATTACTCGTTCACTTCGTTCGCTCGTGATACTGGTTGGGTGAAACTAAAAGAAAAAGCCTTGCCATCCGCCAGCCGGCGGATGGCTACGGGCTTTTTTCATTCAATCGCTTATGCAGGTAAACCTGCAACACTCTGAATGAAAAAAGCCCTTCCGCTTTAGCGGAAAGGCTTTTTCTTTTGTCGGGGTGGCAGGATTCGAACCTGCGACCCTCTGGTCCCAAACCAGATGCGCTAACCGGGCTGCGCTACACCCCGAAACTTAGAGTCGCAAAAGTATTATAAATTTTCTTATTTCATAATATATCACCAACATTTTGATTATTTTCTTTCTAATTAACATTCACTGTTATCAGGGAAGATCAATCTGTATCTCTCTGAATAAAAGGGAGTGATATTAAATTTACTTTGCCAGAATGTACCGAACACCAAAAGAAGAATTAGACCTTCACCATAATCCATAGATTTTATCATTGTGCTTACCAGCAAAATATTTAAAATAAAAGTGTGATATTTGCAAAATATATCATTTGAAACCTTTAAATATTTATAAATAATTATGTAACAATGAAAAATCTACATTTTATTAAACTAGCTTTTGCAGGATTTATCCTGATCTTGTCAGGCATATATTCTATAGGATATTCACAAAAAAAGCCTGTTACACCACCTCCTTCAGCTGGTGATAAAATAGGGTATAATTATCCGGAGGGTAAATCCTTTAAATATCTTTCTGACACCAAAATAGTTCAAACTATGGATGTCAATGGACAATCAATGCTGGTAAACATTTCAATGTACATGGGATGCGAAGTAAAATCTACCGGGAAACAGGGTGAAAACCTGAAACTTGAGATAAAGATCGACACTATGGCACAGAATATCGAATCACCCCAGGGAGTTGCAGGCGGACCCATTACTGATGTTAACGGGAAAGTATTTAATATGATTATTTCACCTTCCGGCAAGGCTATTGATGTTACTGAAGCTTCTAAAATTGTATATTCTGTTGAAGGGGGAGGGGAAAACAATTTAGGTGAGTCATTCCTCAGCTATTTTCCATATCTGGCTACCAGTGCAGTTAAACCAGGTGACACCTGGGTCTCAAATGATACAATTGATAACAAATCTCCGAACAATACTGTATGGATGCCTGTGGAATCAAAGTTTAAATATGAAGGGATAGAAAATGTTGATGGAATTGACTGTGCTAAAATATCTGCTACACTCTCCGGCACCCGTAAAATGACTACACAATCACAGGGTATGGAGATACGCACTAGCGGGCCCTTTACAGGAACCAAGATTACGCTTATTGCTGTAAAAGAAGGTTATCTGGTTAAGGAATCGGTTACTACCAAAATGACAGGAAATATTGAAATTCCCGACCAGAATATGACGTTCCCGGTTGTTATGGACATCACTTCAGTTAATCAGATTGTAAAAAAGTAAAGTTATACTATCTGTTCACTTTAATTACAATACCACTTTCCGGCGTCTTCCCTTTTGTATTTAGCGACGCAGGCTTAGTTATTTCTTTATTATCTGAGTAGATCTGAATGTAATATAGTCCTTCCTTTGAAAAACTGAGAGGGATCTTATAAATAGTCCCGTTCCTGTAACGTGATAGATCCCAGGCAACTATATTCTTATATTCTTCATTTGTAAAGTCCTGATAACTTCCTCTTTTTCTGATTTGTGCCGGGGTAAGAGGCCGTGGCCAGTTCTCACGGTAGATAATCATATAATATAAATAACTTTGACCATTCGTCTTTACTGTGATGCTGCAAGGATCACCTGCTTTGACTTCAGCAGGTATATTCTCAAATGCCAGGTATCTGTCAATAAACTCTTCATAGTATCTGAACTGGTTTCCTGACAGGTAGAATCCTATACCAGCAAAATTGTGCGATTTATCAATTATGTTTTTTTTATGTCCATCATTTGGCGCTCTTTCAGACATGAATTTGGTGTGCCCCGAATTCATCATTGAACTGACAACTGATGATGATATATTGTAGTTATCAGATGACCATTCACCATAGGCATTTTCAGAAACATGGTCATACCCGCCAGCAAACGCATACCTGAGATAAGGTTCTTCACCTGCCATATTCCAATGTCCTATATAATCATTATCAGCAGCTTCTTTGCACATCTTGTTTGCCACCCTGGAAGCAAGAATATCAAGCCTTACAGGCGAAGCATTGTTTTTTCTCCTGCTTTTGTTAATGACCTCAAGCTGAGCTATCTTTAATTTCAGTGCTTCGTCGTTATCTTTAAATTCTATTAGCCTCTTTTCGCTATCGTTAAGCTTCCGGTAGTTTTCGAAATCATTTTTTTCGTCATTTGAAGTCCTGTGCGGAAGGATCGAATGAGGCAGACAAATTAAAATGACGATCAGTATTAGAAATATTCTTATCTGTTTCCAGGTCTTTCTGAACATATCTCTTTTAAGTTTGTTTTAAGGTGTAAAAGTAAATTAATAGATATGAAAACGAATAAACTTGGCTTACTATTTTTTCTGATGCTTTTTTCTATGAGGGGTTTCTCCCAGACCTCAGGATTTTATGATTTCAAAGTAAAAACCCTTGAAGGCGGTGATTTCGATTTTGCCTCGCTCAAGGGAAAAAAGGTGATGATAGTTAATACCGCATCCAAATGCGGATTTACTCCTCAATACAAAGATCTTGAAGAGGTTTATGTAAAGTATCATGATAATCTGGTAATTATCGGATTTCCTGCTAATAACTTTGCCAGCCAGGAACCCGGAACTGCCGTAGAGATAAGAAAATTCTGTACTGAAAATTATGGAGTTACGTTCCCGTTAATGGAAAAAATATCTGTTAAAGGGAATGATATGGCTCCAATTTACAAATGGCTCACCTCTAAAAAGGAGAATGGCGTTATGGACTCAGAAGTAAAATGGAATTTTCAGAAGTATCTGATTGATGAAAACGGTAAGCTGGTTGATGTGGTATATTCAAAGGACAAACCAACTTCTGATAAAGTAATTGCCTGGATCTCTTCTAAATAATACTTGTTTAAAGTTTTTAAGTTTAATAAAGGTTGTTTCACAGAATAAAAGGGAAACAACCTTTATTTTTTATAGAGTCAATGTAAGAATATTTCCGGTTTTACTGATCACATACGACTTCAAAGCTGCTGGCGCCGGTCCTGTTATTACACTTCCTGAGGTTGCATATACCGAACCGTGACATGGGCATTGGATATTTCCCGCTCCTGAGATATAGGCTACGGTACATCCCTGATGAGTACAAATACTTGATAAAGCAATATATTTACTGCTTCCGGTATTCGCAACAAGAATGTCCTGGACAATTATTGATCCGCCATCCGTATTCAGAGCCGAATTACCTGCCTGTGTAAGATCAAGAGTTATTGTTGTTGGGTTTGTATTCCCACCCGGACTATTTGCTGATGATTTTGAGCAGCTCTCAAGAACTGAAGGAGCTAATAATATAACTCCGCCACCCAATACAATTTTCTGAACCAAATCTCTTCTGTTCATTCGATATCATTTTAAGTTGTTGTATAAATATCTAAACAAGCAAAAAACCAGATTGTTTACTAAGGGATAATATTGAATTATGAGAATTGGATTGGCAGGACAACTCGAGAGTAGTTAATAGTAACTCTGCACTGAGATAAAAGATAGGGACACCGAGATGTCAAAGCTAAAGAACATTATATTAGATTTGTGATTATTTTAAAATATACCAGCTATGCCACTTAATATTCCGGATAAACTGCCTGCAATAGAAATCCTTCAGAAAGAGAATATTTTTGTAATGGATCAATCACGTGCGTCAAGTCAGGATATTCGTCCGCTTAAAATAGCAGTACTGAATCTGATGCCTATAAAGATCACTACTGAAATTGATCTGGTAAGGTTATTGTCTAATTCACCCTTGCAGGTTGAGCTTGATTTTATCAGTTTAAGCACTCATATTTCGAAAAATACTCCAAAAGAACATATGCTTGCTTTCTATAAAGATTTCAGGCTGATTATACACAATAAGTATGATGGTTTAATAATTACCGGGGCACCGGTTGAGCAGATGCCATTTGAAGAAGTTATTTACTGGAAGGAGCTGACTGAGATTTTATCATGGGCAAAAAGTAATGTTACATCTTCAATATTTATTTGCTGGGGTGCACAGGCGGCGCTATATCAGTACTATGGAATTCCGAAATATCCGCTGGATAAAAAAATGTTTGGGATTTTTAAACATACGAAGGCTGATTCAACCAATCCGATTCTCAGGGGTTTTGATGATGTTTTTTATGTACCGCATAGTCGACATACAGAGATAAGAAGGGAAGATATATTGAAAGTACACGAACTGATAATTCTTTCCGAATCTGAAGAATCAGGAGTATATATGGTGGCATCACGTAACGGTCGTGAATTTTTTCTTACCGGGCATTCGGAGTATTCTCCTGAAACGCTGGATATAGAGTATAAAAGGGATCTGGCTAAAAACCTGCCTATTGAAATGCCTGAAAACTATTATCTGGATGACAATCCCAAAAATCCACCGGTAGTTCGTTGGCGCTCACAAGCCAATATGCTGTTTGTAAACTGGCTCAATTATTTCGTCTATCAGAAAACACCGTACAATATTGATGCTATTAAGTAAAAAGTTTTTTGTTTCCTGACTTTATTTTTAGTGATATTTCCGTCAGACCATAAATGGAAAAAACATCTTTGTCTCCTTCATATATGTTCTGTACTCATCTCCGAATTTTGAAATCATCTCATTTTCTTCAATTCGGGCAGTTACGTAGATGGCAATGAAGTTAATGACTCCCAGAATAAGCTGAGCCGGCTCCGGATCCTTTAGCATAACACCAGTACCAAGAAGAAATATTGAAAGATACAGAGGATGCCTTATATAACCATAAATACCTGATTTTACAAGCTGTGACGTGTTCTCGAAGTTGCTATCCGGCTTTCCTTTTCTCTTCAGTAAAAGATAACCTGTTATGACCACATAAATTGAAAATATCAGAAGTATCCATGAGACTAACTGAAGTGGTGAAAACGGATTCACAAACCAAACTTTAATATTCAATATAACAAGAATGAAAACACTCTCAAATGCAAAGAATCTGGCTATACCGTGATATCTTTTGTATTTGATTGATAAAAACCAGGAAAACAGGATAATAAAAACTGTTCCGATGACCAGGACATATATATTCATATTCTATTGTAATTATTGTGTATAGCTGTGAGCGATTATTTTATGAAAACTATTTTTAAGTGCACTTTTCATTGACCTTTTTAATATAATTATGGACTTCAATCTGTGACTGGATGACATCTTTACCAGGCTTGACAAATTTGTTTGACTGGTTTTCGTCAAAAATTCTGGCCTTAACATTATCAGTCCATTGAATTTCAAATATCTTCCTTAATTCGTTTTTAATACTCTTGTCAAAAATAGGGCATGTGACTTCGATCCGGTGTTCTATATTCCTGGTCATCAAATCCGCTGAAGAGATAAAGCACTCCTCATTACCACCGTTACAAAAGATCATAAATCTGGTATGCTCAAGAAAACGGTCAACAATACCGATCGCCATAATATTTTCGCTTATATCTTTTAGCCCGGGTACAAGCGAGATCATGCCACGTATAATTAACCTGATTGTAACACCGGCTTTGCTTGCTTTGTAAAGATGATTTATGATCTCATTATCGGTTAAGTTATTCAATTTTAGATAGATATAAGCTTTTTTCCCAGCCTTGGCATTCTTTATCTCATTCTCTATCAGAAGTATGATTTTATTGCGCAGGGAAAAAGGAGATAGAACCAGATGATAAAAATTATCTTTCTTATAATTGACATTGAAGAAGTTGAATGCTTTAAAGACTTCATTAGTGATCTTCTTATTTGTAGTTAAAAGAAGATGGTCAGTATAGACTCTTGCTGTATCCTCATTAAAGTTACCGGTACCAATTGCTGAATAACGCTGAGTAACTTCATTTTTAACCCGGGTTATCAGGCATAATTTGGAATGAACTTTTAATCCGGGAACCCCGTAAATCACTTTTACTCCCTCTTCCATAAGTTTGTTACCCCATAGAATATTAGCTTCCTCATCAAATCGCGCCTGAAGTTCCACTACAGTTGTAACATTCTTACCATTCCTTACCGCATTCAGCAAAGCATTGATAACACTTGAGTTTCTGGCCAACCTGTAAAGTGTTATCTGGATTGAAGTTACATACGGATCAATAGATGCTTCTCTCAAAAGATCAATAAAATGATCAAACGGATGATACGGGAAGAAAAGCATGATATCCTTTTTCTTAATTGCTGACAGAATGCTTTTCCCTGCCTGAATATCTCGGTGAGGTACCGGAACCAGGGGTTCGTAATAGAATTTTTTACGACCTAGATTTGGGAAATTCATGAAATCCTTGAAGTTATGATACCTATCGGCCGGAATGATAACGTCATCAGGTCCGAAACTTAGTTTTTTTGTTAATATTTTTAAAAGCTCATCCGGCATTTTCCTATCGTAAATAAATCGGACAGGGGTACCCCATTTTCGCTGCTGAAGACTTCGTGAAAGCTTGTCAATATAACTTTCTGAAATATCATCAACTATTTCAAGTTCAGCATCTTTAGTTAGCTTTATTGTGTAGGCTGAAAACTCATCAAAATCAAATATAAAGAAGATCTCCTTCAGTCCATACCTGATTATATCATCAATAAACATTAAGTATTTATCATCTCCTTTTTCCGGAAGAACTATAAACCTTGGAAGGACGTGAGTCGGGATTTCAAGAAGGGCAAATCTTTTCTTCTGCGTCTCTTTCTTGACAAGGTAAATTGCCAGATAAATTGCATCATCAGTAAGATTAGGCAATTCGGTATCTTTTTCGATAAGAAAGGGCATAAGCCTGGTACGAACCTCTTTATGAAAATACTTCTGTACAAATTCACTTTGTTCCTGACTTAATTGCTTCTCATTGATAATATGTATATTATGTTTATCCAGTTCCTGTATAAGTCCTGAATAAATCTTTTCAAACCTGGAGTTTTGGGAAAGAACTATTTCCTGGATCTTTTTCAGGGTGGCCTTGGTGCTGTAACCGAGAATAGCCTTCGATTTGGCACCAAATTGTGAAAGTCTTTTCAAAGTTGCTACCCTTACCCTGAAGTATTCATCGAGGTTATTTGAATAGATACCCAAAAACTTAA
>Ga0209539_1000187_pt1 | contig 37700 bp, 38 predicted proteins | sample BarGraNGADG00312_2_FD_184499 | JGI IMG/M metagenome (GOLD analysis project Ga0209539, IMG submission 184499) | Arctic peat soil microbial communities from Barrow, Alaska - Barrow Graham LP Ref core NGADG0011-312 (SPAdes) (version 2) | ecosystem: Environmental > Terrestrial > Soil > Wetlands >...
CGTTAGTACTGTTCAAACATTGTACTCCGGTTTGCAAGCGAAGTATAACACCATTGCCACGCTTGGAACATGGTTATATGCTCAAGTACAAGCATCTTATAATAATCTGAAGGCCGCTTTCTTATCCGGAATAAACACTATAATTAGTACCGTCCAGACATTATACTCAGGTTTGCAGGCGAAGTACAATACAATCACTGCGCTTGGAACAAGTTTATTGAGTTCGTGGAAAACACATTGGAGCAATATAACATCTGCCACAAGTACAGCAGCCTCGACTGTCTCAAGTGCTTTGTCTGGTTTACTTTCCAAGGCTCAGTCGGCCTTTAATTCAATTATATCAGCGGCTCTGGGTTTATTGAATTCCTGGAAAACACACTGGAATAACCTTGTAAGTGCTACTAACTCTGCCGCGTCTACTGTCGCAAGTGCTTTATCTGGTTTACTCTCCAAGGCTCAATCTGCCTTTAATTCGATAATATCAGCAGCTCTATCTCTCCTGAATTCGTGGAAAACCCACTGGAATAACCTGGTAAGTGCTACTAACTCAGCCGCTTCTACTGTAGCAAGTGCATTAAGTGGACTTCTATCCAAAGCTCAATCTGCCTTTAATTCGATAATTTCAGCAGCTCTATCTCTCCTGAATTCGTGGAAAACCCACTGGAATAACCTGGTAAGTGCTACGAATTCAGCAGCATCTACTGTCGCAAGTGCATTAAACGGGCTTCTTACCAAGGCTAAAACTGCTTTTAATTCAATTATAGCCGCCGCTCTATCCCTCCTGAATTCGTGGAAATCCAATTGGAATAACCTTGTAAGTGCTACGAATTCAGCTGCCTCTTCTATAGCAAGCGCATTAAGCGGGCTCCTGTCCAAGGCACAATCTGCCTTCAATTCGATTATAGCCGCCGCAAACGCCTTACTTACAAAGTGGAAGACCGTATGGAGTAGCCTATCCACGGCCGTGAGTAGTATAGCCGGAACTGTAGTAAGTGCAATTAGTGGGTTAGCCTCGAAAATAAGCGGGCTTGCTTCGAGCTTTTATAATGCCGGAGCTGCCATAATTGACAATCTCCGTAAAGGGGTAGAGGCTAAAATCCAAGCAGTTAAAAACTCTATAACTGGTCTGCTCTCATGGATTAGCTCTAATATGCCGCATAGTCCCGCTTTAATGGGGCCTCTTACAAAACTGCCTAATTTCGCAGCATATATAACAGATCCACTTGCCAAAGCCGTTTCAACTGCAAAAACGACAGCGAAGGGCGTAGGATCATCTATAATAAATACAATTGCAAAAGGGGTAACATCCGCTGCTAAAACGGTTTACAATGCTGCTTCGTCAGCACTCTCTAAAGTTAGCTCCCTCTTACCCCACTCTCCAGCTGAAGAAGGTCCTTTTAGTGTCTTGCCCGATTGGGATTCAGTCTTTGTTAAACCGATGTTAAACTCAATTGATTCAGTTAGCAAGTTGTCCACCCCTATGTCAAATGCGCTGACGAATGTGAGAAATCCAATTAACTCAAGTATGTCAGCAGGATTCAATAAAATATCAAACGTGGCCAATAATTCATCGGCGCAGGCGAATGTAAACAATACGATTACAATCGGACCAAACACACTGTCCAATGACATTGATTTACAAAAAGTGTTTATCCAGTTCCAAAAATGGACAAAACTGCAAGGGTTGCAAAGGGGGTATGTATCGTGAAAACTCTTGTTTTCGATGGACTGGATATAAATTGTTGGCAAGAAAACGAATATGGTTATAAAATTCAATTCAAAAAAATAGATTTACTTTCGGGTGAGTATTTTGGGAATCTCGGACCGAAGACAACATGTTTCCCAAAAACATTTAATTGTTATGCAAGTACACAAACCGAATTAGACGACATCATTGGTAAATTGTTAAGATTCGGGACTTTTGTATTAGATGGCATCAGTTATCTAAATTGTATAATATCCGACTTGGGAAATATAAAAAGAGTATTAGAAAATAATGAAATGTATACATTTGTACTTACCTTTGATCAGGTTGATCATCAATAATTCATCCGAGGAGTCTAGAAAATAATGCAATCTAAAACAGGCGGAAACACGACAATTGAAATCATTTCAAGACGTGCTGATGGATCGGTAAAAGATCATACAATAATCCACGACAGTGGACTGGAGGAAAATGTCAACTGTCACGAATAAGGGCATGGAGACACTAGCCCGAATGATTAATAATGTAGCTCCTGTGGCTCCATTTGGAAAGATTGCTACAGGCACAAGTTCAATTGTAGAGGACATTGGCAATACCGCATTAGGCGCCGAAAATACATTATCCGGAACTGCACGGGTAAACGCGACATGTTCGTTTGAATCCCCAGGGACATCAGTTTGGACATATCTTTTTGCGTTTTCTGGAGCTGTTAACATCCGCGAAATCGGTATTTTTAATTCGACGGGTGATATGTTTCTTCGGCACGTATTAAATGCAAATAAACCATACTATGAAGGCGAATCAGTCGAAATAACAATAACTCATAGTCTTGTTAGAGGTTGAAATTATGGCACTATCTAAAACAGTAACAGCAATTATATCAAATCAGACAATATCCGCGGCCAGCAGTTCTCCCAGTACTGGTATTGATCTGTCCGGATCCGTTGATTTTGGTATCGGATATCAACTGACATTTAGCGGAACAGCTACATTAGGAGCACGTATTGATCTGTATGCAGACCCGGGCGGTAATTCTATCACATTTACGGTAGGCACTCATGCAGATCCATGCGATGCCGGAGATGTAGCACTCGATGCAGGTAGTCAAGTACAGGGATTTTTCCAAATGCAACGTGCTGCAAAATATGTTAAGGCTGTAATCGTTAATTTGGATACTGGGCAAAGTATAACCGCCGCTAGTCTTTGGGCAATTGTTCAAAGTCCTTAATCGTAGGATAAATGCAAAATCGATACCTGGCTTGGAAATACAAGCAAGAAGTAATTATTACAGATTCGAAAACTACCGAAGGGTATCAAGCTTCCCTCTCACTAAATTACAAGCCAGGTATGAGGGGTGATTTCAGAGACATACGCTTTTCTGACAAACTCGGTAACCCTTTGTATTATTTTATAGACCCTCCTCAATTCGCAATATCTGCCCGTATATGGGTTAGACTCCCTGCTAATGATACATTAATTTACATGTATTGGGGGAATGGGGGCGCTGCAGATGCTAGTAATGGTGCTGCGGTTTTTGAGTTTTGGGACGACTTTAACACCTTAAATCTAAAAACGCAGTGGACTGTAGTCGGGGGGGCTGCATCTGTAGCAAACTCGATTCTTACTTTATATAGCGATACGAAAAACTGTATGATTCGTAGTACTATAACTTACGGTGCAGAATACGCTCTCGAATTTCGGATGAGACGCCACGGTGGAAATAAAACAGTATGTGGATACTGGAGCACATCTCTAAATATGGCATGTTGGGTCGGTACATATGCGCTTCACACCATCAATTATAATGACCATATGTATACAAAAGATGGAGTCTCAGCCACCGGAGTAGACGATGGGGTAGACCGTGCGGGATCTACATATTATATTTATGGGATTGTAAATGCTGCGAATGCACCTATATTCACGGTTAATTATGAATACCGGGGCACCGTCCTATTAACGCCTCCATCGGGCGATTTACCGATTGGGTTTTACTCCGAAATAGCAAAAACATTAGAAATTGATTGGGTAAGAGTTAGAAAATATGAAACTGCTAAACCAGGAATGACACTGGGAAAAAGATGGACGACAAATCCAAAAACATATCCATGGTTTGACATGCTCGATGGAGTGTCAACTACCGCAATGTCAACCGATGTTGTATGCAAAGATACAACCAGTTGTTTAGCTACTACTGAAATGAGCGCGATTACTTTATTGAGGCAAAGGAAATATTATAGACCTGAAAACCGGACCGCGTATAATGGATGGAAATATAAAGGAGATATTAAGGTCGTTTCGCATGGTGTTGATCAGGCTTCTAATATCCTGCCTGATTTATCAGGGAATGGTAATAATGGTACAATGTCTAATGTGGGGTTGACTGCTGATAATTTAGGGAATCCATACGGGGCAATGTCGTTTAATGGTATTGATAGTTTAGTAAGTGGTGCACATTCTGATAGTTTAACTATGGGATTATCAGACTTTTCAATCCATGCAGTTGTATACCCTGAAAATGTTACTGGCGCTGGATCGACGGCTAAAATGATAATTGATAAAAAATATGAGGATACTAATAATGCTGGATACTACTTAAGAATCGAAAATGGAAAATCAACATTTAAAATTGCAAACGGAACAACATCTTATTCACGGGCAAGCAACACTACACTCTCTATAAATACATGGTATGTTCTTACAGTTGTAGCTAACAGAACAGGAAACTTGTTATTTTACACAAATGGAACTCTAGATCGAATTGTTGATATGTCGGCGACTTCGGGATGGAATTTAAACAGTAGCGATAGGTTTGGAATAGGTCGCACGGTATCAACTGCGCTTGATCAGTTTGATGGCTTAATCCGAGAAATAATAATATATAAACGTGCTCTTTCACAAGCCGAAGTGACAGCACTATATAATAATCAGTCAGTCTCCTCTACCGGTCTAGTAGCCGAATGGCAACCATCGGCTTTAGTGCCCGTACGAATTGACCTGAAGCCACTCCCTGGCATGACATTAGATTGCAGAGATATCAGATTTTCAGATCCACATAATAAAAAACTCCCATATTACGTTGAATATAACGCCGCGGCTGGATTTTATTATTGTTTTGTATCAAATCCAACTCAGTGTAAAACGATCCATATATATTACGGAAATGCTGTTTCTAAATCTGAAAGCAACACTTCGGTTATTAGTACAGTGGATGTAAATGACAATATTAAATTTTATAACCCTGACGTAAAAGGGGCTTACAGTCGATGGAAATATAGAGGAAATATACACATCAATACTGAGTCTGGACCCGCAACCGTTCAAATTCCTTTTTATCCTGGGATGGCCGCCGATGGAAGAGACATCCGTTTTTCAGACGTCAATGGGAAAAAGTTGTCTTATTATCTAGACCCTGATGGAATTCCATCACGTGTTTTTATATTTGATGTGGAACGACAGACACGTGGTTCAATGATCCATTTTTATTACGGGCATGCTGTTTCCAAGTCTGAAAGTGATATATCTGTGAGAACTGGATCCGGTGAAGGACAAAATCAATATTTTCAAGTGTTATCCTCAGGGAAATTAAATAAATGGAAATATAAGGGTGATCTTGAAATAGACTCCCTTACCCTGGGGGATATTAAAGTCCCTGTTAATATCCCCCTCCTTCCTGGCATGGCAACCGATGGAAGGGATATCAGATTTTCAGACACGAAGGGAAATGAGTTATCTTACTACATCGACTCGTTAGTACAGACAAATTATGCAATTGCGACTTACCATAATACCCCAGGCCCAGACTCGGCTTACTGGATCGGTGCTGACTCCACTGGCTACTGGATGTTTTCCGGCGGACATGCAACCAGATTCACCCAGACCGGCACAATTAAACGGGTTAGATTTTATGCAACAAATGTATCAGCACTCGATACATTCAAAATTACGATTTGGTCAAAAAACGAATCAACTGGGCTATATACACTTGTCAGCATAACTGCAAATTTAAAAACATCAATTGCAGACGGATATAACGATATAGATCTTTCTAATGAAAATGTGTCAGTTACCGAAGGAATGAGTTTTGGGATAATTTTAGTGAGTACAGGGGCGCACACAGCCTTTATTGCTTCGTCCTCAAGTGGATCTTGGATATTCGGAGAAACAAAATATGCTCGGTCTCCTACGTATACGGATTATGATTGGTCGGCCCAAAGCGAATCTGGAACTGGTAGAACTATCGACATTGATTTTCTAATGGAATCTCCTGATATAATTTTTATAGGCGACTCTATACTCTCAGGTTTTCCACTGGCGACAGCATATACTGATCAGCCAGTATTCGGTGGGTCTGCCAATTCAACGTCAATCCCGTATAAATTAAGAACACTATCCGGATTAACTTATCAAAATCTGGGGATAAATGGTAATGGATATCCAGATCTTAATACCAGATTCGCAAAAGACATCACCGGTAAACATCCTAAATATGTTGTGATAGAGGGTGGTCTAAATAATTTAATGTATGGGACTGCAACGACTGGAGCTATCATTTCAGGCACGGAACTCCAGATAACATCCGCCCAAGCCGCCGGTATTGTCCCTGTAGTCGTTTTAGTTACACCTGCGTACGGAACAAATTATCTCAATGCATCCCAGAGTATGCAGGCAGATGCGGTAAATAATGCGATTATAGCATATCACGCACTGAATCCCGATTTTATCATAGTGGATGCAAGGGAAGATCTGGGATCATATAATGCACAAACGGGTTGGGCTCTAGATTCACAGTACAATTCCAACTCAGATAATGTCCATCTGAATGAAGCGGGGAACGCGGTAGTCGCTCAAAAAATACATGATTCTATACTGGGCTTCCATCCGTCTATAATATTCTCTTGCTGGGTTCTATGGCCTGCAAACACATCCAAAATTAATTTTTATTATGGTAAGCACAATGTAATCTCAAAAAGTAATGTTTCTGCTTTTAGTGGGCTTTTGACTGGATATCCTGATTTTTTACCCGCAATCGAGATAGATGGTATTTATCGCAAATGGAAATATAAAGGCGATATTTCAATTACAAACGAAACAATCGACGGAGAACAGATCCAGATTCGAATTCCATTTTATCCAGGGATGGCAGTTGATGGGAGAGACATCAGATTTTCTGACACGAAGGGAAATGAGTTATCTTACTACATTGAATCTTTGATATCAAATGTTTTCATATGTTGGGTCAAATGCACTGTCGGAATTTCAACAATTAATTTTTATTATGGTAATGGTTTGGTTCTCTCTAGAAGTAACCCCTCAAATGTTTTTGATTTTTGGGATGATTTCTTAACTTTGGATTCCGGGGTATGGTCCACGTTTTCGGGGACACCTACTGCATCTAACAGTACCGCTGTGTTGGGTGGAACGGCAACCACAGCAACACGCAGCATAAGAACTTTTGGGAATGATACGATATGTGAAATGAAAATGTATCACCCTGTCGGGAATAAATCATTGTGTGGGTATTGGGGCGTTGGCAACTTAAGGGAGGTCTGGGAAGGTGGATATGGGTCATTTAATAACGATTATATGCACACATACAACGGATCTACACAGACCAATACATCAAGCGGAGTCGACCGCGGCGGATCTACATATTATATTTATGGAATAGCATACCTGTCCACGGGTCCATTATATTACGTTGATTATGGATATGTAGGACAAATTACCACCAATTTGCCTACCGGAAATCTCCCGATTGCATTGTACAGTAATGCCAATTTTGGTAATGTAGTAGTTGATTGGGTAAGGGTTCGAAAATATTCAATGAACACTACTCAAGTGTTGAGGCATTCACCGCAATTAAATAATCCGATGCCATATATTAATGATAGGAAAACCAAAACCGTTAGACATTACCTAGCAAAAACAACGTTAGATTATTATGCCGTTCCGTATTCAAACACCGTTTTAAACCATGCTCCCCAATTAAATACCACAAGTTATTATAGAGAACCTAGTCCAAATATTATAAGTAGACATGCCCCACAATCCCAGTCTACTCACTATTATTTCGATTATATTAGTATCGGGGCTTACACTGAAATGCATGGCGGGGAACCGACATTTGTAGAGCGCGTAGAATTAAGTCAATTCTCTCTTATTTCAGTGGATATATCAAGGTCTGTCAACGATGCATATATTCAACTGAGTGGAGAGTTTGCAAATGATATGGTTCCGTACGAGGGAGCAATTGTAAAATATTATACAAACGATATAAACGAAGTTAAAACTTTAGTATTCATAGGAAAAGTTGTAGCTAATAGTCCAACGATTGGATATATGGGAACCACTGTTAATATGATTGCTACTGACAATTCCAGAAATTTGATAGTGCAACATATTAATTGGAATCACCAAGTGATCTATCTTTCAGACGAAATACCGACATGGTCACAGTGGATAACTGAAATAATATCTACTCAAAACACAGGTGTTGTAGCTGAAAAAATAATAGATGTTCGTACCCAAAATAAGCAGTTTGTTTTTGACCCCAAAACTACTCGATTCGAAGCTATTAAAAAAATAGCTGGATATTGTAACTATGTACTCAACATAAAACCTAAAATGTATGGGGCTGTAATGCTGCCAGCGTTTTATGCTGCTCCTCCTGAACAAATTGATTCTAATGTAAATGGTTTTGATCTACCCCAGCCGGTTGAATTTAATTGGCCGGATTCAACCATTATTGACAAACCTACTATCACAAACGACATTGAAGAAAAATATAATACAGTTGTTGTATATGGCGTAATCACAAGCTCAGGGGAAACTACCGTGGCTGTCGCTTATACACCATCCGTAGAATATGGGGATATCAAACCACGTGAATTTACAATCAATGACAATTCAATCGAAGAAAAGAGCAGCACTGCTGAAATCGAAGCTATAAAATGGTTATTATATTTTTCTTCTCCGAGGGCAACAGTTACGGTTCGGTTGACCAAACGTTTAGATTTCGAGTTATATCAACGAATACGTTTTGGAAGTGGTTTTGCTAAAGCTTTACAGGACCTAACGTTTACCGAGCAACTTAAACATGTTGTAGCATATGACCCAAGGGATGAGAGTAATACGAAACATATTGTAGACGTGTCTGGGGTTCCACGTCCGCAGTGGCTTAGAGTTAATGAAATTAAATATCATAAGGAAAATATAGACGAATACATTGAAATAAAAGCCATTACTGATTTCATTTATTCAGTTGAAGACGCCACGGTGAATTATCCATATTCTACATATATAAGTCCGGGGTATATAAAACCGGTATTAGACGATTCAACGAGTATGACACAGTCTATAGTGAGTAATGCTATAGACAAACAACTTTCCCCGGAGATATGCACGGTTATATCCATTTCAACTGATGAGAGCACCGCTGTAGTCCAAACCCAAAGTGGAAAACTTATTACGGTGAGACTAAAATGACCACGGTTACAGTTGATGGTGACGGATCCGGAGATTATAACTGTACGGGGGTCGATGACCAAAATGTAATTAATTCTGCGTTGGAGTGGGCTTATACAGACGGTATTGATTCAGATCCGTCAACTGTGTATTTAAATGGTCCGTGTTCGTATTTAATATCAAATCAATTATATTTCGGGTCCAATACAATTCTCACGGGTGATCCAACTGCGACTATTAAAGTTCAGGATTATACATGCGGAAATAACATTCCTTACGGATCACCGGGGGCATCGTGCGTTTTCCCTGATGGGAAATGTGTTATGGCACAGATGCCTGGTACAGTCCCGTCAAATGTTGAGATATTCGGTTTTGAAATAGACGGTAACTGTCAAAATCAATATACTAAATTGGGACTCGCCCACGGGGTACCATCTTCTGCTGGCTCAGGTGTCGAGCGAATGATCGGGTTTTTTGGGTCATCGACTGGTGCAAACGTAAACGGCGTAAAAGTTCACGATATGCACTTTCGCGATGCGTTTGGCGAATCATTGATCATTAGATTTGGTAAAAATATTCAGTTTTATAATAATAAATGTGAGAACCATCAGCACGAAACAGTTTATTATATAGGAGTTGTTGGATCTGGAAACACTATTGATAATAACACGATTCAGGGAATATCCTCAGACTGTATAAGGTGTAGCAATTCTCAGGGAATTGACATTCATCATAATAGTCTTTCTTCGTATTTAGGACCAAACAACAACGGGGCCGCGTTGCATGGCCAGAGCGGTATTCAAATATGCAACGAATCAAATAAATCAATCCTGACTAACTCGATCAATATCCACGATAATATAATTTCAGATCAAGGACTAGCAGGTATTTGGATAGATGACCAACTACGAACAGCGGGCAACACTTCACAGAGTGTAACTATTTATAATAACATAATAACTGGGTGTGGGTGGAGTTGCTGGGCTAATTGGGCGTCTGGTATTTCGATCGGTCCCTGGGGTAACGGTATTACTATCGAAGCAAATACGATCGATGGTTCCTACCAGGACGGTATTCAAATTTTAAGTGCGATTTCTGCGCCTTCTGCACACATTGTCAATATCAAATATAATAATATAATAAATACACTCGGGAAAAGAAGCGGTTCATCGGGAAGTTCGTTAACTGATGTCGGCTATGGAATATACAGTGCGGTTCTTGACACTGTAACGATCGTAAATTCCAATAATAATTATTTTATTGGCAATCTAAAAGGAGATTATTTAGGTCAAATCAATACTATTACAGATGAACTTGTAAACGGGCAGCTGGGCTTGATGATCCCAACGAAGACCAGATATATGTTTTATAGACTTCAGGAAGCAGTTACGGGCGATACTGCTCTTATTTATCCCGCGCCAGGTGGAGAATATTATCTACTTAAACTGACTCAGAGTGTTGCGAAAGGGGATCAAATGCTTGCTATTCCTGGGGCGAAGGGGGATTTTTACGGGGTGTCAACGAACTGAAAAAAGAGAATTGTATGGGGTAGTTGACAATTACCCCCAGAGAAGGCCGCCAATTATCAATATTGCTGCTATCAAAACTACATCCCATTTGTCCATATTATCACTCATTGCATTTTTAAAGCACTTTTGGAAGTAGATATTTTCTCCACACATCATCATTTAATTGTTTTTCGTCTGTATCTTTCTGATCGTCTTTGGATCCGATACTAATACCCGCTCTATTGAAATAATATATTATTGATATTCGTTGACACATTATATTTCCTCGTTTCCTTAGGAATCAAGCCGTTCCTGCTTTCGCCTGCATTAATGCGGTGGCTCTGTTTAGATGTCCAGAACCAGAATTACAGAGTGCTATTACTTTATTCAAATTTTCGGAATTTGTTTTTCCTATTTTTCCGTCATCTGCGACCAAGACAATATATTTTCCAGCTGAGTTGTAGTCCTTAAGAGCTAACACCCACTCCTTCTGTGCATCCTGATACTTAGGCGAGATACTGTATTGGTCATTCTCATCTAGTACCCTCTGTGTATCATCAATCATATTTTGTCCGTCAAGGCCAAGTGTGGTAAAATCAAGATTCTTGCCTGCACTTCCCGCATTTGCCAAATCTGTGCCTATTAATGGTGCGCTTCTGTGGATATATAGACCCCACGCAGCGTCCTGGTATACAGGCTGTGCGGGTGTAGGCGTTACGTCTGGTGTGGGTGCAGGAGTTACAACCGGATCCGCCGCTGTGGGAGTTGACTGAACTGCGTCGCCTGCTGAAACATTCTTACTTTCTGTATTGTTCCCGATACAGCCAAACAATAGAAATACCAAAATTAAAACAATTAATATAGTAATCTTTTTCATGATAAACAACTCCTTCTATTTATTTTCTCAACACGAGGATTATAACTTTCTTGCCTTCAAATTCAGACCCGGCATAGGCTATTCCACCTGATTTTATTATAGTTGGAATTTCTGCTTCTATTTCTTTTCTAGGAAATGTTAGGACTCCGTGGTCTTCGACTGTATACCGGAGTATTGCATTTGTTCTTGGTCGAGGCATTTAAACTCCTAATCTGGGTATTTCTCGAGATATTCTCGGTACTTTGAGTATACTGCGACTTTTGTCGTTACTGACTGGTGTCCGTTCTGATGACAGGAAACCGAGCCGTCGGTTTCAAGAATTGCACTGATACCCCGGTTCTTCAGGTCTCTAAACAAGTTCTGTAACCACTGTTCATAACTAAAAGGCATTTGTCTTCTCTCCTCTTCTGCAACTGTCCCTACTTTTCTTTTTCTCCTTTTTCTTTCAGTACATAGTATAGTCTTTTATACTATAAATAGTTATCTACAATATAATGTGTAAAAATTACGGTATGAAGGCAGAAAGCCCAATTGCTTTAGCGTTATTCATTAGCATTAGTCCGAGTGGCTGTATTCCAAGCATCTACTGCACTCCACATCCATAATAAAGGGATCATTAACCAACCTAATATTGGTATCCAGAGACAAATAGACATCGCAATAATAATAGCGACTCCTTTCTCCTTTTTTCCTACATAAATTAGCCCTAACCCAGGCACTATTGACAAGAAAAAAGCCAAAAACGGACTTTTATATGGCATGTCCTTCTCTTTTTTATCGCACGTTGGACAGTTACCGTTTATTAAAAATGACGTGTAAAACTTTTGATAACAACTTTTGCATTTTTGTTTAGGCTGTTGTAATCCACATTTTGGACAAGAATCAGTTTCGATTTCGGTGTTACATGCACTACATTTCACGATTTTCAGCTCCTTTTAAAGAGAGAGTTATATTCTCTCCTGAAATCTTCTACTGTTCTGACAATTGGCACTTTTCCAGGCCAGCTTATCTTTACCATTCCAAGCAGAAGTTCAAATTCTGCGCCTTTTGCTTCAAAGGTTCTGATCCCATTAAGGAACCATTCTGAGAATTCAGGGATTGTCTGTTTTTGTGGGTTCTTATTCCACATTCTGTGTTGAACACTTATATTTTGTTTCTGTGCTGTTCCCATTTTCATATTTGTTGCGCTCCTAATCCTTTGCTATATAATATACTAGGCATTGATAGTATATATAGTTACTTACTTAGTTACCACACTAGCTTACTTAGTTAAATTTATATATTATGCGTACCTATATATCGTAACTGAACGAAGGAGAATTCATGAAGACAATAAATGTAACATTTGACGACGACGAAATTAATTCGTTAAACTCTAAAAAAGACGAATCCGGCGCAAAAAACTGGCATGATTTCATTTTATTCTCTGCCGGAGTGATAAAAAAAAAGGACCTGAAAAAATGACAAGAGTGTAAAAAGTGAGATCAGTTAAAACTATTTAACTCTATAAACAGGATTATAAACAGCTATTGCATTGAATAAGAAGGTTTATTATGAAACGAATATTCACAAATCTGGCCATTGTCTTTGCCATGCTTGCGATAATAGGTGTAGTCGCAGCAGGTAGCCAGGACAGCGGAAACTCAACTCTAATCAACACCACGAATAATGTGGATACTATGCCTCCTGGTAACTGGACCAGTAACATATCAGACACGACTAACAATACTGATAACGTAACGAATGAGACAAATGTAACCAATGTGACAAATGGGACGAATGCCACTAATGCAACGGTTCCTCTGACAAATTCAATATATATCAGTGTTTTGGATGTTGGCGCGCCTGGTGAAACTGCAAATCAAGAATATGTAAAAATTGCAAATAAAGGAACATCAGCAATAAACCTGAATGGCTGGACAATTAAAGACGCCGACGCAGAACATACCTATCTTTTCCCGTCTTACACCTTGAACGCTAAATCTATCGTGACTCTACGCAGTGGATCGGGCACAAATACTGCAAATACGCTGTATTGGAATAAGTGGTCATTTATCTGGAACAACAACGGGGATACAGCATATTTGTATAATTCTCAAGGAAAATTAGTTTCTTCTAGAGAGACCAATGGAACCAATGTCACAAATGGAACCAATGTCACAAATGGAACCAATGTCACAAATGGAACCAATGGAACCAATGTCACAAATGGAACCAATGGCACTAATGCAACAGTTACTCCGAAACCGACACCTGGCACAGTTATTCCAAAGCCGGTCAACAATGCAACAGTTACTCCGAAACCGATACCTGGCACAGTTATTCCAAAGCCGGTCAACAATGCAACAGTTACTCCGAAACCGATACCTGGCAAACTTACAATCCCTCTAGCCAATAACGGAGGTAAAATACAGACACCTCCTGTCAACAACGGAGAAGTAAAGTACGCTAACACAAACAACGAAGGAGTTCAGATTACAGCACTCCACCCATTAAGTGAAGGAGTCGAATACGTGTGTATAACCAATTACAATGATTTCACTGCACATATTGAAGGCTTCAAGATACATGAAATGGCATGCAATAACACAATTACATTTAAAGACATTGATATTCTCCCCGGCCACACATTGAAAGTATACACCGGCAGTCATCCCGATGGGCCCGATGTAGTGGGGACGCACAAATTGCACCATATATATAACCAACACGACACGGTTGAATTAATCTGCGCATGTGAAAATATGATCTCGACTTTTGAAATGTAAAAGGTGAAAATGTGACATCAAAAACCCGGATATTTAAATTAATGGTCATAACGCTTTTGGTTATTTTAACTGGATGCATGGCCGCAGAAGCAGGGAATAATAGGCAATCAGTAGTAGACGAGGCATATTACTCGTATTCTGGAGTTCATGGGTCTTCATTATCCAGCCCAGTAACCTGGAACTACTTGTTAAGTAACGTTGGAGCGTATTGGCATACGAGAGATTATTGGACAGGTCGATATCCCGTTGCCGGTACTATGACAAATGCAAAGGACCCCATACTAAGGAACTACTTCATAAGCGGAAACATACCAGCATACGGTCGTTATGGCGGATCCCTGAGGGGAGCACAATGCAAATATTTTGCCAACCTGGTATTATACCGAGCAGGAGTATCTAACGTTGATCCGATGCCAACCTACAACACCATGCAGGCAAACAGTAAAGCCGGAAATTATGCCAAAGCAGGAGACGTACTCTTTATAAATGCATACCACACCGCGATAGTGACAAAAGTTACGGGAAGTTCTAGCGTTGGAACGGTTACTTCAGCCGAAGTGATTGATTCAAACTGGGTCGGTGGAACTGGTAATGAAATGATAGGAAAGCACACCTTGAGTGGATTAACATCATGGAGGGTATGGAAAGGAGTATCGTATTATAACACCTAATTTCAAAACTTCTTTTTTTCTTTTTTTTCCGTGAAAATTTCAAAGTTCGATTATTAATCTTTAAGAGCAAAAAGGAGCTATAAAACATGGGACTTGTTAAACATATTGGAATTGTTATTTTAGCTATTGTTGGACTGTGTTTGATGGGGGGATACACTGGGTTAAGTCGAATATATACAATTTTGTACAAATATGTTCATCATAGGTAAAAGAGGATATTGATTTCAGGGAATTAGTCACTCAATTTGGAAATGTTTAAAGAAGAGGTTTGATGTCCTGCCCATACTCCCCATCCTCTAAAAAATTAGTGAAATGTGAGCTATATAAAGAAAATTCTGCTGGTTGCAACGGATCAGATGATCCCGATTTTTGCGGAAAATTCCGAACGTTGGAAGAGTATTTGATGCCGCTCGGCCCCGTTTATCACAAATAGCCAAAGCCTCTTGGCTTCCGGTTTTTCTTCTTTTTTAATTTTACACAGTTCGAACTCCCCGCCCTTGTTTCCATTGTTAACACTGTGAACAATGATATAATATTACAACATTAATAGAATGATCACGACCCTGAGAAAACAGGGTTATCATGAAAATAATGGAGACGAATATGTCAACTCTAGACCTGGCCCCAATTACAAATGGACATCAAACGATTTCGAAAAATATACAGGATGCACTATCATTGGTGGGTGAAAATCAAAGATATGAGGCACTCCATCTGGCAGCAGGAAACTATCTAATAGATGATTCAATCAAAAAATGTGCTTATAGTATCTTCGGAATAAATTCCGGCTCTGATATTTCCGGATGCCAAGACGAAAACGGACACCCTACTACTTTTTTTCAACTGATGCAAGATGCGCCGGTTAAACCATTTGGATGCGACATTGCTGTTTTTGGACCGACAGAGACCATCGGGGAAAATATAACATTTTCAAATATCGCATATGATGGAAACTGTACCTCCGTCGGTGGGAAACAAAAATACCTGAAAGCGATTACCTGTCCTGGGAATCATGTTTTGGCAGGAAAAGAGACCGGAAAGAGTTGTCATAATTTCATATCCGCGGTCAGGGCATCGTTTAAAGATTGCGAATTTGGGAATATCCACGTTTCGAATACAGCAGGTGATGCCTTCCGAACAACCCAGTGGCTGAAGAGTTCGGGGCTTAATATACATGATTGGGTAATTAACCTATGCGGGCACAGTGGAGTTCTTTTAGAAAATACAACCGACTCTATAGTCGAGAATATCAAGGTCGTTACGAGGGCTAATGGGGCGTTCAGGTGCCAGAATGGATGTTCGGATCTGGAAATTAAGAACATCCGTGCAATTGGAACCTCTTTGAATTACAATAGCGGTTTTCAAGTCAGTGGTAATGATCTAAAAATATCAAACTGTACCGTCGATAGTATGATGGGTTGCGGGATTGAGGTAATTGGACTCGATAATACGGGGATTGAAATTTCAGACTGTGAACTACTGAATAACGGTAGCTTTGCTCTTACTAATGATTATGGAGTCGCAGGAATTCTAGTAAATGGTGCTAACGTCCTGATAAAAAACTGTCTTTTTAACGGGAATTATCAGAATGCAATCTCTACCGGAATATATAGTCCGGACGGAAAACGGTTTACAAAATCTGGATTCGTTATTACAACTGAAAATAATACAATTATTGACACAAAACCGTCTAAGTTTCCAGCAACTGGAAATGGGAAGCATATCGCCAACGTCCTGTCTGGACATACGATTACATCTAAAAATAATAGTTTCCTTCCGGAAAAGAACTTTACTTATAATGTTAAGTTTGTCGATTAATTACGTCAATGTTTCAAATTTTTTCATCTCTTTGAACCCCGATAAATCCCGCAGCCCCCTACTACCGGAACTGGAACTGTAACCGGAATATTTATTGACAACGCAACCGGTGCGCCCATCGTAGGCGCAGAAGTACCGATAATTGATGCAAACGGAAACACGGTGACTAGTGTCACTGACGGAAACGGAAATTTTCAAATTGAACTGCCAGCTGGTGAAAATAAAGTGAATTATATTACTTTCAATGGATCCACAATCAACATTGACGAAATCGTCTTCAGTGTCAGTATTGGAGAAATGTACGATATCGGGACTGTCGGAGTCGATAGGGTTTTATCAAGGCGGTAAAATGTGTCAGACTCACGCACGGTTTGAGATTGAAAAACAGCAACATGAGATCGTAACAATCTCTTTGGAAAAACGCTGTCGGGTGTGTGATGATCTGGAAATCGACAATGATTTTTCCCTGTTCGGTAGATGTCCTAAAACAGGAAAGCTACACGCTTTTGATCACATTTGTATATTATGATTGTCAAAAAATAAAAAGAGGCAATAATTATGGCGATTAATTTTGTAGTATTGAACGAATGGCTGACGTTTTTTATTGGCGCGCTGGTCGCCATCTTGACGGCATATACAACCATGCGGGCACAGGGGAAAATCACATATCCCGTGGCTTGGGTTGAAGCAGGAAAGGCAAAAATTGCTGATGGAGAAGAACAGATAAAAAAACTCACTGAGAACTGCACAATCGCTCAAGATGTTCTGGCAGTTACGGGTAACATATCAGCTCAAGAATTGGGGTCAATCCTGACAGTTGCGGAAAAGTACTCAGTCGATGGATTCACCGCACTGGAAGCGCAGAATATCGGGATAATGCTAGTCGAAGCTGCAAAAAGCAAGTAAGAGATGAAAAATGACTGATGTCACAATCGATATCGAGGCCATTGGCTCCGTTATTGCCGGGATAGTATCTATTCTCGTTGCGATTTTTGGGTACCTCAAAACCAAAGGTTATATTGAGATTTGGAGGTCAAAACTCGCAATTCCAGCCGACGTTTCTATGGAACTCACGAAACATAATGGGGATGCACTTGCAAAACTTCAACTGTCTGATGAAATTATTGATATTTTACAGACACACGCATCGGATGACACGGGGATGATTGACCCGAGCAAACTTGTTAAAGTTCTGGATAATTATCAACGCATCCACGAACTAGTGACAATGAAACGTCTAATGACCGTGAACGAACAGAATGAAGTATGCGGGATAGTGTTTCAGATTTTGGGGGATCACGGGACCACTGAAGAAACCGGATCTGATTTAAAAATACATAAATGAATGGAAATCGAAGGGCGCAAACCCACATGCTTTAGCGGTGGGATAGCCCGTAAACTTCTCCATAGTAATATTTAAATAGATTAGATACGTATATTAGTATCATATGGTGAATACACATATAATTAATACAGCTAAGAACAGAACGTATGTTTATATACCTTCGTTTCTGCGAAAAATGTTCGATATAACAACAGAAAGCAAAGTCGATATAACAACAGATGGAAAAAGCATAATCATAACGCCAAAGAAAAAGGAATGAGAACATGCGAAAAGGAAACTTGTTTAGAATCTATCCAAACGAAGAGCAAAAACAATTGCTTGAACAACATTTTGGTGCGATTAGATTCATCTATAACAAGCTCCTGCATACTAAAAGTACAGCGTATAGCCAGTGTAGATGCAGTATTTCTAAAAGAGATTTAGCTGACCATATACAGGTGCTTAAAGAGTGCTATCCTTGGCTCAACGATATTTCTGCTCATTCTCTTCTTTCGGCAAATAATAATTTAGATGTGGCATATCAACGGTTCTTCAAAGGACTCGGTGCATACCCAAAAGAACATAAGAAGAAAGACAACCATTTCTCATATCAGTATCCAGATGCTTATCAGATTAATCTCACAACATCGGAAGTTTACTTGCCCAATATTGGTTGGGTTAAAGTTGTCTTCCATAGAGATTTCTTTAGTCCAGAGTTCATAGAAAAGAATATGGTTGTCACGATTGTTAAGAACCAACGTATTCTAAAACATAAAGATAATATTGCTTTTCTCCGTACATTAACAGTTTCACGGACAGCTACCGGAAAGTATCATATCAGTATTCTAACTGAAAATGGACTTGAACTTCCTGAAACTCAACCATATACTCAGTCCGATGTTCTCGGTATAGACCTTGGATTAAAAACATTCGCGGTTTGTTCAAATGGAGATACTATAGAGAACCCTAGTTTTCTCCGTGAATCGGAAGAACGGCTTATAATGCTACAGAAACGTGTAAGTAAGAAAGTTAAAGGTTCGAAGAATCGAAAGAAAGCCGTTCGTAAACTTGCCAAAACGCACGAGAAGATAGCTAACCAACGTAACGATTTTCAACACAACGTTTCATTGCAATTAGTACGCGAAAACCAAGCAATTGCATTGGAAACTTTGAATATCGATGGCATGAAGCAAAACCATTGTCTAGCGAAGTCAGTTGGAGACGTGGGTTGGTATAGCTTTTGTGTTAAAATAGAATATAAAGCAAAGTGGCAAGGTAAAACGGTTTTAAAGATAGGACAATGGGAAGCCTCCAGTAAAACTTGTCATGTTTGCAGTTATCATAATTCAGAATTAACACTCGGAGATAGGGAATGGCTTTGTCCCGAATGCAATACAATGCACGATAGAGACATTAATGCCGCTATCAATATCAAAAAATTCGCAATTAGAGATTATCAAATTCCGGTAGGGACTACCGGTAAAGCCTATGGACTTGGAAAAAACGACATAACCGCCAAGAATGAAGTAGGAAGCCTCACAGCTTTAGCGTGAGGTAGTTCACCAACGAAAAGGGACAGATCGTGTTAATTCAAAAATAGGAAGTAGCGTAAAACCGCGAGGGGACACAAATGAGTGAAATATCAGAATATGATTTACAGAAAAGAATCGAGGTCTTAGAAAAACAACTTAAAAGCATAAAATATTGGATATTCGGGGTTGAGGTTGCAGTAGTGATTTATTTTTGCGGCCAGTTGTTGTTTTTTATCGCTTCAACGTCAGACCAACCGCTTCGATCCGTATACCAATTTCGTGATTATATAATTTACTGGTTCACGCATTGAGTGGAACTTTAAAAAATAAAAAGAGATGTTATATAGTTTAAGATCGATTGGATAAGAACAGATAAGATTGAGAGACTTCGTTTCACAGACGGAGCCTCTAAAGGATGTATAACGAATGCCTAGTCTATACCATACACCACGAGAATATATAATTTTTGATTGGGTCAATAATAAAAATACATGTTAAATACTTTGAGATTAATAGAGTAAGAAAGATAAGATTGTGAGGCTCTATCTCGGAAACGGAGCCTCTACAGGAAGGTAATTGACTTGCTTAGATTACACTATGTACTGAACGAATATATAAGTTTTGATTGGATATTAATCTCCTGTTGTAAGGAGGCTATCCGATGTCATTGAGTTTTGATATAACTGGATACACTGGATATCTCCCCCTCGGGAATCCCGCGCTTGCAGAGTACGAAAGTCGGAAACCCGCGTATTTTAGATCCATCGCGAAGGCTAGAGGCTACGAACTCGGAAAAGCTCTCTTACTCCAGAAGCCTAATTGGGCAGGCGTTAAGCAGCTTGATAGTTCAGAGTGTGCTTACTACCTGATGATGAAGGCTCCCGATGAACTGGAACTCAAGGACGACCTGACAAACCCTTATGATATAGTAATTAAGGCGATGTCATATGTCCCAGGATTCTTTGATGATGGGGCAGCAACCATCTGCAAAATGAAGGGGTTCAAGGGCATGAAATATCTCAGATACGAACCAACAAACTAAGCTTTCTTTTTTTTTCCTTCTTTTTCTGTGAATGATCCGATACTATCAGAACTGATAGATGGGCTCTAACTTTTCTCGGTGGAACGCAAAAACAACGAAAAATACTCAAAATTCAAGAACCCTCAAAACTTCTTTTAAAAACAAGTATATATTATATTAATTCCATAACTATACAACATGGCTATTCGAGAAGATAGGTAAAATGGCCTATATTTTTAGAATTCTTGGTTTTTTTGAGTTTTTTTTCCTACAGACTTTTTCTTGAGGGCATCTATCAGTTCCGATAGTATCGGGCGATCTGTCGACATTAACTATATATTAACGAGCCCTGTTATAATAAAGAGGGTGGCATCGTAAGTTAAAATTTTATATACAAACCTCTTTTCTATTTACATGCCTGGTCGAAATATAATAAGGCGAGAATGCGACTATCTATAGACAATACGGCGTATGCCAGCCGTCAAGTCTGGGTCAAAAGGGAATAAAATGTCAAAATATAACTGTCTTTATTCGTGTCAATGTGGTACTCTCTATATGGGGTATTATTTGGCAGCGGATGACGCCGATGAAGATGTAAGAGATTTGGTCAAAACTAAAATAAAGTGTAAAAAGTGCGGTAAATTTGCTATCTTGACAGATGTTGTCAAAAAGGATGAGAGGTGACTACCAACAGTTAAAACGTGGTGGCTCCCTGGTTGACATCTTTCTCTTTTTTCGTGTTTTATTGTAGAAAACTTTATATAATAGCGAAGCCTATACTATGTACTGATAAGTTAAGAGGTTGAGACAAATGACATACAATTACAAAATTCAAATAAAAACTATAAAAGGCGTGTTTTGTGTGGATACTACTACTCAAAAAATAATCAACGACGACGAAGCAAAAGAAATCGGGATACGCGAATTAATAAAGGTTGAGAATGGCCTTAAAATGATGGATTTCAGATATAAACTCATTGAGTCCGTATAAAGGAGGCTTAAATATGGAACCTTTGACAAAAAGTCAAAGTGTTTCAGTGGAACAAACTAAATAATATATGATATTCATGAATTACGCACTACAAATAGCTGATAAGTTACGGGGTGTTGAAAATGTATCATAGAAAAGCAATTGCTTATCTCAATATATTTATATTCCTTTCCATTTTTTTAATCCACATTTATATAATTTTCATATACCAACCGATAAAAATAACCGGCGTTTGAAAAGATTGAATGAGTTACAAACGAGGTTGACAATGTATTCATCTGAAAATGTCTGTAATCTAATTAAAAAACAACGATGTTATCAAAAATTAAATCATTTGCACAAATCCATTTGTATCAAAATCGATAGTGAAGATGACCATGTGATTTCAGTCAAAACAAATTTCACTTATAATAAAATAACATCGTGTTTAAATTTTGCGTCGAGTATCATATATCGAACTAAAAATATTGCCCCTACTAAATATGGGAAACTTGATTGTAAAAACCTTAAAACAATTGAAATGTTTGCCCGAAAAGATCATAAATATAAAACGACCAACGCCAAAACACTTAATAAAAAAACAGTCGAACAACGGCACTTGAGTAAATACTATGAGAGGAATCGAGAAAAGCTTAACGCTCAAAGTCTGGAACTGTATCATTTGAATAAAGAAAAAATTAACGCTAGACGCCGAGAATTATATAAAGTACATAGAATGGAAATAACCGGAGTTTGAGCCCACAAAACAAACAGCTACGTTTATACATAAAACGTAGCTATCCTAAATGATTCCAGCATTATTTTACCTTCTTTTTTTGAAAATATTAAGTGGTTTAATTGAAAATAGCTACGTTTTACATAAATGTAGCTATATTAAATTTATATGATTTTGATAATGATTGCATAACAAAGTTTATTTAGTATAGTCTTCCATTCTGATTAATAACAATTGTAATGCTATTGTAAGATAACCTAACGGGGGTTGAAAAGTGAGTAATGCAACTGAAGTAATAACCGTCGAACCCGAAACAAAAGACAAACTACGGAGTTTAAAACTGTATAAAAAAGAAACGTGGAATGAGGTTATTAAGAGATTAATTGAGAATGTCAAAGATGATCCTCTTGTAAAATAAGAAGGGATGATTTTGGAGGAAACTGGAACCAAAGAATGTAAAAAATGTCATCAACTTTTGCCGATCGATAGTTTTAGACTTAACCATAGATGTTTTGAGAACACATGCAAGAAATGCCAGAATATAAGGGACATGCTGCGAAAACGAGAGATTGTCAAAAACAATTTAGTAAATAATCAGAAGATGCGAATAACAAAAAGACTTAAACGTGGCACTATAGGGATGTCTAGTTTTACTTACGAAGAACTCTTACGAAAACAGATTTTGTATGCTGAACCTAAATTATGTGCTCAAACATACAGATGGGTAGAACCAATAACTGTTCTAATCAAACGATTGATAAAAACATCAAATGTTAATAAAATGTATAATTATAAGACGTTACAGATAAAAAGATCAAAATATAAAAATGTTCGCATATCAGTCCCGCCTGATACGAATGAACTTCTAAAACAAATACGTATGACTCTAAAAATTACTGAACCGAAAATCACTTATGATGAAATAATTTGGAGATTGATCGAAAATGACAAAACCGCGAAACGAGAACAAAACGACTGAAATTATAGGGCATGTAATATATCCAACTCCAATAAAAGAAGTTTATGATATATTTTTCTCAAAGCGAAAACAAACAGTGTATGATATCCAGATAGGAGATGCGTGTTTCAATGGCCGCACTCTGTCGGGGGATGCATTTGACTTACTTTTGGATCTCGGTTGTACACTATCGCCGAAACAAAAAGATTATACAAACACCCGTTCGAAAATCAATGGTGTCTATGTTCGGACTTTTTACGATTCGATTGAAAAGGAAATCGATGTTCGGTTTAATGCAATTGACAACGACGAACTATATAAAACTAAACACGCAATCGTAGATTATGTGTATGAAATGACTAAAGTAAAAGGGGAAGAATCACCATATGAACGTATCCACGACTGTATGGAAGGGGTTGATGAGTAATGATTGAGCACGGAGAGTTGGAGTCTGTGGGTATATATGAACATGATAATTACGTGCCTGTAAAAATTACAAAGGATGTGATCACACAGATTGCAAATTTGCCAAATGTAATAGTAAAAATTGATAGGCAACCCAGAACATATCATGGAAAATATTGTATATTTGGGGTTCCGGGCACTCGGTCGACAGTACATAGTATATCGGGGGTGATACGTGTCCACTTTATAGCTAAAACGACGAGAGAGTTAGATGATAAAATCGATAGAATTAAAACTGAAATGGTTAAACGTGAAATGATTAAAATTCATACTGAATGCAAATGGATATCGGATAAATCTAAACATAAGGAAATCAGACTAAAGGGATATATCACTTATCCAAATGAGCCCGGACCAAGAAGCACTCTGCTTAATTCTGTCCCATCTTACTCATATTATATTTTCAAAGACGGTGAGTGTTTAAATGCTAGACGCGAATAGTCAACTACCGCCAAACGAAATATTTACTTTCTTTTTTTCATTTTACAGTTCCTGTATCCCTCGGGGATCTTGGGGGGATATTTCGGGGAAGACAATTGAGTGAACAACGGATTTAAGAAGAGTAAGCTCGGAGCGATACGACCCACTCCAAAGCTGAAAACGAGAAACCTAACTCTAATAGGCTCCTTGACTTCTTATATTTTTCGCATATCTCAAATACAACGGTAAGTTACCGTCATATACTAGTAAATTGCACATAAAAGGTATATTAAATTAACGGACACTAAAATTCTAGCTGGGGTTTTCGGGGATATTTCTGGGATATCCTGGGATATTCGGGGATATTTCTGGGATATCCTGGGATATTCGGGGATATTTCTGGGATATCCTGGGATATTCGGGGATATTTCTGGGATATCCTGGGATATTCGGGGATTCATATCATTTTTAATATCTCTTCTTCGGTTTGCGAGTGTTTCACTTTTATATTTTCCAACACATATTTTTTAAATTCTGATTCAGTTAAAATTTCCTCTTCGAAATCCACTGATATAAAATGATATCCGACCCGGTCGCAATATGGGCACGTGCATTTGACATACATATCTTTTCCTCCTGAATATTAAGTATGTTTCGAGGAGGCAATATTTATTAGTTTTATTTTGTAAAAATGTACGAATGTTATGATGTTATATGAGTCAACTAATATTATTCAACATTCATTCTTCTTTTATTTTGTTCGGGTACGTCCGTTTTGGGACCATTGTATTTCATTAGAAATTCAGTTAAAGCTACGCCGACAAGGTCAGACATGCTTCCAAAATCCCCCCTATCCACTAAATCCTCGACTTGCCTTCTCGTATAGGGGCTGACTGTAGCGCATATAGTGTCTTTGTTTCTTCTTTGTTTTATCATAGTTGTACAGGTGTAATGGTATTGTTATATATACCTTCGCCGCGCGATTGTTAGGACATTGTATCACTATAGTGTTACAAACGTTAGTTTTATATATTGTGATGAAGTTCTTACTTTTGTAATACAATCAAAGTGGAGAAAAAAAATGGAAGATTCAGTTGGTGTAAGATTTGCGGAATGCGATGTACAGGAACTCGAACTTCTCGTTCGGTCTAAAGTTTTTATGAGCGTCAGTGATGCAGTAAGGGATCTTACGCGAAGAGGGCTCCGAGACGAAATGTCGAAACTGAGGTTGAAAGCGTGTTAGTTGGTTCCTGCCAGTGCAAGAATTGCGGCGGTTTCGTAATCTGGAACCTTCGAGCATGGAAATTTTATTTAGAAACATGGACGGCTGGATATTGTTTAGGATGTGGGTTGACTCGCATGATGGAAATTATTGATTATCAAATAGCAGAGGAGGAAGCATGAGTGCACGCTCCTTCGACAAAAAGTCAATTAAAACATTCCTTGACTTTGGAGAATGGAGGGTAGGATTCTTAGCAAGCCTGGCAAAAGACAACATCCCTGTGAAACAGATGCCGGATGGGTCCATAGTTGCAAAATTGGACGGGTTTTGGAGCGAAATGAAACCGGACTTGCAGCAGGAAAACTATGAAGAGTGGGTTCGCTCTTTAAAAGAATTCTCGGAAAGACGCGAAAAAACAACACCGTTATAATTTTTTCATTGGAAAGGGGTATGTGTGGATCGTTCTTTCGAGAATGAGAATATTGTAGAATGCGAGGATTTCGAGGGCGCTGCGTCTAGATACAGGGTAATCCGGAAAACGAAAGTAAAGTGCGAAAAATGTCCGGCACATATTGTTATTAAAAATATGAAAGTTGGAAGTCCGGTAAAATGCCCAGGATGTAAAGCCGAATACATCATAAAACAACAGATACAGTTTAAGACGGTCATTGAGCTAGTCGGTGTGTCCTGATGGTTTATACAATTGCAGCAAAGTCCATTAAGGAAGCACAATTTAAGGCTGTAAACTTCATAATAAACAAAGGTAAGTATGCGAAGGACCAGCGGAATGAAAAAGTAAAGTTTGTAAAAAACCTCCTGATTTCCATTGATGCGGACAACTGCGAAATTTCCAAAGACCCGTTAACTGCCCGTTGTGGTCTAATATTCGGTGAAAATCTGATCACTGGCCAAAATCCTAAACTCGAAGTTGAAGCTGTTGATTCAGACGTTCAAGATCCCGAATATAGTTACGGTGCTGAAGCTCATAAAAATGATATGGTAGAGAAAATCATCAGTCTCCTGAAAGAGCATCCTGAGACAAGGAGAGCCGTTATACCTCTTTTTAAGCCTGAACATGTTGGGAAAACTGACATTCCGTGCATGATAAACGTCGTTTTCGACGTCGAAGATGATTTCCTTAACCTGACAATTCTTGGCAGATCTAATGAAGATGTTATAGCCATGCAGAGTGACCTGAAGGGATTTGAGATATTCCTTCGCTGGGTGGCAGGGAGAACGGGATATGATGCGGGAAGTATCCTATTACACGTTGTCAATGCGCATATCCGAATAAACTCAGAAGCAGACTTAATAAAAAAGATTCTAAGCGATGGATATCGAATGAGTGGAGCACAGCTCGGAGCGCAACACAACGACGCCGCATCCACTCCTGAGGGTATAATACTCAATCCTTTTTCAATCTGTCGTGTGTGTTCAAAATTCGAAGACTGTAACTGCGAAAATGATAATGTAGGCGAGTGCTCTTGGTTTTCGGAGGGTGTTTAAAATGCATCCTAGAAAAGCAATTGCATTTCTCATTATATTTATATTTCTGATTTCAACCGCTGCGGCAACAAATGTAAAAAAACGTGGATATGATCATGGGTATAAAAATGGTTATAATATAGGAACATACGCCGGAAAATATGACTGTTTGAAATATGCAGAATCCTCTATACTTAGAGAAGTTACTAACATTGTTGTTTTCCCGGGTTGGTCTGTTTCTTACACAAATGGTTACAAATCGGGGTATATTGCTGGATTTGGTGCGGGATATCATCCTTCACGATTTGCGTGTCTGCGGAAGGGCTAAAATGCCCCCGAAAACGTGCACGAAGTATGCTGATGAAATAAAGGCGCTCTATTCTCAACTTCAAGAATATCCAGACTCCGAAACATTACAGAAGAAAATTAAACAGAAAGTCGGATCCTGGGAGAAACTACTTGATATTACCATCTTTATTGCTTCAAATGAACAACGACCGTACACATCAGAAGAGTTAGGTTATCCTACAAGATCAATGTTATTAAAACAGCACACGAAAATTAAGCAGGTTGGAGACTTGCATGCTTACTATTCGGGCGGCGGTGTTGCTGGATGGGTTGGGGTCTTAGTAGAGCGGAAAGGCGGGAAGAAAGGGGCAGAGGATCTATACGGGACACTGATAAACGCCGATAACTGCTCCAGATTCTACAGAGAAATAGATACATTCCAGGCAGATCACCGTTTTACTCAGATGGTCGTAATAGCCGAATGTACGCTCACTGAATTTCTACTATACGTTCCTACGTTCAATGGAAACAAACGCAACTATGACCATATAGGGGCCTCTGTTGAGTCTAGACGGGCGAAGATAAACTCACTCTATATTAGAGGCGTACCGGTTTTGTTCGCAGGAACACGAACCACGGCAATTGAGATGTATAAAGGACTTATTCGTCAGTGGATCTTAAAAAATTACGTTTCTATCCTGAAACTCGAGGTAGTTTTGGATTATCGAGAGTCATCAATCGGAGAACCGAGGGCATGATGACCGAAGACATGACGTCATCTGAATGGCTGAGAAAGCGCTTTAATAAACTCCCTGAAAACAGCGTAGACGGGAAGATAAGCGTAGACGATGAATTGATATCCCTAATTATTTCAAACCCCGACCTAGACACACATATAAATATAAATCCAGACCAGGTCGTTTATCCAGCGCTTGTTTATAAAAATTTAATTTTGTGCCTTGGTCTACTTGATGCAACAGATATTGAGAAAATAATTACGGTCTATGTTGGCGGTACTCTATGGGAACAAATGGACCATACAAGACGGAGGGAAGTAATATCAAAGGTTTTAGTCGATACTGAAGAAAAGCAGACAAAACCCAAGGACGAAACAAAAAAAGAAGATAGTGACTTTGACGAAAGCGATATTTCAGCAGAAGACAAAGAAAAGGCAAGGATCGAAGCGATTCGGATTTTACAGACAAGTGACCCAATAAAATATATTTTAGACACCGTGAACCAATATCACGCCGGTGACGCCAAAACTGAAGAGGGTATATGTATTTCTATTGCGGGTCAGTCGTGCCTAAACACCGCTGGAATTCAGATAGCAGTTAATGGTGAAAGCGGAAGTGGGAAAAGCCACGGTTTAAAAACCCATCTTCATTTAGTACCTTCGAAATATAAAATCGTAACTTCCCTTAGTGCAAAGGCCGCCTACTACATGCAAATGAAGCCAGGGACTATAATATTTTCAGATGATACAGTGCCATCAGAGGATATGGAAGAAGTCATAAAAAGGGCAACAACAAACTATCAAGAATTTACGCAACACACAACGGTTAAAGACGGAAAAATAAATTATTATTTAATCCCGCCTAGAATAAATTGGTATCTTACAAGTGTTGATAGTGCAGTTTCCGAGCAGTTATTAAACCGGCAACTTACTTTCAATACTATAGACGATTTTTCCCAAAAGAACGCAATTTTTGAAATGCAGAAATTAGAGGCTCTGAGTGGAGAACTAGGCCTTCTTATTATAAACGACGATGTTTTGACATGTCGCCGGATTTATGATATTATCAGGTCGAGAACATTTAAGGTGAAAATTCCGTTTGCAGATAGGATAGAACTTACTGATAAATCAAACACTCGCACCTTCCCTCTATTTTTAGATATGATAAAAGGATACACTGTTTTCTTTCATGCACAGAGGGATACCGACGACGAAGGGTATTTACTCTCAACGGAAGGCGATTTTGAAAAAGCAAGGACATTGTTTGAATCACAGACCGAAGGTATCGTATCGAAACTCAACGAAAAAGAAAGGAAGGTAATTGATTACATCGGACAGCATCCACGCTGTACAATTGCCATAATAGCCAACGGGACAAAGTTTAGTTATGCGACTACGAGAACCCTACTAAAGGGCAGGAAGGACAGACCGAGTGAAGGGCTTTTAGGAAAGGTAAAGGGATTGGAAATATCAGATGAAACACATACCGTTCACTCTGAACACGAAGGAACGAGTCTGAGCAAGAAGTCAGAATATTTCATCCTCAATGGAAAATACGATTACTGGAAAGGATTAAACAGTGGATTTATCATGCTCAAAAAGTGATTTACCGCATCGGTTGTCATTTTTTACCACCTTTTACCGTATTTTTACCAAGCGGTTCGTGAACGGGAGACACTATTTTTCTATTTTTACCATTTTTACCATTTTACGGGAGAGAGAGAACGAGAGAAAAAAAGGGAGAAAATAAATAATTTAGAACAGTAGATAATAGATGCCTCTTAGATATGGTAAAAATGGTAAAAATATATAATAATAATAAATAAATAAGTATACTGTCAATGGTTTTGATTTTTACCAATGTGGTAAAAATACGGTAAAAGGTGGTAAAACAGCATCGGGTGATACAAATGCCAGTTTCTATACAACAACCATCTAACACTGAAAAGAATAAAAAAGAAACATTCCTGATGAAATCACGTGAACAAATAACATCTTTCATCATCGTTTGTAATGTAGGAGGAAAAGTAAATGTTGATGAGCTCTAACATATCCCTTCTCCTTAAAACTCCATCAATGGGATTTCACATCCCTGAAGAAACGATGGAGCCAAATCTCAAAAAAGATATACTCAATTTCCTCCGTATACATCCCGGCACGAACGCCGTCGAAGCCGCTCAGTCGTTCAGAATGAAGTGGGCGGGGTATAAGGCTAGCCACACGGAGGCCGAGCTGGTAGAGTATTTTAAAATTTGCATGGAATAAAAATGGGCGGGATAAAATGAAACGATGTACGAAATGTGGGATTGAGAAGGAGGAGAGCGAATTTTATCGAGATAAATCGAAAATAGACGGACTTAGGTCAAATTGTAAACAATGCGCGGCAGAATCTGATCGTTTATATCGAGTAGAAAATAAAGACTCGATTTCAATTAAAAATAGAGAATATGAACTAGAAAACCGAGCCGTTCTAAACGAGCTTGATAATGAAAAACGGGCGAGGGCCCCGGAAAAAGAGGCTAACCGACTAAAAGCATGGCGACATAAACATAAAGAACGTGTTCGTGAATCCGAAATGAGATCGAGCTTAAAATCGGAGCATCCAATGAGACCAACTGCTATCACAGACCCCATTCTTATGGGAAAGGCATATGATATGAAGCAAACCGGTATGTGGGCTCGTGACATCGCGGAAAAACTATCCGTGGAGAGCGGGGAGAAAATAACACATATCTCCGTAGCGCGTTTATTCAACGGTCTAAAAGAAGAGCCTATACCAGAACTGTTAGAATCTGATTATCCGTCTTTACAAGATATTAGTTATCTATTCAACATCAAATTTAAAAAAGAAAAAACGGCGACTGTAATAAGATATCATAATACTACAATGCGACGTGACCTACTCCAGCGGATTTTAACTAAATTTTATAAAAAGAACTTCACTTATTACGACGTTAAATATGAATGCAACGATCGAGATACGGATACTGCCTTTTTCAATCATTGGGAATATCTTTTACACTTTCATTATATTGAACATATCACAGACACCGAATTTGGATTCTGTGATATTGTAAAACGGTGGCATATGAAATTGTTGTGAAAGTCAATGTAAGTAAGAAATGCACTCAAACTAAGAGGATAGACGATTTTGAAATTTGTATGCGATAAAAATAGAAGGTGATTGACATCTACTTCACTCCTACTAACATCCCCCAAGAACATCAAAAACTCCAATACTTCTACACTACCGTAGGCCAAAAACTCAAACCCTATAAAATTATTCTCTCGAAATCGATAAACGAAGACTGGATTTTAATCCATCCGTGGATTTCAGATACTCCTGCCAATGTCCCAGTGGAAATTCAGCAAATTTCGAAGGCGGAATATACTAAACTTTCTGACATATTCGACGAGATTGAGACTTTAAACATTCTTGGAATATCGAATCTAAAACAGATCGACGAAGAAATAAAAAGATTGGAATCAAAATTAAACATTCCTAAATTTATCATGAGGCCTTTTCAATATGCTGAAATTATTAAAATATTGAATCGCAGAATCGATAGGTTGACAACTTTAAAAAGTTATTTCAAATCTAATCAACAGATGAGAGTTATTTTTAATTAATTAGCACATCACAGCGTTAACGTTATAAAATATTAAATCGGTGATTAAAACATGCTGTTAACGAAGGAACGCGTATGTAATATAATCAAATCAACACGTAGGTGTGCTAAATTATATAGAAAGGAAAATATAAAAATAAAGGGCATTTGTTCTGCTTTGCTTTCAGAAGATGGGTACGCTATAACAGATTACGTGCATATACAAATAAATGTAAAAACCGGAAATATATCTATTCGTCCTACGTTACAGTTTCATGGGAAATTAATTTGTATAAATGGACCAAAACGAAAATACGATTGCAATGATCTAGAAACAATTGAACTTTTTTCAAAATGGTCGAATAAACATAATGAGAAGTTGAAGCATAGGTATGATTATGTCAGTTCCGACAAAAAGACATAGAGTACAGGCGCCGATAAACCCCAATATTTTTCACTGGACCGGACAGCGTAAGAGGGCCGTATTATTGATAGCGGAAGGCAAAACACGGCATGCAGCAATAGCTATAGACGTTGGGGTACATTATTCTACGTACTGGGATTGGCGCCAACATCCGATTTTCCAAGCTGAATTAAGTCGATTAACTCTTGCAAATGAAAAAGCAACTCGTGAAGGGCTCCTTAGATTAGCTTTTAGGGCAATTGAAGATAAAATTGGGAATATCGCAGATGATAGAAGTACAGTACTAGAATGGGCGAAATTCATTGCTGATCTTCAGGGGTACATGAAGCAGAAAGTAGAGCTCGACGCTAATCTTAACCACTCCGGTTATATTTCCCCCCGCTTGATGACAGAAGATGAATTGCAAAAGGTAATAGAAGATGATCTCCGTAAGCTCCTCGCAGCTGACACCTGAAGCAATCGATAATTACAATAAACGTTATCAATTGCGGGCTAAATCAAATCTATTAGATTTCACTACTTTTACTAAGCGTAGTTACCGTGCTAACTGGCACCACGAGTTAATCTGTCAAAAATTAGATCAGTTCGTTTCTGGTGAAATAAAACGCTTAATTATAAGTGTTCCACCACAATTTGGGAAGTCCGAATTAGTTTCACGCCGCCTGCCCGCGTTTCTGTTTGGTAAGCACCCCGATTGTAGAATAATATCATGTTCGTATAGTGCCGACCTTGCACAACGAATGAACAGAGATGTACAACGTATTATCGACACTCCTGAATATAACTTTCTTTTCCCGAACGTAAACCTCAATGAATCGAATGTGCGGACGACATCACAAGGAAACTATCTAAGGAATTCAGATATATTCGAAATCGTCGGGCATGAAGGGGTATACAGGTCCTGTGGTATTGGTGGCGGTATAACAGGAATGTCGATGGATTATGGCATCATTGATGATTATTTGAAGAATAGGGAAGAAGCCGAGAGTCCGACTATAAGAAATAAGATTTACGATTGGTATACCGATGTTTTCAAAACCCGCGAACAGGGTGACTCGTCTATTTTGATCACGGCAACTCGCTGGTCTGAGGATGACCTTATAGGCAGGCTCTTAGACCACGCCGCGAAAGATGAGGATGCTGACCAATGGGAAGTAATAACATTACCTGCCCTGTCCGAAGAAGTAAGGCCGAATTACGATATAAGAGAGGGACCTGATCTGCCTCTTTGGCCGAGTAAATATACAGAAACCTGGTTAAAAAGACGAAAGGCCAACATGCCTGTATACTCGTGGCTCTCCCTCTATCAACAAAGACCTTCCGCAGTATCAGGCAACCTCGTACAAAGTGAACAGTTTAAATATTGCACCCTTTCAGATACCATCCTTACGCTCGGAGATGATAAACGGTATATCCTTGCACAGTGCCGGATCTTCCAAACATGCGATCCCGCCGCAAGTGAGAAAACATCAGCAGACTATTTTTGCTTGGGTACATGGGCGCAAACCCCCGATAACAATCTTGCTTTAATCGACCTGATTCATACTCGATTAGAACAGCCAAAGCAGGTTGAACTCTTCGAACAACAATATAAAAAATGGCATCCCTTGAAACAGTGGGTAGGGTCAAGAGGGTTAGGTATAGGTCTTTTTCAGACTCTGAAAAGTAACGGGCTTCCAGTTGATGAAATCCATGAAGATGTTGACAAAGTTTCAAGGTTCATTCCTGCGGCGACGCGGATCGCTACAGGGACGGTTTATTTCTTAGAGAATCTTCCTGGGCTTCATGATTTTGAAGCGGAACTGTTGGGCTTTCCAAATACAGCGCACGACGACTATGTAGATATTTTAAGTATGTCAGTCGAGGTATTAATTAAATATCCGTTCCAAAATTTCAATTTTAGTCTATCCAGCATTGCAACAACAAAACATAGGTAATTCAAAAAAAAAAGGTTACAGAGCCCGAAACGACCAAGAAACGGGTCCCATAGAATACCATACAGTAAATCCACTTCAATCATTAATTAATTTCGTATTATATATATTTTATCTTTTTCCTTTTTTTTATAGGACTAAAGTAAAGGCGTCTAGTGTTTTCGGAATATATTTTGAATTGATAGTGTTTAGTTGTCCTCTAGCTTCCATGAGAGATCTGTTTTCTTCGTCTATATCTATTCCTACAAACCATCTGTTTAGTAGTGTACACGCTTCTAATGTAGTTCCGGAGCCTGCAAATGGATCAAGTATCAAATCTCCTTCTCTGCTGCCCATTGTTATAAGATAAGACATTAATTTAAGTGGTTTAACAGTTGGATGTTTATTTTCAATATACTTATTTTTCTCAGATTTTGCAGGTTTGGGAACTATTAAACAGGGATATGTTTTCTGTACGTGATCTGGGAGTTTTGAAGCGAACCACGCGTCAAGGTCGAAGTAGCGGGAAAATGAACCTGAATCATTATACAATCCTGAGAAACCAACATCATTATATTTTCCATATATACCTCCATTTTCTTCACCTAATCCACTTTTGTAAACTTTATTTTTACAATTGGGCCGTCCGCTAGGTTTTGTTATAATTCCGTTATTTAAACAGTCATCGGATACTAAAAGATTAGCTGGAAATCGCCCCCCTCCCTCACGATCCACAATATCTCCAGGTCTACCAGGGTCGAACATTCCACCGTCCCCTTCAATCCCGCCTTTGCCAAATACTCTTTCTTTACTTCTACTAATATTTATGAATCTGTTTATGTCGCCTTTGTCATTGTCATCTTTATAGGGTATCCGACAATCATTTAACCAAGTTACTCCGTGCCCATTTGTCAAAGCCTGATCTACGTATGTTTTTTCAGAAAGTGGTTTCATTACTACAATTATAACTTCTAAAGCGGGCTTTAAATTCATTGTGTACGCGCCGTCAAACTGTTTAGCGGCTTCTGTGGCTGGAGCAGTTATTTCTGTAATCCTGTATCCGGTTTCATCTTCTTGTAATCCATAATCACCATAATCCGAAGATTCGGATCTTCCAGTAATTGTAAATGGATTTCTTTTTATTCCAATTACTTCACGTTTAGCCTTGCATTTACGATCAATAGCTTTTGAAATATTTTGAGACTTCGGAAAGCCGCTTGCATAAGTCCAATAAATACTAGAAAGGTTAACATTGAATCCTGCATCTTCCAACCTGATAATCATTCTAGAAAGAACATCTTGCCTTGGAGCACACATAAAAAAACCAAACGCGCCAGGTTTCAACACTCTACAACATTCTTTTAGAGATTCCAGTGAAGGCAATGCTTTGTCCCACGATAATCCCATGAATGAATAACCATACGGCGGATCGGTTACAATACAATCAAAAGTTTCATCAGGATATTGTTTTAGAATATCCTTACAATCTCCTATATGTATTACATTTTTAATTGTAACAGCTCCGTTTTTTTATACACGTTGAACCCTGCTCACTTGTTTTCATTGTTCACAGTGTTAACAATCATATAATATTAAATGTATCATATAATAGTTGCAAACTCTCCCAAAATACATACATTTTTATCCAAAAACTATACATTTTATATTGTTCACAGTGTTATTAATCATAATTATAGAGGAATAAATGTCTACACTAAACGCAGCTGTCACAACTCCACAACGCCAAGGCATTAAACTAGCTGCTGCCACTGGAGTCCTGGGAAAAAAAGAGAACCCGGCTAGTGTTGGAGATTATGTTAATTTTGATACTATAAATCGATTTAATCGATATCCGCAACTTATAAAAAGTACTCCTTATGCATCAACTGGACTTAAAAAACTCAAGACCTCCTTGACTAAAGGGATGGATTTCGACGGTGACTCACAAGCAGATGTCGATGAATTTAGATCATGGTCCAAGAAAACGAATTTCATAGGGCAGGCTCAGACAGTAGGAGGCCACCTTTTCATGAACGGTACTTTCGCGGGAATTTGTAGCGGGAATGTTGACAGACTTAAACTTCGGCCTCTTTTAATGGGCTATACTACGATCCTTCCCGAGGGTGTTACTTCATGCTCTAACCCTGGGACGATTATGCAGCCGGAGGCAGCACAGTTTATTGTCAACGAAGGGGGTCTTGGTCAACTTAAAGAAACTTCGTATCCTGCTGAAAATGTGGTTTATGGGGTAATTGACGAATGGGATTCGATACAGTTAGACATACGAAACCGAACAACATGCGGACTTTATGGGGAAAGTCTGGTAGATCCTATAGAACTTTCGATTCGTTATCTCCACATTATCAATCAAGGATATGTTGAATATGTAAGAAAATACGGTATGGGTCGCTATTCATATTCATTTCCGTTCATGGAACAATGTTTCGAAAAGGGACTGATGAATTGGGAACAGTTCAAACAGGAAATATCGACATGGATGGAAGAAAATAAATACCTCGGCCAAAACGAGGACCTCGTAGGCATTGTCAAAGCAACGCCTGTTGATGCCATGGGAAGTCTCGATATCATGCAGTTTAAGAAGTCCTTAGAGACGGACATTCAGATGGGCCTTTTACAGTCGGATATTTCGATGGGTGACTCAAAGGGCAGCACATATGCAGCGGGTTATGTTTCTGAAAATGCTCGAATGGTTGTTCTGGATTGTCTTCAGCAAACTGAACGAAATGTTATACAAGATTTCATAGACAGACGTTTAGTTCTGCTTGGTAAAACGCCCGGATCAGTTGAAGTTATTTTCGATGAGTTGAGTATGCCACAGATGGCAGCATCCGAAGTGCTGGAATGGGCGAATACCGGAATCATACAAAATGATGAAGCTCGAGAATGGGCAGGTTTCCCCACATCAATAACGAGCAAGTGGCACGAAGTGGCATAAAATGAGTAAATGATGGAGAATTGAACATGGTTGTTATTACAGCAGCAAATCTGAAAATGTACCAAGGGACCGTATGGGCAGAAGGAACAACGCACGGCGGGGCTATCAATACATCCGCTGAAATCGCGGCAAGCGGTGATCAGATAATATTTGACGACGTAACCGACGCACAAAGAGTATCGGGCGTGACAGAATATCGCAAAGTGTTTTTCCGAAACGAAAATGCAGATCCCGTCAGTCTAAAAATCTGCATTTCTCAAAACTACACGGCTTCAAATGAAACAATATCAATTGCGCTCGCGGCCACTGCATCAGACGTACAAACTGCGGCTACCGCTTATTCATATAGTACACCTTCTACCGTGGCAACCGGGTTAGATTTAGGCGCACTTGGAAATAATGCTTCGCAAGGCGTCTGGATTAAACGTGTTGTGTCTGTGGGGGGTAATGGGTATGCGGTAGACACCATGGCTTTACAAATCGGGATGTACTGATTATGTACAGTGCTACTCTATTATACGCAGTTGAAAATAAAGATAATCCAGATCAAATTTCGGTTACTGTGGAATATAGTAACAGTGACAAAACGTTTAGTCGCCAGTACGATTGGATTTCAAATACTGTCAATGAAAAAACAATTGACTTGACAATAAAAGACGAACTCATTAAAATGAATATTGATACTCTAACTATTTTGGAAATTATGCAACCTAGGATCGGTGACAAACATTCGCTTGTAATTGCATCTGATAAAACGGTTACGGTAAAAATCGAGAAAGTTGCGCCAATTAAAACCGGGTGATGCTCATGACCATTAAATACTGCGAT
>Ga0209539_1000188_pt1 | contig 37658 bp, 38 predicted proteins | sample BarGraNGADG00312_2_FD_184499 | JGI IMG/M metagenome (GOLD analysis project Ga0209539, IMG submission 184499) | Arctic peat soil microbial communities from Barrow, Alaska - Barrow Graham LP Ref core NGADG0011-312 (SPAdes) (version 2) | ecosystem: Environmental > Terrestrial > Soil > Wetlands >...
TGAAGCCGAACAGTACGTAAGCATCGCAAGAGCAAACGCGTCGCTTCGCTCCGATGGTGTTCGGCTTGAGCGGAACCGGTGTTCGGCTTGCGGCGGAAAAGGTGTTCGCCTTCAGCGGAATGCGCACCCGGAACCAGGATCTCGCCCAGTGAACTCCAGCGTGCGCTCGGAAGTATACTTGTCGGCGATGTGCAAGAGGAACACTCGATTCTTGGAGCGACCTGCAAGGAGTCGTAGTCCGCGCCGTCAAGCATGGGGAGCGTGATGTCCGGCACCGTCCACGTCGTCCACTGCATAGATACCGAAGGCCCGCTGTACGAATCCGTGGCGGCCACCTTCGAGCGTCTGAGGTCCATGTTCGGGCTGGAGCTCGAACCAAGCGTGGGGACTTTGCGGCGCCTCCAGGCCGGCGACTTGGATCTGGGTGGCGCGGAGACGGCCGTGCAGAGAGTGGTGGACCCCCAACTTCTGGCGTACAACGACTCTTGGCACAAGCTCGACGTGATGCTCAAGGAGTGCATGTCGGCCTCCTTTCGAACCCGGATTCCTGATTCTGAAGGCAACGGGTGGATCTACAACTGGTTCTGCGTCGACCACGTCGACTACGACATCAATCCTCGTCGCCGCGATATCGGCTACCACAACATCTTCGATCACTACCGGGATGCGACCCAAGAACCCGATTCGCGGAGCGATGGGCTGCACTTTCATTACCACCCGCACAACTTCCGCAGGGAAGCGCACCGATGCGCGACACACTGGTGGGCGTCGTCGGATAGCCTCAGCCAGATCGTGTCGCGCCGGGTGATCGATCGTCACTGGTTCCCGGCGGCACATAGGCCGGGCTTCCACGTCATCCGGCCTGACAGTCATTGGTTCCTCGAGCAGTACATCCCCTTCGATTACTCGAGCCAAGCGATGAACTCCGCAGAGGACGAGGGAGGCCAGTCCGGAGGTATCGGTGGTCGCTGGGGTGACTGGCGTCGGGCTCCGGCAGTCTGGGAGCCGTATCACCCCGCGCACGACGACTACCAGGTCCCGGGTTCATGCCGTCGATGGGTGGCTCGCTGTCTCAACGTCGGCACTCGTTTTCGCTTGCTCACCGAGCAGGACGTGAGGCAGGCGTTCGAGGAGGCTCGCGAAGGAAGACCAGCGATCCTCGCCTTCACGGATCACGACCACCGAGACATGCGCCCCGATGTGGAGACGGTGCGGGCTCTGCTGGTGAGCGTAGCTGCTGAGTTCTCAGACGTATCGTTCCGCTTCTCCGAAGCGGTCGATGCCATGCGAACCGCGCTGGCTCTACCTTACGAGCCGCCGTGCGAACTCGATCTGACGCTTTCGACCGCCGGCAATGGCACGCACGTGGTGGAGGTGAGCTCGAGCGTTCCCACGTTCGGCCCGCAGCCCTGGCTGGCGCTCAAGACCCTTGCCGACACCTATCATCACGACAACTTCGACATCGACACGCCCCATCACCGCTGGCGGTACGTCCTTGACGCGGATACGTACCGCCTCGGCGCTCTGAGCGCTGTGGGTGTCGCCGCGGCGAACGCGTACGGGACGAGTACCGTCTGCGTCCTCGACCCCGTCACCGGGACTGTGCAGAGAAAGACATGGAACAACTGATGGGCCTTCGAGTCCTCGTGATCGGGCTGGGGTCGATCGGAAAGCGGCACGCGAGGCTGCTACAGTGCTATTTCTCCCACGAGGTTGTCGCTTTGCGCAGCGGTAGCGGCCCCGATGGCAACGACTTGGGCATCCCCGAGCTGTACTCATGGCAGGAGGTCGACGAAGGCGCCTTTGACGTGGCGCTGATCACTAACCCGACGTATCTTCACATCGACACGGCGACTCGCTGCGCGGAGCGTGGACTCCATTTCCTCCTCGAGAAGCCGATCGACTGCAGGGTCGATGGACTGGACTATCTCCTCGCGACAGTCCGCGAGAGAGGGCTCTCCACGTATGTGGCTTATCCGCTGCGCTTTCATCCGGTCGTGAGCAAGCTGAACGAGCGACTCGCGGCGTGCAGAGTGCTCCACGCTGGAATGGTCTGTGCGTCGTATCTTCCGGACTGGCGGCCAGGCCGGGACTTCCTCGAGGTGCACTCGCGGTTCAGGGAGCAGGGGGGCGGCGTGTTTCTCGAGATGTCACACGAGCTGGACACGGCCGAGTACCTGTTCGGTCCGATCCTCGACATCAAGGGGACCCTGGCCCAGGTCAGCGATCTGACTGCCAATGCCGACGACTGCGCAGATCTGGTCCTGTCGCATGGGTCGTCAACGACGAAAATCCACCTGGATCTGTTCAGCCGCCAGGCGCGGCGATACGTTGAGGTCGAGACCGCGGAGGGCTACCTGCGTGGCGACCTGCGCGTCCCGGGCATCGCCGGCGTCATGGGAGGCCGGTCAATCGATGAGACGTTCGAGGTCGACGCAGACGACATGTATCTGGCGCAGCTCCGGTATTTCTTCGACAGCGTGGATCGGCCTGACATGATGAACAACTTGGAAGAGGCGAGCAGTCTCTACAGGACCATGATCGGGTTCCGGGAAGGACAGGGGTATGGAACCACTGGTGACCATCTGCGCCCGGGGAGGGTCGCAAGGGGTTAAAGGGAAGAACGTTCGGCCACTGATGGGCAAGCCGCTGATCTCGCACACTATCCAGTGCGCGCTGGACTGGGGCAAGGCTCATCGCGTCGTCGTCTCGACCGACTCCGAAGAGATCGCCGGGGTAGCAGTGCAGTTCGGCGCCGAGGCGCCGTTTCTCCGCCCTACCGACCTTGCGCGCGGCGAGGTCCCCAAGATGGCGGTGATCAGACACGCACTCAGAGAGATCGAGCGCGACTCCGACGACCGCTACGACGTGATCGTGGACCTGGACGTCACGGCGCCGTTGCGACACGTATCCGACGTCGAAGGCGCGTACGACCTCCTGCTCGCCAGGCAGCCGCTTACGGTCTTCTCTGTCGTCCCCGCTCGCAAGAACCCCTACTACAACGTGGTGGAGGCGGATGCTGAGGGCTATGTGCGCGTGTCGAAGGACGCGGGCACGGCGATCACGTGCCGGCAGATCGCGCCAGTCGTCTATGACATGAACGCGTCAATCCACGTCTACAGCCGCGCATATCTGATGGACGACCGGAACTGGCATGTATGCTCCGAGCGTTCGCTCCCGTGGGTCATGGACGACCTCGCCGCCGTCGACATCGACAGTGAGGTCGACTTCCGCTATGTCGAGTTTCTCTTGAGAGAAGGGGTGTACGTTCCATGAAGGACTGGTTCAGCTTGAAGGGCAAAGTCGCGGTCGTTACCGGGGGGGTCGGCCTGATCGGCCGGGGCATCGCCGAGGGCCTCGCGAGCTTCGGAGCTCACGTGTTCGTCGCCGACATCGACGCCGAAGCCGCCGGCGTGAGTGCGCATCAGCTTCGGGAAGGCGGATTGCGGGCATCGCCCATTGCCCTCGACGTCCGGGACGTCGATTCCATCTCCAGGTGCGTGGACGGCGCGGTGTCGTCGGCCGGCGCCATCGACGTCTGGGTGAACAGCGCCTACCCAAAGATACCCGGAGCCGCGCTTGGGCTGGAGCAGGTGGAGTCGGCGGTGTGGCGCGAAGACGTCGACTCGCATCTGAACGGCTACAGCTTCTGTTGCCGGGAGGCCGGCAAGTCCATGCGCACATCCGGGGGCGGATCCATCATCAATATCGGATCGACCTACGGGATCGTGGCCCCCGACTTCTCCATCTACGACGGCCTGGACATGACGACCCCCGCGGCCTATGCGGCGATCAAGGGCGGGATCATCAATCTAACGCGGTTTCTCGCCTCCTACTACGGAAAGGACGGCATCCGCGTCAACTGCATCTCCCCCGGCGGCATCGCCAATAATCAGCCGCCACTGTTCGTGCAGAGGTACGAGACCAAGACCCCGCTGGGACGAATGGGCTCACCACGGGACGTGGCCGGGGCGGCCGTCTTCCTGGCCTCGGACGCATCGTCGTACGTGACGGGACACAATCTCGTCGTCGATGGCGGGTGGACCGCAGTCTGACCTTGACCCTAGACGGCATCCGCGACTCGGAAGCCTCCGACTTGCGGGGCTTCTTGTGTTACGGGCGTAACTCGCTACTCGACGCATTCCCGTAGGAGGCAATAGAGTCGTCGCGGCCACGGAACCTGGCTCCCACGCCCGACCGACGGACTCTGCACGAGCGGCCTCGCCTCTCGCGCTACGTCGCCGAGCGGCATGCCTCGATTGCCGCGACCACCACAGCTATTTCATCCGGAGCCAGCGTCACGGAGCAGGGGAGATTCACGAGTCGCTCGTAGAACCAGAGCGCCCGCCCGACTTGGTACGCCTGCATGCCCACGTAGGGCGTCTGGAGGTGGTTGGGATACCACAGGGGACGTACCTGTATGTCGGAGGCAAGGCAGGTGCGTAAGAGCTTATCCTTCGCAGGGGCATCGGCGCACAGATACGCGTAGAACCAGCGATTGGCGTCGCTCCACGCCGGCTGCTGCAACAGCTGGCCAGCACCGGTGGGGCCAAGGGTGCGTTCGTAGACGGCGAAGTTCGCACGCTTCGTGGCCACGCGCTCTTCGATGGTCTCCAGCTGTGCCAGCCCGAGCGCAGCGAGCAGGTTGTTCATGCGGTAGTTGTACCCGACGGCGTGGTGGACGTACTCGATGCCGGCCTCCTTGGCCTGGGTGGTCAGGTAGCGGGCGCCTTCGGCGAGCGCGTCATCGTTCGTCAGGATGGCGCCGCCGCCGCCGCTCGTGACGATCTTGTTGCCGTTGAAGCTGAGACAGGCAAGGGCCGCAAGCCCGCCGCACTTCCTGCCTTTGTACGCGGAGCCGAGCGCTTCGCTCGCGTCCTCTATCACCGCCAGACCGTGCGCGTCGGCAAGCGCGAGGACGGCGTCCATGTCGGCGGGCGTTCCGAAAACATGCACGGGGATGATGGCCGAGACACGACGTCCCGTCGCCTTGTTGACCGTGAACCCGTCGACTGATGAGCACTCCTCCGCGAGGAAGTGGCGCACCGAGCTCACGTCCATGCCACAATACTCGTCGCAGCCGATGAAGACCGGGAAGGCGCCCACGTACCTCACCGCGTTGACGGGGGCGATGAAGGTGATGGCCGGAACGATGACCTCGTGGTTCGCATGTACGCCTGACAGGATGAGGGAGACATGCAGCGCCGAGGTGCCGCAGTTGCAGGCCACAGCGTGGTCCACCCCCACGTACTCGGCGAGGGCGCGTTCGAGGCGATCGATGTACTCGCCGTTCGACGAGACCCAGCCGCTCTGCAGGCAGTCGGCGACGTACTCCAGTTCTCGCCCGTGCAAGGCGGGTTCGCTGAGGGGGATCACGAGCGCGTCACCTCACGAGTTCCGGTAACGGGCGGCGTACGGATCGGCGATGAGACCGTCTCCCACTGCGCAGGCGATCTCGCGGATTCCGTCGGCCAGACGCAACCGCGGCTCAAAGCCCAACGCGCGAACGCGGTCGAAGTTGACCCGATAGTCCCGCGGGTCTTCGGCCCGCTCCACCGTCGACACCTTGACGGGAATCTGCTTGCCTACCTCATCGGCGATAATCTGCTTCTGGTAGTTCTCGTCGTTGGAGCCCACGTTGAACGTCTTGCCGGACACGAGGTCGCGTGGCCTCTCGAGTACGAAGACCACTGCGCGCGCGATATCGGCGACGTGGCAGTACGGCCGCCAGAACTGGGGTCCGTAGATCTCCAGCTCTCCCCTGAGCAGGGCATCTCTCACGAACTCGTTGATGGTCAGATCGAAGCGTGGCCGCAGTGAGAGTCCATAGACTGTGGCGAACCGCAGGACGGTGACGTCCACCGGTGTGGAGCGGTTGAGCAGGAATTGCTCCAGCCTTACCTTGAGTTCCGCGTACAGGCTGACAGGACGCAGCGGCGCCTCCTCGTCCAGCATCTCCTGCCCTTTCATCTTGCCGTAGTTGCTGCAGGTGGAGGCGAAGATGAAGCGCTCGACGCCGCGGCGCTCGCAGAACTCGAAGAGGTCTCTGGACCCCTCCCAGATGGTGCGCTCCGCCAACTTGGGCTGCGCCTTGCAGGCCGGGTCTCCGACGATCGAGGCGAGGTGGACGACGCCGTAGAAACGGTGACGAGCGAAGATTTCCTCCACCTGGTCGGCGTCGCTGATGTCGATCTTTGAGAACGTGAAGGCAGGATGCGACAAGAGGTCGAGCAGCGACTCGCCGCCGAACAGAAGAGCATCCGCGACCACGACCTGGTATCCCCTTGACAGCAGATCACGTGTGACGATAGAGCCGATGTACCCGGCTCCACCTGTTACGAGAATGGTCTGAGATGCGGACACGGCATGCGACCCCCAAGTCGGAATCCGGATGAAAATCTCGCTGGCACAGTCTACCAGCCGAGTCCCGGCATGCTGCATCGCGCTGCCAGTTGTGGTTGTGGCGGCCGACCGCGAGGCGAGTTGCCAGGACCGGGGGGCGTGTCCGACGATTCCTCCGACGCGAGCCCGAAGTGGCTTTGCGGACCGCGTGTGGCAGCCGCCGATCGCACTCTCGACGCGTGTGCAGGCAAATCTCACCGGGGCGGTTCAAGTCATGATCTGCGGATGAAATGGTCCTGATGCCCGCGCTCGCAAATGTCGCTCTGCCAGCCGGCCTGCCCTGCGACGCTCATTCGGATTCTAAGGCGGGAGACTAGGTCGTTTCGGCCCCGACGCGCCAACCATGGTCATCGCGAAACTCAGGCAAGTCCGAGCCTTGGTCCCAGTGACTCGTGGCGGGACTCGACCAGCCCGTGGGCGGCGCATTCTGAGCAGAGAAGGCCATCGTCGCTCGTGACATCAGCCATGCTTCTGGAGGAGGACCCAGACAGTTGGAGAGACAAGGTCGGCAAGCTCCACAGACGGGTAGATACCGGTGCACTGGCGGAGGCTTTCGGCGCTCATCAGCGCCAAATGCCTCTCGGAACACCAGGGCAGTAGGCAGGGAATGCTCAATCCCGATCGACGTACATGTTGCCTCAGCCCCGCGAGGGACATGCGATTCAGATTGTGTCGATAGAAGCTAAGTGCCACCGACCGCTCATTGGGTCGAAGCTCATCCAAGTAGCGTTCGAAATCTCCCGCAGACAGTCTTGCGTGACCCCAAGGAAAATCCAAGGTGCACAGGCTGTGCCCGCCGTCTATTGCGAAGAAAGGATTGTACTCATGGAAAGCGAAGCCTCCGGGAGTTAGAACCCGAGCGATCTCAGCAAGGGCATCTTCAGGCCTTCCGAGATGCTCCAGCACCTCCCAGCTCATCACCACATCCGCAGAATCCGACGGCAACTCAGACGAGCAGATGTCGTCTTGTCGAAACGAGACCCGCTGAGCCAATTCTTGAGGCACCACGGCTCGGTAGGCTTGTCTGAGTCGGGCCAAGTCCGCATTCCTTGCGAGGATGGCATCGTCGGAGACGACGGCGTTGGGCGCTTGTGCGATGTAGTAGGCGGCCATGTCCGTCGCTAGAACGCTGCTTGCCCCCGCTTCGGTAAGCGCATATGCGGTTGCACCGTCGTAGGCACCGATCTCGACCACCCTCTTATCAGTGAACGAGAGCGAGAACAGGTTGAGAAAGGCGCTCACGCGACCCAATCGATTTCGCCACTCCTCCATTCGGGTCATACAGGCCCGGGGGGACGGAACTTCAAAGGTCTTCGGAGCACGGAGCATCGCCTGCCAGCCTGGCTTGAGCCGGTCGCGGAGGCCCTCGACGAGCTCGATCTGGTTGCCGAAGGAGTCGGTGAAGACTCGGGGCTCCGGGATTGTCAAGCTGTCTCTCGAGGGCTCCTTGGACCGTCCGCTTCGGCCACGGAGCAGCTTGTTCGAGCGGAGTCTCGAAGCTGCAGTCTTCAATGATTTCAACATGTTGGCGTCCGCCGACTCACACTCCCTCACGGTCGCCGAAAAACGGGTAGCCTTGCGCGCACGCGAAATAGGTCTGGCCTTCCCGTCAGCCGGGCTGAGTTCCTTGTCGCTTGCCACGCTCGGGAGTCACTCCAGTCATGAATCGCTGGCTATGATAGCCCATTCATGCCACTCAAGTGACATCTTCTCGCCTCCGGACTGCGCTGACTTCCAGTTGAGTCCCGTAATGTGGTGTAAGTCCTAAGCAGCCAGCACGGGTAGAGAACGGCCACCGTGAGCTGCACAATCGTCGGATCCGTTGCAGAGATCGACGAGAGGAGCACCACGATGGCCGAGATGAGTCTGAGCCCTGAAGAGTTCCTGAGCAAACTCCTTACCGACGAGCATGCCGACGTGCTGCGCGAGGGCCTCTGGGATGCCCCCGTCTCTGGTACCAGCAGAAGAGTCAGTGTCTCCGGTTGATGGCATCGTAGCGTACCTGTTTCATGCGACGCCCGCGGGGTGCGCTGTCGCGTACTCCTCTGGCGTCAGGTAGCCAAGTGAGCTGTGCAGATGCTCGGTGTTGTACTCGTTCCGGAAGCGCTCGAGCAGCACGCGGGCATGCGCCAGGCTCCAGAAGTCGTGCTCGTTCAGGCACTCGTCGCGCAGCCGGCTGTTGAACGATTCGCCGAAGCCGTTCTGCCAGGGCTTGCCGGGGGCGATGTGGAAGGTGCCGGTGCCGCTCTCCTCGAGCCAGTCGACGAGCTCGGCGGCGATGAACTCGCCGCCGTTGTCCGAGCGTATCACCGCCGGGGCGCCGTGCCGCTCGAAGAGCCCCGCGAGGACGTCCTTGACAGTGCGTGCGCTCATCGAGTGCGCTCCGTGCACGGCGAGCGCCACGCGCGTGAACTCGTCGACCACCGTGAGCACCTTCATCGTGCGGCCCGAGGCGACGGCGTCGTAGACGATGTCATAGGTCCAGACGTGGCTCTGGTACGTCGCTGCGACCGGCACACCGGCGCCGGTCCTGACCTTGCGCTGGCGCCTGCGCCTCGGCACCGCCAAGCCGTGCTCACGCCAGATCCGCTCGATGCGCTTGCGGTTTACGAATAGGCCACGGCGCCTGAGCTGGCGGTGGGTGCGGCGCACCCCCCAGCGCGGCTTGCGCCGCCGGATCTCGCCGATCGCGGCCAGCAGGCGTCGCATGAAACAGGTACGCTACGATGCCATCAACCGGAGACACTGACTCTTCTGCTGGTACCAGAGACGGGGGCATCCCAGTGCTCGCAGGTTTAGCTCTTGGTCCTCTCGGTGTCCTCGAGATCGTCAGGCCCGGCCGACGAGCAGAAGCCCGCGAGCGACACGCCCATGTAATGCGGCTGCCGCACCCACGCCCTGACACCGGCGTCGGCCTGCGTCGCTCGCCGATGGTAGTCCCGACCCCGCAGAAAGGCAGCCCCCATGTCTTCGTCGAACCGCAGCCTCGACCGACGCGACGCGGCCAAGCTACTCGAAACCCAGTTCCGACCACGCCGGTATCCAGCATCCATTCGCCGTCGCGCAAGGCGAAGCAGGCCACTGGGTCCACCAGCACGCAGGGCGTCGTTCGTCGCCGGTGATCTCTCGAACGGTTCAGCCTCCGGCACGAGGCCTGCGCGCAAGTGGAGCTCCTCACGCAGCTCCGTGAACGATTCGCTGATGCCCTGACGATAGAACCTTTCGCGCAGGTACGCGTGGGTCATCCGTTCTGCGGAAACGGCGTGCTCGACGACCGAGGAGGGATCGTACCACGCATGATGCCCTGCAGCCTCGAACTTGCGCATGAGTCCGGCCTCACCGTCTCCCCTAAACCGAAGGAGCCCGGCAGGCATGCTGTCTGGGTGGAAACCCCCAAGCTCGAACACCAGGGACCTTCGAACGAAGAAGCCCGCGCCCCAGACGAACGAGACTTCCACCTCGCGTTGCTCGCCACCGAGATCCAGGAGGGTGAGGGGTCCGTAGACTCCCGTGCTCACCAAGTCCTCAAGCCAAGAAGGCACCGGCGCTTCCCACTGTGGGAGGATTCTGCAGACTACCGCACCGGCCAGGCCAGCGAGGACGGGCTCTGCCCCTCGCAACCATTCTCGATGCACTTGGGTGTCGTCGTCCAGATACGCGATAACCTCGCCTCGCGCCTCCTTGGCACCACGGTGTCGGCATGCATGGAGTCCCGGCTCGGGCTCGCTAATGTACCTGAGCGGCGCCGGAACCCGACCTGCAGCCGCGCGCACGGTCTCGGCCGTGCCATCAGTCGAGCCATTGTCCACAACGACGACTTCCCACGAGAGCTGCTTGGTGCGAACCTCGGCAAGCGAGTCGAGCAGACGGGCAACTCTCCCAGCTCGGTTGCGGGTAGGTATAACAGCGGTCACTGCGCAATTGTGGACCTCGGATTGCGGCATCAGGAACGCTCCACCGCCACGAAGTCCGAACGGCCGGTTGGGGTAGTGCGCACTCTGCCTGCTGGCCGGAGACATCGCTCCCCAGAACTCGTCTGTAGGCTGCGAGAGTGGGCAAGGAAGACCGATGGACGAGGCCGCCACGACGAGCTACCCCTCGCGCCTTCGGCGTTGTCAATCGGAGCTTTCACGAATCGACTCCTGAGGCATCGCCGAGCGGACGCCCTTGCCCCCCAGCGACAATCCCCCATAGACAGGCAGGATCGAAACCAATCGAGAGGCAGAGCTGGCAACGCTGAGGGCCACGCCGCTCGGCCGCAGCAGCGACGAGTCCAGCAGATGAAGATACTCGTCGATCGGAATCGCCATCTCCTCCGCGGTCGCATCAGGATCAACCGTCCTGTGGACTTGGCCAGCCTGAGAAGATGGTGGTCCAGCAAGACCTCCAAGCACGGCGCTGTCGGTTTCCCAGAAGTAGCGGGGGTTGTTCAGATCAACCCCCACCAATACGATCTCCTCATATCCCGCCAAGAAGGCGAAGAGTACGATTGCGCTCAGGCTTGCCCTGTGATGAATCATAGCTCGAAGGTCGCAGCTGCCGTGTCGCCACAACCACCTCGACTGCCGCAGCACCCACGCGACTACCTCGATTGAAGACGTGCGCAGGTAGTAGGGCGCGTAGAAGAACAGGTGGCTGCGAAGCTCCTGAGGTAGCTGACTGGCCACCCCATTGTGCTGCAGCCAGCACTTGGACTCGACAATGATGGGTGTGTCACCCAAGTTCGGGAGTCGGCGAGAGAGTAGGTGCGCGTAGTACTCGTCCTCCGCGAGATCAGCGGTGCCGAGCTCGATAAAGTAGAAGGTCGGCATGAAGCTGTGAATGAGCCAGTAGTTGAAGCCGATGCTGTCATGCCTTCCGATGACAGCCCAGTCAGCCTCGGTGAGATCGTTAATGGACGACCCGCTACCCAGCACGAACACGGTGCGCGAGCCCTTTCGCCCGGCTATGTCTAGATCGTCGACGGACTGGAGAATCCCTTGCGTCCGCAGTGAAGCGAGAGCCATTCTCGCAACGTGCGTCATGTGCATATCCGCCCATATGGAGCCCAACTCACGGCTGAGCCGACCATGCGATACGCCGATCGGAAGGCTCAGCGCGACTCCGGCTCCGGCCAGGAGCGCGTCTCTTGCGCGCGCTCCAGCCCTGCTGTCAAGCCATCGAGCATAGCGGTAGGCCCGACGCACGACGCTCATGACGGCCTGCAGTCCGGCCTTACGCCGCCGGCAAGCCAAGCCCCGAGAGGTCCTCTGGCGCCATGTTCAGGTGACTCACCGGGGTCATAGGGTGGCATTTGGCCATTGTGACCTGAGCATCCCGTCCCCTCCGCAAGCTTGACTGCGGTAGTCACGAGTACCTCGACTCGACTGTGTTCGTAAGCTCGCTCCCTTGGTAGAAGCGCCACGTCCGCGGAACGTAGAACGGGGAGCCCTGCCTCAGGTGATTGATGGCCATTGGCCCTCGAAGAGCCACCGCGTCAAGCCCTTCATCGGTCACGCGGACTCGGGCGACGATTCGCGTGTCGATGAGCTCGACTGTTCCCTTGCCGCTTCGAACGAACAGTTCCACTTCATAGACCTTTGGCGTGAGAGGCAGTAGCGGTATATGGCACTCGACGATGCCAGAGCCCTCGACGGAATGTGGCCCAGGTCCATCGATTAACATGCTTGCCTCGAACAGCCTTTGACCGCCGTGAAGGAAGCGTAGATTGAACAAAGGCTCATTCAGGCGTTGTTCGCAGTGATACCTGATTCGAATCGTGCACTCGGAAAGGAACGGAAGCTCCTGGCAAGGCGCGCCGTCTGGCGACAGCACGTCCACGGACTCAATGGTCACGACCTCACCATCACGACGGGCGCGTGCGGGCTCGCTGTCAACTCCGGCCGCATCCCTGGCATCAAAGAAGGCGCGCGTCGCTGCCGTGCCGCGCCCTTGGTATGCCACCCCTTCTTCCGCGGAATCGCGCATGGCCCGCAACTCCTGGTCGTCCAGATACGACCGCACGACGTCGCCGGCGGGGCCGTACTCGCGAACCATGCCATGCTCCAGCCAAAGTGCCGTGTCGCAGAGGGCCTCAACTTGGTAGAGGCTGTGAGTGACGAAGACGACGGCCTTGTTTGACTTGCGAAGTGCGTCCATGCGCCGCATGCACTTCTCCTGAAAAGCCGTGTCGCCGACGGCCAGCACTTCGTCAATGAGGAGAACATCGGGGTCGAGCTGGCTGACGACGGCGAAACCCAGACGCGCCTTCATCCCCGAGCTGTAGTTCTGCACGGGCGCATCGATGAATTCCTCGAGGCCGGCGAACTCCACGATGTCAGGCATCACGCGATCGGTCTGAGCCTTGCTCAGGCCCAGGACTGAGGCGTTGATGCGCACGTTCTCACGCCCAGACAGGATGGGGTTGAACCCGGCACCGAGTTCGATGAGAGCTTGCACCTCCCCGCGCAGTGTTAGTGCGCCCCCATCGGGTTTCATCAAGCCGTTCAACATCTTGAGGAGCGTGCTCTTGCCCGAGCCATTCTGGCCAATGAGCCCGAGCATCTCGCCGCGGCGTACCGTAAAGCTCACGTCATCCAGCGCCCAGAACTCGTCGCGCCGCAAACGACCGGGCGCGCTGCGACGACCAACAGCCTCCGCCCCGACATCTCGAACGCCGTACCAGAGCGACCGTTTGAGGCGGCGACAGAAGCGCTTGGAGAGCCCACTGCAAACCACGAGTTCAGCCGTGCCCGTCATGACCCTAGCCGCTCCACGATGATCGGCACAGCCAGGCGGAACAGCACCCACCCGATCACGAACAGGACCAGGCAGACACCCATGATTGCAAGGGTGGCAGGCAAGTTCGACGTGTCCCCCGTCACGACAAGGTCTCGCGCGCAAAGCACGAGCGGCGAGAGGGGATTGTAATGCATGATCGTCCCGAGCACGCCGCTCGATGGCGGCGCGAACGCGACCGGGGTCACGAGCATCAGAGCGCTCGTCAGCAGCACGAGACCGAGCGTGATGTCTTGGTAGAGAGCGCCGAGGGGAACCATCAGAACGCCCACCATGATGCCGAACAGCATGAGGCCCACTGCAGGGATGATCGCGAGAGGTGCGGTCGGCGCGACGTGTGTTCTCAGAAGGACAAGACAGACGGCGAGCAGCGCGATCCTTATGATGAAGCCCAGCAGCGTCTGCGCCCAGGCCGTGAGCAGAAGCGCCTCTCGTGGGAAACGCACCTTGATCAGTAGTGGCCTTGAAGCGGTCACCGTTTTCAGCGGGGCCGCCATGCCGTCGGAAAAGAGACCGAAGAACACCGTGCCCGTGAGAACGTAGACGGGGTACGACATCCCCAGATTGTTGCTGACGAGCACATTGGCCGAGTTCAAGAGAATGAAAATGGCGCTGGTCGCCAGGGGTGGAAGGATCACCCAGAAGTAGCCCAGCGCCGACTGCCTGTATTGGGCAGCGGTGTCTCGGACGAACAATCGCCAGGCCAGCTCTCTGGCGGCCACCAAGTCCGAGCCCATGCCGCGGATCAGGCGCAGCGGATGCCGCAGCTCGGAATCGGGCGTGTAGGTGCGCTCTTCGCTGTGCAGGTCTCGCGGCACTACGGTTCCCCTATCGCCGGCCGAGCATCGTCATATGCGTCTGGCCGCTCCTGCGACACTGTCCAACACGGCCGCCGACACTGCCTCGACCTGCTCCTCTGTGAGCGCCGTTCCTGAAGGCAGATACAGACCCTGGCGGCCCAGCATCTCTGTGACCGGGTATGCCTCGGCCACGAACAAGCCCATGCGGTGAAAGGCCGGCTGCTCGTGCATACCCAAGAAGAACGGTCGCGTCTGCACGCCGCGCTCGAGCAGCATCCTTGCCACATCAGCGGCGTCGCGACGGCCGTCCTTGAGTACCACGCCGTACATCCAGAACGTGCTGCGCGCCCACTCACGCTCCACGGGGAGCTGCAGAGCCTCGCACGACCGCAGGCGCTCCGTGTACGCCACCGCCATCGCACGCTTGTGCGCCACGATCTCGTCCACCCGATCGAGCTGCGCCACGCCGAGGGCGGCCTGCATGTTAGTCATCCTGTAGTTCTCACCGAGCTCCTCGTGATAGAAGCGCCGATCAGCGCGGAAGCACAGATTGCGGTATGCGCGTGCGTGCGCCGCCCAGTCGTCGTCGTCCGTGAGAAGCATGCCCCCTTCACCGGTGGTGATGATCTTGTTGGCGTAGAAGCTGAAGCACGAGATATCGCCGAGCCCGCCGCAGCGCCGGCCTTTGTACTCGGCGCCGTGCGCTTCAGCGGCATCTTCAATGAGCACGAGCCCATGACGCTCCGCCAGCTCACGCAGGGGATCCATGTCGGCAGGGTGACCGTACATGTGCACGACCATGACGGCGCGGGTGCGCGAAGTGATTCGCGCGGCAACCTGGTCGACGTCAAGACACCACGTGTCCGGCTCGCAGTCGACCAGCACCGGCAGCCCGCCGTGCTTGGTGACGGCCTGGGCACACGAGATGATGGTGAACGACGGCAGGATCACCTCGTCGCCCGGCTCTAGTCGGAGACAGCTCACGGCCACATTCAGCGCCGCCGTACCGCTGGAGACGGCGACCCCGTGCTTCACGCCGCAGTACTCGGCCCAGCGCCGCTCGAATTCGTCCAGGTAGCGCCCCGCCGACGACACCCAGCCGGTGCGCACGCAGTCCGCGACGAGCTCGAGTTCGCGCTCGCCGAGTGCTGGTTCGTTGACCGGGATCATCTAGAAGCGCTCCTTCTCGCACTCAAGGTATGGGCCCTGCTTCACCTCGAGGAAGAGCGTGTCCTCCAGCATGCGGAACCCATGACCACCGCCGACCATGAGCACCAAGTCGCCGGCCTTCACCTCGCGGCTGGCCACGAGCTCTTTCGCGTTGTCGTAGACGTCGACAACGCAGCGCCCCTTGCGGACGAGGAGCACTTCGGATGTGCCCACGATGTGCCGCTCGAGCGGCAGGTGCAGGTGGCGTTGCACCTCGCCGCCGGCGGGGTAGGCGATGAATCCCACCTGCTGCTTGTAGTCGGGCGGTGTGATGAACGTTGTGGCAGCGGGAGCGACCTCGACGCGGATGATGTAGCACAGCTCCGCGCCGTCTTTCGCGATGATCTCGATATCGGGAGGTGACGCAGTCATTGAACAGCGTTCCTCTTCCCGGCCACCCAAGCGCATTCCTGTGTCATCCCGTCGGCGAGCTTCGTCGTGGGCCGGTAGCCTATCAACTCCACTGCCCGGCTCACATCCGCCCATGTGTCCAGGACGTCGCCAGATTCCACGGGCTGCACGTCCAGCCGCGGCCGCACCCTCAAGACCTCGCCAAGCGTCGCGATCGCCTCGGCGAGGCGCACCCGGTTGCCGCCGCCGAGGTTCATGACGGCGCCGGGCGTAGCCTTCTGCGCCCGCACCAGCCCTTCGACGATGTCGTCCACGTAGGTGAAGTCGCGCGTCTGCGTGCCGTCGCCGTACATCACGATCTCGCGGCCCTCCAGCATGGCCCTGATGAACTTGTCGAAGGCCATGTCGGGGCGCTGGCGCGGGCCGTACACGGTGAAGAAGCGTAGGGACACCGTGTCGAGCTCGTAGTTCGCGTTGTAGAGCACGCAGAGGTGCTCGCCGGCCAGCTTGGTGACCCCGTAGGGCGAGCGTGGCCGCGGCACCATGTCCTCGCGCAGCGGCAGCTCGTCCTGGTCGCCGTACACCGACGAGGACGAGGCGTAGATCACCTTGGGCACACCCGCGGCGACGCACGCCTCGAGCAGCTGCTGCGTCGCCAGCACGTTGTTGCGCGTGTAGACCTCGAACGAGCTGCCCCAGCTGGCGCGCACGCCGGCCTGGGCGGCGAGGTGGTAGACGCAAGCACAACCGCGAAGGAGTGCGGCGAGGGCAGAGCCCTCAGCGCCGCCTGCTTTGGGGCTGCCCGGCGCAGCCTCGGCTGCCAGCTCGAGGATGTTGGCCTCGTGTAGCGTGAAGGCGGGGTTGGCGCGCGCGCCCTCGAGGTTCGCCTCTTTGATCGCCCGCGGGTAGTAGTCCTCGAATGAGTCGATGCCTACCACCGTATGGCCGTCAGCCAACAGCCTGTCGGTCAGATGCGACCCGATGAAGCCGGCAGCGCCGGTGATGACCATGTGACCCGTCACGCCTCTCCTCCTCCCCGGTCGCTCGGCGCTGACCTCCCCGGCGCCGTTGACTACTCTGGCTACTAGTCTATTGCCTTCATCGGCAGGGTACTCCGCGGACGTGAGTCCGGCGTGCAAACGCCAACGGGCAGAACTCCAGGGGAGCACTACACGAGGGCCACGCTAGCGCAGCTCAAGAGACCGAACGCTCGTCTAGCCCTGGGGCCGCGCCGGCCTACCCAGATGGGGGGTTACGCAGAGACTCTGGGCAGGCCTTCGAGTCGAGCGATCACGCGGGCGTAGTGGCGCGAGAACTCGTAGCGGACGAACGCGGCTCGCGCGGCCCGAGAGTAGTCGTCGAACGACCTGGTGATCTGAAGCAGTCGACCGGGGATCTCGGAGACGTCTCGCACAACGGCGCCGCTCCCTGTCGCGACTACGATCTCGCTCATCCCTGGGAGGTCGCTCGCAATCATGGGCGTGCCGACTCGCATGAACCCGAACACCTTGCCGGCAGCTGCGCCGATGTACACGAAGTTGCGGTCGATGGGGCGATAGACGGCCAAGCCGATATCGGCCGAGGAGTAGAGGGCATCGACCAGCTCGACCGGGAGTACGTCGAAGGACACGAAGACGCGATCGGGCCAGCGGGCAGCGGCCTTCAGGATTGCAGCCTTGTACTCGGGTATGGGTGCCCAGCCGTGCACCGCCAGTACAAAACCCGCCGGCCAATCACCTACGGACTCGATGACCTCGAGTGCCAGGTGCTGGCGGATAAGAGATCCGGAGAGAAGCACGACTCGCGAGGAGGGGGGGATTCCGAACTTGCGGCGCAAGTAGTCGCTTCGCTCGCCGTAGTACGTACCAAGCGGCGTGTTGGGCGCGATCATGGTCCGGCTGGCCGGCAACCGAAGGTCACTGGTGAGCAGTGCTGCGCGTTCCGCGTCTTGGGTGACCACGATCGACGCGCGTCGCGCACACGTAGTCTCGATCGCCCTGAACAGCCTGCCTCTGGCCCCGTGAGCGTGTTCGGAGAGAGTCAGCTCGAGCGAGTGATAGACGAAGTGGCAGCGTTTGCGCGCAGCGAGCCCTGCGGCTGCCATCAAGCCGCCCTGATCGAATCCGACCGCGTAGGCGTAGTCCGCACGGTCCGCAGCCCTGACCGCGGCGTATGGGTACGACAGCTGTGGCAGTCGAGGGATGCGGACGTCCCGCACGCGATGCACGGCGATGTCCTGAGCGTCGAGGGCCGGCGCTCCAAACCGCTCGAACGAGGGGACGTAGATGTCAACGCCGAAGCCGTGGGCGTCCCACGTCTTCGCGGCATTGATGACGCTGGTCGAGATGGGCAAGTAGTCATAGGGCATGAACAGGGCCACCCGGCGACTTGCCTGCATCGAGAGACCCCTCATCGCTGGGCCCTGCCAGTCGTGACCAGGTCGCGGTCCTGAGTGCATTCATCCAGCCGGCAACTCCCGCGTCGCACCAGAACGACTTCCGACGACCCCACTAGACGGCGCTCGAAGGGCGCGTCGACATGGCGCGGGAGGTGGCCTCGGGCCTCATGCTTGATGGACCCGACTTGCTGCCTGAAGTCGGGTTGCGTGACAAAAGGTCGTCTCGACAGGCTCATAGTCCGCTCGCACAATGTAGCTGAGTTCGACTCCATGCTCGGCAATCATCTTGATACCCAGTTCAGGCGTGTCCGTTGGCGGTCCCGTCTACGACGCGTGACGCCAACGCTGAGATCGTTCTTCTTCGCGCCGTCTCAAGGCCTGATAGTATCCCACCGCGCCGCGCTAACGCATCAAGCGGCGGCCATCTTCGCTGACGTGGCGCTGAACCGCCCGGGGTACTCTGGAGACTCCGACTCTTGAGGGTGGGGTCACGACACGAAAGTGCAGGTACCCGGCAGAGGTACGCGAACGAGCCGTGCGCATGGCATCCAACATCAGGGAGAACATGCCTCGCAGCGGCGCCGCCATCACCTCGCTCGCCGACAAGTTCGGGTTCGGTCTGAGACGCCATGCTTCTGGGTACGGCGCGCCGAGACCCTCGACGGTCTGCAAAGCGGGCTGACCAGCGAAGATCGCCAGCACATGAAGGAGTGGGGGGTAGCGACATCCCCTTCGACGAGATGGTCAAGCTCGACTACATGTACGTCACGGGCTGGAGCCTGAGCTGGGACATCAAGCTGCTGCTGCAGACCGCGTCGGCGGTCGTTCAGAAGCGCGGGGCGTACTGACGCAGTCCGCGCTCGGCGAATACGTGTTCCCCATGTGGCTTCCCGTGGTCTCCCGATGGACCTCGCATGGTCTTCCTCGCTCGTCGGGCTGATGCCGCTGAGTGAACTTCCTGCTCGTGGACGGATGTTCCACTGGTCGAGCCTAGGCTCACGTTGTCGGAGCGGGCTACGCGGACACGGGTGGAGCCCTAAAGTTAGCGTCTTCGCGACCGACTCCATGCAGTGCGTACCGCCATCGGTACCGGATCTGCAACTGGAACTCAAGCGAGTCGCGTCGGTGCGACAGGACCAAGAGCTGCTGATGCTGCTCGCTCGTTCCATAAGACACGGGAGTCATGGTGTCCAGGAAGAGCCGCATAGGAGTCACGATTCTTACCGGGGTCCTGGTCGCGCTGAGCATTTGCGCAGTTCCAGCCGCCATGGCCAAGTCGTCGTCATCGTCCCAAGCGCTCCGCTTCAAGGTAGTCAAGCGGACCTCGCACTACGATATCGTAAAGGGCCACTCCCATCGCTTCGCAGTCAAGCGCGGCGCTCGCAAGGTGACCGTGCGCGGCGTCGGGCGCTGCAGGCTGGTCAGGCGCACCCCCCATGTCGTCTTTCTCCGCGCTTTCACGGGTCACGCCAAGGCGAGGCCGACGATAACGTCTCCCAACAGCGGCGCCTTGGTCAAGGACTCACCCACAAAGATCACCTGGAGAATGTCGTCCGCCGTGTCGACCGGCTATTTCCAGATCTCGTTGAAGAATACGGTGGGCGGCGCCTCGACGGCGCTGACCTCTTCCAGTATTCCGGCGAATCGCGGGACGACCAGCTACAGCGTGCCGTGGAACGTGGCTCAGGCTGTCGGCACCTACAGGCTCTGGGTCCACTACTACGCCTCTGGCGGCCGGTCCCAGGCGTCCGACTCTTCAGATGGCACCGTCAGCATCACGCTTGCTACGGTGCCGACGCCGACGCCCACACCCACGCCGACCGCGACGCCGACGCCCACACCCACGCCGACCGCGACGCCGACGCCCGACCCGGCACCGATGACTGTGTCCGGCCCGCTCAACCTGAACAATGCCCACGACCTCGTCTATGACAGCGTTGACTTCGAGGGCAAGGGTTCGGGCTATGGCGACGCATCGGGGCTCATCTATATCCAGGGCGCGAGCTACAACATCACGTTCAAGAACTGCATCATCGGCACCAACCAAGACGGCGTCGGCAACGGCGTCAAACTGGTGGACGCGGGCGCCGGGATGCACGACATCACCTTCGACCACTGCACCTTCAAGTACCAGCCGCGTATGGGCTTCGAGTGCATCGGGCGCGAGGTCGGCTCGGCCACCGGTTACCGGCGCATCAACGTCACGAACTGCACATTCGACGCCGGTGCCGGAGAGGCCATCAGTTACGACGACGAAAACGGGACCGCAGGCAGCTGCACCGTCTCCGGCAACGTCGTCGCTGGCGCCGGCGTGGGCACCAGTTACGCCTACGCCAAGGTCTTCGAGATCAACGGCACCCACAACATGACCGTCACCGACAACTACTTCGGTGCCGGACGCGACGGCATCCTCAACTTCCAGATGCGCGACACCAACCCGACCGGCTGGGTCTTCTCGAACAACATTGTGGATGCCACCCATATTGCCGCCGGGATTACCGTCGACTACGGCATCGCCCAGCCGCTCTGCGCTAATAAGGTCTACGGCGGCACCTTCGCTAACAACGTCATCACGAACCTGAGTTCGTGGAACATCTCCTACATCGCGGACTGCCACAATATGGACTGGCGCGCGACCACATGGCTGGGGCCGAACAACGTGCCCTACCAGACGGGCTCCTCCGGGAACCTCTACTGAAGCCACAGCGTGCGCGTTCGGCCGGCGCGTGGGTGGCTCGAGCGTTCCCCGGCGCAGCTGAGTTCACGGCGCGGAACCGCTGGCCCCGAGGCCCATCGCATGTTCCCCGCCGACTCGGCCGAACGGGTGCGGACTCCAGGGCATGGCCAGTACAAACCGCCGAGGTCACGAGACCCACGAGCCTGAGCCCAGGGAGCACGCAGACGCCCACGTCGCGCACATGACATAGAGCGGACGATGCTTCTCGGAGCCCGAGCATCGATGGTGAGGTATCGTCATAGGGGGAAGTGGCTTGTCGTGCTTGCCAGAACAGGCGTGCCGCCGAGGATGCCTCGATGCCCCGTTCAGTGGTTGCGGGGGGTGGCCGTCGCTCTCTCGGCAGCCCTGATGCTTGCTTGTCTGCTTGGTCGCGGCCGGCACAGCGCGATCGCTGCTCAGCCTCACGTGGGGAGCGTCAAGGACTTCGGCGCAGTGCGTGACGGCGTCACTGACAATACGCAGGCCATCCTGCACGCGATCGCCGCCGGCCGGGCCCTAGTTCTCGCAGGCACCTTCAGAGCCACAAACTGGCACACGACCACTTGGCGGACGGTTGGGTCGTCATAAGGAATATCGCGATCGCGAGCCGCTCGACATCCAGGCGACGGAGTTCAGAACCTGTTCTGCGAGCAGTCTATCTGGTAGGGCGTTGAATAGGCCTCACCGCGTGCGTCAAGCCACTTGGTGGTGCGCCAGTCCATTTTGTGACATCCGCTCAGGTAGGCGACGTTCCAAGAGGGTGGCGCGTCGGTGATGGTGTTCTTCGGGAAGACTCCTCCGTAGACATTCACCGCCGACACACAGTTGGCCGTGCTCGCCATCTGAATGCCGCCGAAGACCCGAGTGCAGTCGATGGTGTTGTGTGAGAATGTCCAGCCGCAGTCGCCCGAAGGCCCGGTCAGGTTCCACACACTGTCGCGGCATGCATAGAAAGTGTTGCCGATGACGCGCATGTTGTGGACGCGGTTGACTTCAAGGCCTGAACCCCAAGTGGAGAGGATCGCCGCGCCGGCGCCTTCTACGACGTTGTTTTGAATGCTGCAGTCACCAGAGGTCCCCGAGTTGTCATCGAAGCTGATGGCTTCGGAGCTCTGCGGCTCAAAGGTACAGTTCACGAGGCGTACGCGCCGATAACCCCTGCCGCCGGTGCTGCTGCGGTCGATACATTCGAAGCCCATCCGCGGCTGTGTCATGAAATGGCAGCCCGTGAAAGTGATGTCGTGGATACCGCCGTTGACATTGATGATCTTGACTCCGTTGCCGACGCCGTCGCCGTTGGGCATGATCGTGCAGTCTTCGAAAGTGATGTTGTGGCTGCTGCCGGTGATCTCGATGACGCCGCTGGTGTCGCCGTAGCCGCTGCCGGCGCCGTCGAAAGTCACGCCTTTGAAGCGCAGGTCATGCTCTCCGGAGAGCAGAAGCGCCGTCGACGCGGCTCTCGCAGCCTTCGTTGGGGCGCCACCGTTTTCGCAGGTAGCAGCCTCGATTGTGATAATGACCACTGCCGTCAGGCTCACGAGGAAGACCACCTGCAGCACCAAACGGTTCATTCGGCGTGGGGCGACGGGGCTCATAGTCGGATCGATCCTTTCCTCAGTCGCCGAGCCCCCGGGTGCGAAGACGCGAGTGCGCGGCCTCACGACCGGGGCCTTGCCGAGAACTGAGAATCATTGTCGGCGCGGAAGGGTCAGTTACCAGCGGTCGAACCCGCATCCTGCGGCTCCCCTCTGGGTGAGGGCCAAGCGCTCTGACCTGACCCCATTCGTTGGTCCACTTCCTATGATAGTGCCAGAGCCGGTTGCTGAGGAGTGCCGGGGGTGCGAAGTCTGTGAGCGAGAACCCCGGCCAAGCGATCGTCTTCGGTGCCGGCGGACGTCCACCGAGGGAGCTGTGGGGTCGCAGGTGCTTGTACTCGCGGCGCCAGTGCTCGACCAGGATCTGTGCCTCCCTGAGCGTGGAGAAGAGCTCGCCGTTCAAGAGCTCGTCTCTGAGCTTGCCGTTGAACGATTCGATGTGGCCGTTCTCCCAAGGCGAGGCCGGCTCGATGAACAGGGTCGTGACCCCGAGGTCAGAGAGCCACTCGCGTACTACTTTGGCCACGAACTCGGGTCCGTTGTCGCTCCTGGTGTGCTCGGGGACGCCATGCTCGAGGAACAGCGCCGAGAGCGCGTAGAGCACGTCGTGGCTGGTCATCCTCCTCTGAACGCGGATCGTGAGGCACTCGCGCGTATACTCGTCGATCACCGTGAGCAGGCGCAGCTTGCGGCCGTCGTGGGTCGTCTGGCTGACGAAGTCGTAGGCCCAGACGTGGTTCTTGTGTTGTGGTCGCAGGCGGATGCAGGAACCATCGTTCAGCCAGAGGCGCCCTCTCTTCGGTTGCCTCGCTGGCACTTTGAGGCCCTCGCTGCGCCAGATGCGCTGCACCCGTTTGGCGTTCACCGACCAGCCGGCCACCTGCAAGAGCTCGGTGATGCGCCGCTAGCCGTAGCGGCCGAACCTGCTGGCGAGTGCGATGATGGCCGCGGTCAAGACGTCTTCGTCGTCTCTGGGAAGTGACCGGTGGCGTTGGGTCGAGCGGTACTGGCCGAGCGCCTTGCAGGCCTTGCGTTCGGAGACCTTGAGCCCCTCTCGTACTGCTTCGACGCATCTGCGTCTACGCGAGGGGCTCAGGAGTTTCCCCGGGCCGCCTCCTGCAGGATGAGCTTGTCGAGGGTGAGGTCGGAGACGGCGCGGCGCAGGCGCGCGTTCTCGCGCTCGAGGTCCTTGAGGCGCTTGGCCTGCGAGACGTTCAGGCCCTGTACTCTTTGCGCCAGCGGTAGTAGCTCACTTCGCTGATGCCGAGGGCTTTCACGACTTCGGGCACCTTCTGGCCATGGCCGAGGAGCACCTCGGCCTCACGCAGCTTGGCGATGATCTCTTGGGGACGGCAGTGCTTCTGGGGCATGACTGCGTCCTCCAGATCGCTGGCCAGCTCTTGTCAGAACCGGGAATTCCGCTTGTTCAAGGAACACTTCGACACAGCCGACATCTCTTTCGCGTCCTTGCCCGGAGATGCGGCTCGGACGTCGAAGCGGATGATGAGATACTGTCCTTCTACCGAGAAGGGTATCCCGAGCCACTTACCCCATTGCAGGTCAGCGAGCGCGCGATGAAGTTACTTGCCATCATAGGTGCGGTCGGCATGGCCGTCTTCACTGCCGTTTCTATCGCCTTTGCTCCCGAATGGGTGTATCGGACGGTCGTGTACCTCGGGTCATTCAACATCTCCACCTTCGACCTTCTGTTCTTCCTCGCTTTCGCCCTCCTGCTGGCGGATAACGCCGTGAGAATTCGCCCCGAGCGGGTCCCGGCAAACCGGCTCGTCCTCGGGCTATGCTGGGCCTACGTCGCGTACCAGTTGCTCGTCGTGCTGCCTGCGGCCGTGCTGCTCCACGGGCTGCGAGTCACCGATGTGTTCCGGCTCCAGGAAGTCCGTCTCTCTCTAATCCTGATTCCCGTCACGTACAGCTTAGTTCTGCGCTACTTGAAGCCTCCTGTGCTGATCGCGATCGTGGATGCCGCGGCTGCGGGACTGGCTGTATGGATCCTCTACCGCTACATAACACACCCCGAACAAGGCTACGTCGAGAGCGGCGTCTTCAGACTCCGAGCGGCGTGGACGGGGGCTGTTCTGCTGTTTGGATGGCTCTTCCTCACTTCCTTGTTCTACTGGCCGATGCGTGGTTGGCGACTTGCGCTCGCCATTCTGGCACTTGCGGGGCTTGGCGTTGCTAATTATCGTTCCGGGCTTCTCGCCTTTATGGCGAGCTTCGTGGCAGTGCTCGTGACCATGCGCGGCATCAGCCGACGAGCACTGATCGCGCTTGCCATAGTTGTCGTCATGGGCTTTGGCGTGATGCTTGGAGCCTCAAACGTCCGCAAGAGCATCGACTACTCCCTTGCAACCATGCTCAATTCCTCGTCCGACCAGACAGCTCAAGACCGTGTGACACGCAGCCTGCTAGGCTTCCAGTACTTCGAGCAACACCTCCTCGGCGACTACGTGTGGAACCGCGCGTACTACCTGGTCAATCTCGGGTGGGACTTCGTTCCCCACAACTTCGTGGTGCAGCTCCTCGTCACGCAAGGGGCGATCGCGAGTGCACTCTACTTCGCCATCATCGGCGCCACCTTCTTCATCGCGTGGCGGAACCGGCGCGACCGCCTGAGCTCCCTCATGTTGGCCTACCTCGTCTTCTATCTCACCTTCTGCCTGTTCAACCCCAATATCGACAACCGCGAGAACGTCTCGCTGTTCTTCATTTGCGTCGCCCTCGTGCTGCATGAGAACCGGGAGAGGTCCCTTCTTGAGGAGCCGGCGATGCTCCGTGGCGAGGACAACGCGGAACCCATTGCAGGTGACGCCGCAGTTGCCGGACTTGCGGAAGACGCTAGGAGCGCCTAGCCAGTCGTCGAGCAGCCGACTTCTCCCTCCCCAGCCGCGCGAGGGGCCTGTTCATAAAGGCGGCAACTACGACGCCAAACGTCTGGTGTGCAGATGCCGGCTCAATGAGGCGCAGATGCGTTGTGTGTACGATCGTGCATCATCCCATCTCACACTGCCCTCGTGCCGTCAAAGTCATCAGACACGTGCCACCCCATGTGCATTGAAGAGGTGTGCTGTCCTGACTGCGCGTCAGCCGCCCGCAAGAGGCGCTTTTGGATGATGCGAAGGGGACTCACTTCCTTCCACCGCACCAGGGGTTCACCCCCGCGCTCAGCCTTTCATAAGGTAGGATATGCCGCGGTAGCGCCTCCCCGAAGGAGAAGCGTGAAGCACGACACGGCACTTCGCCGGACCGCCGAGCATTGGTCGCACCACGAACCGAGAATCGAGCAGAGTCTCTTCGGCTTTCCTCCGTCGCGGCCGTATCTCATACGGACGGCCTTTGGCGAAGCGGCGGCTGAAGTGCATGCCGACAACCCTTGGTGGGCCGAGGACATCGTCGTTGACCGTTACCTCGCCGGGCGACCCCCGTCCAGCGTGCTCAGCCTCTGCTGTGGCTTCGGCGCGGTGGAACAGCATCTCTTGCCCCGGCTGCCCACAGTCACGACCTGTGCTGCAATTGACATCGCTCCTCTGGCTGACACTGAAGCGCGCCGCCGTGCCCAAGCGCTTCGTCAGTCCGACTGCGGCTCAGCCGGCAGGATCGGCGGTAGGAGGTTGCCATGCGTGTTCTGTGGCTGACGCAGACCCAACTGCCAGCCGCAACTGGAGAATCGTCGATGATATTCGGGGGTTGGCACGAGGGCCTGCGTTCGGCGCTCGAGGAATACGAGCAGGATGTAGAGCTCGGCATCGTCTCATGGGGCTCGGTACAGCACGAACCCTTCCAACGCGGAAACGCCACCTACTTCTCGCTCCACGTATCCCCTTCGAGCGGCCGCGTCCGGCGTGCTGCCCGAGCGTGGTGGATGACTGAGGCCGTCCCGCTCGATGCGGTCGAGGAAGCGGCTGCCCTCGCACGTCGTTTCCACCCCGACATTGTTCACGTCCACGGGACAGAGCATTTCCTCGGCCTCGCCGCTCTGCAGCTGCCCTTCCCCTCCGCTGCGACCCTCCAGGGAATCGCCAGTGTGTACGAGCGCTTCGTCTTGGATGGTTTCTCCTGTTCTGAGGTGGCCCGCAGCGTGCTGACGCGAGATTTCGTACGGGGCACCAGCCCACTGCATGCCTACGCCCACATGCGGCATAGAGCCCGAGTGGAACGTCGGATTGTGAACGGCCTTTCTTACTTCATGGGGCAGACCGACTGGGATCGTGATGTGCTGAAGTTGCTCAACCCGTCAGCGGTCTACTTCCACACCGAATGCATCATGCAGCGCGATTTCTACGAGCACAGCTGGCGTCAGCCGGAGCGCCCGTGGAAGACCATCTACTGCACATCCGGCGTCGCACCGTACAAGGGACTCGAGATGCTTATCGAGGCCGTCATGCTGTTGAGAGACGGCGGCTACACCGATGTGCGTCTCAGAGTGTCAGGGCCCATCCGCAACTCCATGATGTGGTCTTCATTAGCGCGCCTTGCCCGGCGAAGGGGAGTCGAGAACCATATCACCTGGCTCGGACCTCTGCCGGCGAGTGGCCTGATTGAAGAGCTCGAGGGCGCCGACCTATACGTTCTCCCGTCCCACATCGAGAACCAGCCCAACTCACTCCTCGAGGCTATGCTTCTCGGAGTGCCCTGTGTCGCCGCGTCGGTCGGGGGCGTGGCCGAACTCGTCGACCACGGCGTCAGCGGTCTTGTTTATCATGACAGCGATCCGTTCGCGCTGGCCGCCGCGATCGCCAGACTCCTCGACAAGCCAGACCTCGCACGTTCACTCGGGGAGACCGCACGATCGCAGGCGCACTCGCGCTACGACCGCGAGGCTGTGGCCCACAGGACTAGAGAGATCTACCAGCAGATGCTGGCCTTGGCGTCGGGCACCCGCGGCGTCGGAGCGCGGAAGGGAAACACCACCACGCCAGCCTCGGGGTCCGAGCGACAGGAAGAACAGCTCGCGTGACACCCGCTGTGACAATCTCCGTCGTGACACCCTTCTTCAATCAGGTGATGTTCGGCGGGCAACGAATCATCCACCATCGCTCGTCTCAAGCATGCTGATAGAGTTGACCATACGTGCGTATCGAATGGCCCGTGCGACGTGGTGTCATCCGCTCCTTCCTGCCCAGGCCCTCAGATGCGAAGGATAGTGGATGCCTGGGCTGCGAGAGTCTAGAGTCGCGGCGTCCGCGAGGGAATCGACACGAAGGAACAGCAAGATGCGGGTGTCAGTCGTCACACCGTCGTTCAACCAGCGGGCATTCATCCGTGCCACGCTTGACTCCGTCCTCTCTCAAGGGTACGGCGAACTCGAATACGTGGTCATCGACGGTGGGTCCGATGATGGCAGCGCCGAGATCATCGAGGGATTCGGCGATCGATTGTCGTACTGGGTGAGCGAGCCGGACAAGGGTCACGCGCACGCACTCAACAAGGGATTTGCACGAACCACCGGTGAGGTCATGGCGTGGATCAACAGCTCCGACCTGTACTACCCCTGGACGCTAGAGACCGTAGCTGAGATCTTCTCTCAATTGCCCGAAGTGCAGTGGATCATGGGACTTTCGACCCAGTTCAGCACTGTCGGCGGCCCCAAGAGCGTGCAGACGGGCTATTTTAACGTCTACGATTTTCTAGCGGGGAACTACCGATGGATTCAACAGGAATCCGTCTTCTGGCGCCGGAGTCTCTGGGAGCGTGCCGGCGGACGACTTGATGACAGTCTCCGGTGCGCCGCCGACTTCGACCTTTGGCTGCGCTTCCTGCGGCTCACACCCCTCTATCACGTAGGTACTGTGCTGGGCGGGTGGCGGGTCCACGATGACCACCTCGGCGAGTTGGGGCACGGCCAGTACATGCGCGAGGTCGAAGCGCTGGCTTCGCGCTTCGCTGCCGACGCCGACCCACGTCGGCGGGCGCGGGCCCGCATGGTACGTGTCGTTGGGCTCCACCAAGATCGCATCCACACGGTTGCTCGGACCTTGCACAAGTTCGGAGTCTGGCCCTGGTACGCGCATCCTCGGGTGCTCTTCGACTTCGAGAGAGGCAGATGGATCGTCAAGTGAATCCGGGGTCGGGGCCTGGGTGGGCTCCCAAAGTCGTGTTCATCATCCGTTCTTACGGATTCCCTGAGGGCATGGCCGCTACAAATAGAGTCCGCCTCCTGGGGCGGGCGTTGATCGAGCAGAACGCGGATGTGAGTGTCATTTGCATGCGCGTGAGTGAGCGACCGGGCGAGGTGCGCAATCACAGCGTGGTGGGGAGTGCCGACGGCATTCCTTTCATCTATACACCGGGATCCACGGTACGGTCCGACTCGTTCATGATGCGACGATGGCGTGAGGCCAGAGGATACGTGCGGGCACTCCTGGAGCTCCGTCGTCTGAAGGCTCGAGGGAGCCTCGACTGTGTGTTCCTGGCCGACGGAGGCAGCGAGAAGAGGCATCTGAGCGTCTACCTTCTGCTGCGCTGGCTGCGGCTTCTTGGAGTGCCCGTGATCACTGAACTCAACGAGGCCCCGGGCACTCACGACTGGCTCCCCGCCCCCCTGTCTCGTCAGCTGTCCCATCTAGGCGGCGTCGACGGCGCAGTGGCCATCTCCCGGTGGCTGGCCGAGTGGGCGGCTGGCGAGGCACGGCGGATACGTCGTCACGTCGAGATCGTCGAGATCCCTATCGTGGTGGACACGCGGGAACAAGCGGTGACCCCGTACCCGGCCAACGGGAAGTTGTTCGTGTACTCCGCGTCCAGTCAGTATGCTCGCGACTTGGCGTTCGTCTTCAGGTCCATGCGCAGGGTTTGGGACCGCTTCCCAGAGGCCGAACTCATGGTAACGGGCATGCAACCGCAGAGGGTCGCGGTCGTCGCTGACCGGGAGAATGTCCGCCATGCCGTCAACGACGGAAGGCTCAAGATCTGCGGATACCTGGAGAGACCAGCCCTCCTGACGGCGTATCAGAAGGCCGCTGCGCTGGTGATACCTCTGCACGACGATCTTCGTTCTCGCGCCCGATTCCCGACCAAGATCGGCGAGTATCTAGCCTCTGGGCGCCCTGTCGTCACTAGTCGGGTGGGGGAGATCGAGCGTTTCCTGCGGGACGGAGACACGGCCTACGTTGCGGCTCCTGGGGATGTCGATTCGTTTGCCGGCATGATGGCCGCGGTCCTTGAGGACGCGCCAAGGGCCGCGTCGATCGGTGCTGCCGGTCGTCGCGCGGCAGAGGAACTGTTCTTCTACGCCCGTCAAGGGATCCGCCTCAAGAGCCTCATCGAGCGCGTCTGCGGTGCCACAACGAGGCCGGCGGGGCTTCGACGGTAGCGTCGAGGGCAGCCGGGACCGGCGAGCTCCCCTCTACGCCTGAGTCCTGCCTCCGCCTCCCTCAACCTCGCCAAGCACCCTCTCGAGTGTGCGCAGGACCTGCGCGTCGGGGCGTACCCAGCGCCGGTAGTACTCCCAGTTGGCGCGCATCATGTCCTCGCGCAGCGAGGCGTCGCGCAGCAGGCGCTCGACGGCGGCGATGAAGCCCTCGAGTGAGTCGAACTCAAGGAAGTTGCGGCCGACGGCGAAGCCGCCGGGCACTTGGTAGCGCAGCGGCTCGGAGACGATGGCCCGCGAGGCCGCCACGTACTCGGCCATCTTCCAGCCGATCGAGCCGTGCAGGCCGGTGGTCGCGACGCACACCGCCGAGGTGCGCACGCGCGCAAGGAAAGCGTGTCGCTCGCTCGCCTTGCGGTCGGGCAGCAGGCAGTCGCCGTACTCGCGCCGCGTGAACTCGTCGACGGCGAAACCGCCGTAGAAGCGTTCACCGAACTCGGCCCGCGCCGCGCGGATGCAGGCGGCGCGCATCTCGTTGATGGCCTCGCAATCGGTGCGCACGTACGCCGAGTGGAGCGCCGCCTCGGCCGGCCAGGCGCGGCACATGAAGAGCACGCGCGGGGCGGCGTCTGCGGCGGGGGGGACCTCGAAGTCGGCGATGTGCATCTCGCGCATGTCGCGAGCGCCGAGCTGGCCGGCAAGGACGCTGACGCGTCGCGCGAAGCTCCTCGCCAGGCGGCGCGGATCGAACGGGTGCAGGCCGCGATGCCAGAGGTTGCGGCGGCTGGTGACCAGGTAGTTGAGCCCGAGGGGCGACACCTGGACTGCGGCCGGCAGCCCGTCGAGGCGCTGCGGGTCGAGGGCGCGCTTGAAGTAGTGCTCGGTGCTCTCCAGATGGGGCCCCAGCTCCGGCGGGATGTACCAGCCATCGCTCGCGTCGTAGAGCACGCGGCGGCCAGCGATGACGGCGCGCAGGGAGAGGGGATCGAGCCATTCCGCGGCTTCACCATGCGGCTCGCCGCGCACGCGCAGAGTGACAAGTCCGGCGGCGTTGAGCTCGTAGAAGCCGGTGACCACCTGGCGGATGTGCGGCGAGTCGCCCCGCAGGATGAGCTCGCACGGGACCGGGTTGCGGCGGCTCCACGCCCGGTGGCCTCCCATTTCCTCAGAACTCAGAACAGCGCGCATGCTTCGATTCCCATGGGTGCCGACAGAGTCAGAAGACGCCCGCCAGCGTGGCACGCACACCGGCCAGACCGGGGTGAACGCCAATCGAAGGGCGTGACAAGACGGCGGATGATCGGCACGTCGTCAAACGTCCCGGCGATCCAGACCGCGAGCTCGCGTTCCGGCTTCCCGAAGACGTCGCTGACGAAGAGGATGTTCAGCTGCACACCACCAGAATCTGTCGTTGGGGGCCTTCCCGGCCGTCAAGCACGCATGACTTACTATAGCCACTTCCTCGTCTCACGAGAGCCTCCCATCGACCGGGAGCTCGAGGACTCGTCCGACGTCGACCTCCTGCCTCGGCAGGCACGTCCGCGTCTCGCCCATGCCGACCTTGCGGCCGGACCTCCTCTCCGCGAACGGCCTCGAGACCTACAAGCAGCGACATGAAGGCCCTCGGCATGTGGGCCTGGCTCAAACGCATGAAGGGGACCCTGTTCGTGTACAAGCGGTGCCGCCGGAAGTAGAAGAAACCCCTGGGATCCCACATGTGTGCCAAGGTGCAGTCGCAGACCCTCCTCGCCAGGGAGAGCCGGTGCTCCCCGGGCTCGCTCCGTCTCGAAAGGACGTCGATCGGAGTCGAGGCGCAGTGTGCAGCCTTCACCAGCCCGCCCCGCACTCCCGCGCTCTCAGCCCATCCACCGAGAAGAGTCGCGACCGGGTTCGCCTGGTCCGGTCGTCTCTGTCCCGCACAGTACCGAGTACCCTTTGGCGGCGCAACGCGGACACAATTGCAGCTGCGATCTTGGCAGCATGCACGTGGAAGGGGGCCCCGTCGTCGCACCGATCCCGTATGGTCGTCAGCCACGACCTTGAGCCTAGCCTCTCAGAATCTCAAGCCTGAGTCAGAAACGAGTGCCCTGTCTGGGTGCCCCGTTTCGTGGTACGTTTATTACTGTCATGCGGCAACTTAGGGGGCGACAGGTGGCCCGATGGACGGCTCAGGGCAAGTATCCCGGCATGTTCCAGGATACGAGCGATCCGAAGCATCGGCGAGTTGTCGTCAACCTCGGGCGCGCAGCCAAAAGCGAACCGCGCCGGCGCGCTGTCAAGGTGCTGCACGGCAGCCTGGCTGACGCCTGCACCGCCTGCACCGCGCTACCGGACCAGAGCGACAAGCAAGAGATACGCCAGCAAGCCAGCAAGGCACCGAATATGATCGACCGTGGTTCGCGGTTTGGATTGAGACGCTTAGGCGGCGCGACGTCGAGCAATCGACCTTCGCGCGCCATGAGGCGTACCATCGTCTCGGTATCTCGCCCCACCTCGGCACGGCCCCGACCACCAGTCCAGAGCCGTCTCCGCGGCGTGACACGGTGAGGGCCAACGCTGCTCCGAGAGCGCTGCCGCGAGACCGACGCGGTCCGGTGGACAGCACAGCGGTAACCGCACGTCGTCACGGCGGCAGCCATCATGGTCAGGATGGCGACATTGGCCAACTGTCGAGTGCTCCTCCAACCGGTGAACTAATCATTTCCGGCAGGGTAGTCTGATCGGCATTCACGTCTTGACAGACGGCAGGGCCGATCGCTCTGATCAGATGGCGTATGCCACGGAGGAGGCTTCCTGCGAGCTGTGCGTTGGATGGCCGCAGAGGTTCAAGACCCTCGCGCCCGCGGTCTACGCAGAGGGCATGTTTCGCATCGTCGAATGTGGGTCGTGTGGCTTGGTCTACGTGAGCCCTCGCTTGAGCGCGCGGTTCAGGGATGCGTGCTACGAACAGGAGACCCACGTCGCGGACTGGTTCCGAGCCAGGGCGGAGTCGCTGAGACGCACGGCAGAGACGACGCTGGGTACTGTTCTCAGCACCGGCATTGTCGAGGGGCGGTGGTTGGACGTCGGCTGCGGGATCGGGATGCTGCTCGACTGCGCCCGCGAGCATGGGTTCATGACGCAGGGCATCGAGATGAATCGCACCTGTGCTTCTGTGGCCGCAGGCCGCCATTCAGTGCTGTGTGCCGACGTGTACAAGGCCGATATCGCGCAAGGGCTCTACGATGTCATCACGATGACCCAGGTCCTCGAGCATGTCGGCGAGCCCCTGCGCCTTCTGAAGATCGTTGGCGGGTGGCTGCGGCCCGGAGGCGTGGCCTTCATCGAGGTGCCGCGCTATGACTGGCTACGCGAGGCTCTCGGAGAGCACCTGGGCACGGTGTGTCCCTCGTTGCGGGTGTACGAGCCTGATGATCATCTGTACTACTATCGTCCGGCCACGATGAACATGCTGCTTGAATCCGCTGGATTGCGACAAGTGGACGCTAGTGTGGGCTGGACGAGAATCCAGAGACTGCGCAGGCAGACCATGAGCCTAGTCGGCATTTCTCGAGGAGAGTTCCTCGCTGTCAAGTGTGGGCGATAGCGAAAAAGGCGCAAGGCACTCTTGGCTGCCTTCATCCGAGCGCATACGTCACCCGACGACAACGTCCTCGTCTGGGGCAGCCAATATGCGACGGTGAATATGCTCCCTGGGCGCCGCTCGCCGACGTGTTACGTCATGCAGATGGCCCTCTTCAATCAGGGATGGGCCGAGAGAGGCGGGCCAGAATTCCTGGGCAACTTGATGGCACATCCCCCGGCATTGATCCTCGACAGCTCACCGACCCTCTATCCGGGGTCGGGGCCCCCAATTGCCGCTACCACCAACCCCTGGGGTTCGAGCCCGCATGGCGTGTCAGCGGCGTGGGCATCGGTCTATGCCTACCTTCACGAGAACTACCGAAGCCAGGGTCGTGTCGACTTTGCTCCCTGGTGGCCCGTGTACATCTCCTGACGACAGTAACCGCGTCGCCAAGTCGCAAAGAGTTCGCAGGGCCCGCTCGCCGTCACGGCTCGACAGGCAGCACGCCGCACGACTCTGCCGGTGGTGGTCACGTGCGCGCCGATACTGAGAAGGTTGAGCGCGATCCGCATGGTGATGCGGGGACCGTCGGCGGCGTTCTCGCGGTTGACCATGACGAAGTCGACAGCACGGTCCGCCCTGAAGCGGGGAGGCCAGCCCGCAGCGATCACAACTCGACGTGGCGACGGATTATGGTTCATTCTGATCACTGTCGCGGTCCTTTCGCTCGATGACGGGACGCGGCAAGGCACGTGGGCGGGTGGACTGGACTGTGACGAGACCCGTTTGCGTCAGGCTTCCATGAGGTCACTGCCCGTCCGACCGGCACCACGTGGCGAAGCACCGCCGGACGGACGACAGATCAGCAGCCAGGACACCCAGATCTCGGGGTCAGTCGCATGCAAGGGTCAGGCCATCCGCCGGCAGAGGAGACTCTCATCGTCGTAGAGCACCTTGCGGGGCATGCCACCGAAGTAGGCAAAGGCGGGCGCGTGGCAGGCGAGGAAGATCTGCGATCGCACGTTCATGGTCGCCTGTGCGTACACGAAGCGCGAGAAGCCGAGGGCCATGACGAACGAGTGGATCCTGTTGCGCGTGCCGCGCACCTCGTGACAGCCGCCGAGCCCGTCGAAGTCGCACTGCGCCTTCTGGCCGGGCGGCGTCTCGAAGCGCACCGCCGGCGCCTTCCTCGGCACCCGGCAGGGGCGCATGAAGTCCTTTAGGATGCTGATGCCCCCGGCGTGGCCCTCCGGTCTGATCTCGGCAAGCAGCCTCCTGGGGCTGAGCTCCGGGAATTCGGCACGGCGGGGTCATGAAGGGGTCAGTGTTGCATCGTCAGTGACATTCGCGAGGACGCTCACATAGCCGTTGACCATTGCCTCGGTGGACAGCTGCTCCCGTACGAACATGCGCCCGGCTCTACCGATGTTCGCACGCCAGTCCTGATCCGCCAGTAGAGCAGCTGTGACAGAGGCCATACCCTGAAGGTCACCCTGCTCTACGACGAACCCGGTCTGCCCCTCGATCAGGGTCTCGCGTACTCCGCCAGTGTCCATGCCGACAACTGGGACTTCACACGCCTGTGCCTCCAGAAAGGACAGCGGGAAGGTCTCGACATCGTCTGACACAAGCACCACAATGTCCGCTGCCGAATACGCGGCCGGCATATCCGCGATGGGCCCCGTAACGCGAAGCCAATCGGAGACGGGGCTCGCCTTGGCGAGGGCGGCAGTTCGTCCGAGCAACGGGCCCCCACCCACCATGAGGCCCCAGACGCGCACGCCTTTGCCATGCAGCTGCTCAATGAGTGACACGAAGCGGTCGTGGCGTTTCTCCGGGCGGTGGGCAGCCGCGAGCATGACGAGCGCAGCGTCTGGCGGAACACCTAGCTCAGCACGCATCATGATCCCCCTTTGATCGTCTCGGGCGAACCGTCTGACGTTCACGCCGTTCCGAACCACGCGAATCTTCCGCCTCTGATGGCCCCCACGAACGAGAGCCTCGACCTGGGCCTTAGCACACGCGATCACAGTCTCAGTCGCGTAACCCAGCAGGATGTTAGTCAAGCGCTCCGCGAGCGGCGTCTTGGCCTTCGTCGAATGCTCCGCAACGACCACCGGGCATCCCAGTGAGGCGGCAGCGAGTCGTCCCCACAATGATGCGTTGAACATCACGCAAGCGCACACATCCGCCTCGAAGGCTCTGAGCGCACGCCGAATGTCAGGCACGACGCGAACATCCCAGCGATGTGACCGTCGAAGCTCCGTGATTCGCACTCGATCGAAGTACTCCGCGAAGTGCTCTGCACGCTTGTTCACGATAAGGAGCACATCGTGTCCCAAGTCGGACAGCCCAGATGCCACTTCCAGCGTTTGCCGCTCAGCCCCGCCGCGGTCGAGGGCCGCAATGTCGAAAGCGATTCTCAAGACCACCAGCTTCCTTCCAAGATATGCCCGGCTGCTATCAGTCTACTCGACGCGGCCAAGACGCCGCCGACGGCGGACATGACGTGATAGGTTGGCAAGGACGTGGCTGGCAAGATGACCTCACATCCTGATGAACCCCGTGCCGCGCGACGTCTGGGACGAGCCTGCGCAGTCGGGAAGAGTTGCGATGGACCACGCAGACAATAGTATTGGCCAAACCGATTCATCGTGAGCATAGTTCGGCGGGGGGATGACTATCATGGCTCATGACATCTACGGCGCTGACGCTCATGCGGTCGAAGACGCAGTCGAACTTGGTGAGCAATTGCACTGCGTCGCCGTCGATGTCTTCGAGCATCAGAGCGATGCCTATGATCCATTCCTAGAATCATACTGTGGCAATCTGCGAGACCCTTTGGCCAGCGCTAAGCTTGCGGTCCATGTGACGGACCTCCTCGAACTTGCCGGCGTTGACGTGTCGGGCAAGGCTGTCCTCGACGTCGGCTGCGGTTTTGGCTTCGCGCTTGTGCTTTGCGGGCTTCTCGGCGCGAAGCAGCTGCATGGCCTTGAGATTCATGAGGGCATGATCAGGACCATTGATTCCTATCGCCACCTCTTGCCATCGCCCATACAACAGCGCTTGCACATCAGCCGCGGAGACGCAGCGCAGATGCCGTACGAGGCAGCACGCTTTGACGTTGTCCTCTCAATCGAGGCTGTTTCGCACTACCTTGAGGTCGATCGTTTTGCCGCCGAGGCAGCCCGGGTCCTCAAGCCCGGGGGTGTATTGATTGTTTCGGATGGCAACAACGGCATGAATCCCTTCATAAGGAGGCGGAATCATCGCATATGGGCCGCGTTTGAGCGCGGGCCCAGCAATCGCTTCGTCGATAATTACCCGGTAGGCACCTGCTACGAGGAGCGTCGCCGTGCCTTCATTGACAGGCGGTGTCCCCAGTTGGGAGAGGAAGACAGAGCTCGCCTCGCCCGCGAGACGTTTTCCATGACTTTTGACCAAGTGGCCGAGGCCTGCGACTGCTTCCAGCAACGCGGGGTGTTTCCGGGCCGACGTTTCCGCCGCGGAGTGATGCCGGTTGACCCAGATGGCTCCGTTCAAGAACGCTTGCTCCAACCCTACAGACTGGCGCGTGTCCTTGAACGCTGTGGCTTCGAGGCGCGGGTTCATGGCTATTGGGGCGGGGCCAACGGAGCGTCGGTAGTGCGGGCGCTGAACCGTTCCCTAGCGCGAGCGTCGACAGTGACCATCTGTTCGGCGAGAGCTTTCCGCGTCGTGGGCGTCAAACGCGAAGGGGCGCCGCGTGGTGCTTGAGCGCGGGAGTCGACGCGGTCCGCGGTTGCCGGCGCAGTCATTCAAGTGCCCCGCGTCTCAACAGGCTGCCGAAACAGTCGCCCGTCGCCCGGCTCCTGGGGGCGGTTCACTCTTCCTCGTGCATGGCATTCCCGACCACGTCAGAAGCGACAACGGCCCCGATTTCGTGACTAAGGCGGTGCGTCACTGGCTCACTGAGCTGGGCGTCGCGGCGCTCGTTGTCAAGCCGGCCTCGCTTTGGGGAGCGGCGACATCGAATCGTTCAACGGCTAGCTCAGAGATGAGCTCCTGAACGTCGCGCTCTTCTTCACGCTCACGGAGGCACAGATTCTCACCGAACAGTGGCCGTGCGAGTACAACGGTCTGCGCCTACACAGCGCCCTCGGTGGACGCCCGCCGGCGCCGGAGACGCTCGAATGGCCAGGGCTCTCACTCAAGAACTGCGCCCTGCCGGCACTCACCCAGCGACCAGCCCTGGCACTATCATAGGAAGTGGACCAACGAATAGGGGCAGGCCATTGCCTTGCACGGAGGGCTCAGCAATGATGACGTGCCCAGAATGCCGCGGGCAGAGGTTCGTCGACCGTCGTCGGCGCTAGACGGCGAGATTGGAGGAACGCATGCGGGTGCTCTTTCTCACGGCGTACCCAGGAATTGCCGGCCCGCTCCCGAAGCTGGCGCCCCTCATGATCGACGAGATGCGCCACTTGGGCTGCGAGGTGAGCACTGAACCTTGGAGCCACCGGGGCGAGAAAGAGTCGA
>Ga0209539_1000189_pt1 | contig 37638 bp, 40 predicted proteins | sample BarGraNGADG00312_2_FD_184499 | JGI IMG/M metagenome (GOLD analysis project Ga0209539, IMG submission 184499) | Arctic peat soil microbial communities from Barrow, Alaska - Barrow Graham LP Ref core NGADG0011-312 (SPAdes) (version 2) | ecosystem: Environmental > Terrestrial > Soil > Wetlands >...
CAACGACGTCTGCGGGACCTTGTCCTCGCCAGGAATCACGACCAGCCCCATATCATTCCGAGGAAAGGCATGGACTGGCAACTTCACCCGGTTTCGAGTAGATTCTAATGTGAGGCAACGACTCCTCGTTCGAGTAGGTTTACTCGTGAGGCAATAGGGATGCCTGGGCGCGAAACCGTCTGGAGGAGCTCAGGGATTGGTGTTTGTGGACTCTTCGATCTCGATCCCGTCCTACGTCAGGAGTTCGCGACCTTTCTCCTTGATGGTCTCAGTCTCGTCGCTGATATCCTTACCCAGTTCGGAAGCCTTGTCTTTCAGAAGCTTGCGCGTATCTTCTCCACTCTGGGGGGCGAGAGCCAACGCCACCAAGACTCCAACAATGCCACCCATCAGCAGTCCGCCCATGAACGATCCACAATCATTGCACTTACTCATGATTTCCTCCTCAGGAAGATCGACTTGAAAATCTTGTACGCCGACACCACACTTATGGCAGTGCCCACCATTCTCGGCATCAGGCCGCTATCTCGGCCGGAAGCTCCCGCGGGCAATACTCTCACAGCCATATCGGCAGATGCCGTGAGCTTCGTCAGCTGTCTTGCCAGCTGGTCGAAGTGTTGCTCTGAGACCTGGGTCGACTGCATCAGCCTGACTGCCTCCGACTTCAGATCGTCAGCCTGTTTCCGCACGTCGCCCATCGTGGCAGAGAAGCTCTTTGAGAACTCCCCAAGCTTGCGTCCAAGGACGAGGACGGCTATGGCTGCGGAGATCATGCCGAGGACGATAACAATGTCTAGTACCCAGATTGCATTCATGTTCACTGGCATATGGCCACCTCCCGAGAGTGTATCAAGAACTTGCCGTGAATCAAGAGGCCGTATTGCCTCACCTAATATCTACTCCAAATCGCATCGTTGCCTCACGGATAAATCTACTCCAATCCAGGTGACTGAGGAGGAACCATGGAAGAGGGTGAGCAGAGGAGAGATGAGGAGATGGGACCCCCGTGAAGCAACGGCAAGCCGTCATGAACGAGCTGCGAGGACAATATCTCCATACACCTCCGAACGAGAAGTCGAGGATCCTGGACGGGTCGTGGACCTGACCCATCTCAACCGTTCCTCCGCACGCAGGACCCTACGAGCGAAGGGGGCGCAGGGCAAGGGTCCCGTGCATCGCCTCCGGGCCTCCGTCTACAAGGGGGCGGTCCTTCCTGCGCTCACGGAGTTCTGGCATCTGTCCCAGCTTCGCCTCTGCCAAGCCAAGCGCCACATATGTATTGGCTTCGCCCGGGTCCAGAGCCAGACAGCTGAGCAAGGTCTTGCGGGCAGCCTCGTAGCTGCCTGCCTCATTGTAGCAGAGTCCGAGGTTGTACAAGGTCAACGGGTCGTGCGGGTCGTCCATGACCAAGTCTTCGAACTGTTGCCGCGCACTGTCCAAGTCTCCCTCCTGTACCGCAGCAAGAGCCCGTTCAAGCTTCGACTGCCCGTCGACGTGCTTATCATCAGCTGTACTCATGATGTCAGTATAGACACACAAGGTTGATAACCAACATTACGTGCCTAGGACCACAGTCGTCACCCGCGTTGCATCTTCTCTGGTTCAACGGTCGGAGGCGGCCCAAGGAGCGCGCCGCCGACTGCGCTGTGTCTGACGTCAAATGAATCGGCCGTCCATTCCTTGCCTGTGAGGCACGAGCCCCGCACGATAGAGGACGTTGAGCAAGAAGGTCAGGAACTGCATGACGCCGTCCGTGAAGGTATAGCTGCCGAAGCCGTACCCCACAGTCCTCCGGCCCAGCTCAGTCTCGTTCAGTAACAGCGCCCTCCGCGCTCCTATTCCCGAGATACGCTCTGAGCAGTAGCTTGAGCAGCTTGCTGTGGTTCGGGATCTTGAAGTGCAGGGGCTCTTCGTCGATGACACGCCTGCAGAGCCCCGATTTCTGCCACAGCAGGTTCGCACTGAGTGTGGGGAGCTAGCTTGAGCCTGCTGCTCCGGCGTTCGAGGCCTTCTATGCTGAACTTTAAAGGAGGATCATTACTCCAATAGTAAAAGAGGAACATATTATTTATCCCTCGGAAAGGCGGCGATGGATGTTGAAAGAGGGAAGGGTTCCTTGAAGAGAGAATAACAGGTGAGTAGTTGACAACAATTAGTCGTATTAAGCAGTTATATCGCAAGGAGGTGATAATATGTTTTCTAATTCGTCCTAAAGCGGAGCAACCGTCAGTACTTTAAAAAATCTAATTATGGGAGGTAGGTTATGTTTAAACGAGGGTCTACAATAATCATGATTATTGTTCTGGTTTTGGCATTTGCGACACCAGCCCTGGCAGAACCACCTGTTACTCCATATGGACCATTTTTAACGGATACTCAGACGGTGCAGATTGATTCATATCATGATTATGATCAGTTGGTAAAAGCTTTAAAAGAAATCGAAGAGCGTTCCAAGGGAGAAGTCAAACTCGAGGTTATCGGCCAGAGCAACCAGGGTCGGGATATTTATATGGCCAAGGCGGGACATGGACCGGATAATGTAATGATTATCACCCAGCAGCACGGTAATGAGCCTCATGGGACGGAAGCTATGCTAAACATGCTTCAGGACATTGCATTGTCAGGGAAGCCGGTATTCAAGCAAGTCCGTGAGCAGCTAACCGTAAACATTGTCCTCCGGGTTAACCCTGATGGTGCAATACTGGAGCAGCGGTACAATTACGACCCTCTTGCTCCGAACGCCAGGACCTATGCCAGAGACGTGCTGGGATGGTCCACCAATACCAGGTTGGACAATGAAACATATGGTATGTACTCCAGTGCCGGTGTTGGCTGGGACCTTAACCGCTTCAACTTTATTGACTGGACCACATCTCCTATGTATAGGCTTTTAGGCTGGCCGGAGAACCCCGGCACAGAAGCCGCTTGTGTAGCCCAAGCCGTTGCCACTTTGAATCCCAAACCTCTCTGGTTTATCGATCTTCATGAGCAAGGCAACACTGTCACTCCCGATGGGTCGATGGTCACTTTTGCCCTCGATACCGCCCACGTAACCAACGATTGGACTACCGACCTGCAAGATCCCAGAGTGCAGGAATCTTGCCGCTTACTGGTGATTATCAATGATTACACCTCTCAATACGGATATGCGACAGCCAGCAGATACTCCGAACCCAGCGCTTTCTCCGGGCGGTCCCGCAACCAGTATCTGCAGGAGTTGGATATCCCTGGTATTCTGATCGAAATGCGCGGACAGTATGAAGGTCTGGGTCAAAAGTCTGGCGGAATGCTGATCAAGAACGCCTACCAGGCTGTCTATGCTGTTGTAGAAGCTACTGTGAACGATACAATTAAAGATGTTGACTGGACGAGGGTATCCGAAATTCCTAACGCGATCTCCGTCCGTAAAGACCTCCCGGCCTCACCAAATGAAGGAGCTGGAGAAGAAGAATAAGATAACAGAGCTTTCCGGTATGTACTTATGGAGTGATCCCTTCGGGGGTCACTCTTTTTGTATTTATGTAAAAGACGAGGAGCGGAATTCCCCGGAAGAACCAGACGTATACAGCGATGACGCGCCGGAGCGCCGGGTGGCCATACACCTGTCCCACGGCAAGGGGAACCCCGAGGACGAGCCCCAGACCCATTGCCCCCACCACAACGATCAGGGTCACAAGCGACCCCTGGAGAAGGTACGGGAGGACGCCGGGAGAAGTGCTCCAATGGGACGATTCAGATATTGAGATTCTTGAACGGGGTTGGGGCGAACTGTAGGTCCCACTCGATCCTAGGAGTGAGAAACCAGCCGGCCACCTTGATCCAGTCAGCATTGAGGCAGTCACGTTCACGGTCGGTTAGGTCACGCATCGGTTCTCCTTGCTCGCGAAGAGCCTCTCACCGTGCGGGCACCGCCGTTCAGGGAAGCCATGCTGTATTATTCCTTCGCAGACGGTACACTTGGGGAAGAGCCGCCACCTCTTGTGGCGGAGCCGGATAAGGGGGATTCATGGCGATGACCGCCGACCTGCGCATCGGTACTTGTGGCTACTCGTTTCCCGACTGGAGGGGTGTCGTGTACCCTGCGGGTGTCAAGCCGTCGATGTACCTCGTCTACTACGCCCGCAGCCTGGGCTTCAACGCGGTCGAGATCGACAGTTCGTTCTACCGCATGCCCTCCGTCCCGCTGTTCGAATCCCTCCTGCAGAAGACGCCGCCCGGTTTCCTGTTCACCGTCAAGGCGCACCGCAGCATGACCCATGAGGTGTGGCGCACAATGCAGCAAGCCCTGCCCGGACGCCCCTCGTATCCCAATATTGCTTCGGGACTCAAGGACGCTGCTGAGCTGGGGCCGGTGTTTCAGGAGTTTAGGACCGCTGCCTGCGTCCTCCGGAACGCGGGACGGCTGGGGACCGTGGTCCTGCAATACCCTCCCTGGTTCAAAGACACGCCGCGCAACCGCGACTTCCTGCTACTCACCAAAGACCTGCTGCCCGACCTTTCGCTATCCATCGAGTTCCGGGACAGGACATGGCACGAGGGCGACGCGCTGGGCTTCCTCGAGCGGGAGCAACTTGGGTACGTTGCTGTAGACGAACCGCAACTGCGGGACCTCCTCCCCCTGCTCCCTGCGGTGACAAGCAATGTAGGGTACCTCCGCCTGCACGGCCGCAACCCCAACTGGTTCGGCGCAAGCCGAGAGCAGCGCTATGACTATCTCTACTCGCGGCAAGAGTTGGAGCAGATGCGGCCGGCGATCAACCACATGGCGCGGCACGCTCGCCTCATGTTCGTCATGACCAACAACTGCCACCGTGGACAGGCGGTCAAGAACGCCAAAGATATTCAGACAATGCTGCTGTTTCCGATATCCAACGACGACTCTTCGGCAAACCTCAGCACTTGATGCCAGGATCTGCACGAATCGCACGTCAGTGACGTCTCACAAGTTTTTCGCATCCACTGACTACCTCCAAGACCAGCTTGAATAGCAGCGTTATGGATGGTTCGCAGGACTGCCTGTTCGCCCCTATCTCCACCACGTTTTCTTCTTCATTACATCCTTCATCAATAGTGCTGTTGCAGTTCACGTTCTCAGAATTGTTAACTCTATTTTGCAGGCACTGGAAGTCACCCATCTGACTTGTTGTGCTTAGGCCCACTTCACTACCCACGGCGCTTGGCCCCCTGTAAGACTGTCTGCAACAGGGCAGACTGCAGCTCCAGAGGCCCTGCCCTTCTTTGGCATGACCTTACTTCGGCTAATCCTCGCCACGTCGTCTGAGAATGACCAGTGTATTGTCAGCAATGACTCCCCCACATCGATCCTCTGGATGAGGACGTGGAGAAGCTCCCGTCGCTCGGGCCGGGTCATGCCCTTATAGAACTCCCCAAAGCCGGTCTTCAAGGTAACCAGGACCTGCAGGAACAAACGTCGAAGTGCCCGGGCCTCTCTTGAGCCCGGGCACTTGTTGTACAACACTCAGTATGCTGTGAGTATTCTACGCCTTATGCCTGTTCCTCAGGCCACCTGAGGTTCTTGAACTGTTCCTCATACTGTCGATACGACATATAGGCTTCGCTCACGCAGATGCTCTTAAAACGTATGATGCTGTCCAGCGGCGACTGAGTCACCTTTGGGATATCCGCTGTGACCAGGGTGGCTATCTTCGTGTATCCCCCGGTTGTCTGTCTGTCGGCCAACATGATGATCGGCTGATTGTCGCCCACGACCTGCACGGCTCCGAGCGGTATCCCGTCGGAGATGATGTCCGCCCCCTTGATGTGCTCGATGGCGTCCCCCTGCAACCTGTACCCCATCCGGTCACAGCTGTTGGTCACCTGATACGGACTATTCAGGAAGGTATCGATGCCCTTTTCGGTGAACGCATCATCCTGCGGCCCCAAGACCACTCTGACGGTCGTATCGGTCTCATAGGTGGGGATGTACCTGTCATCGAGCTGCCTGCCGGCTGTCAGCAGGTTGCCACCACCGATGGATAATCTGTCTCCGTTCTTGAGGTTTCTGCCGTCAAGACCGCCGATCTTCGCACGTACGTAGGTCGACCTGCTGCCCATGACCAGCGGAACGTCTATTCCTCCCGCAACAGCTATGTACCCCATGCGGCCGGATATGACGCCACCGAATTCAAGGGTATCCCCCGAGTTGACCCGGTAAGAACACCAATTCCCCATCTCGACTCCGTTCAGCGTCGCCGAGAAGTTTCCACCGGTAATGGCGACAACGGTATCCTCTTCGAACTCAATGGTCGGGCCCATGAGGATGCACTCTAGCGAGGCTTCGCCGTGCTCATTGCCGACCAGGAGATTTCCCATTCTGTACGCATACTGGTCACACGCACCTGCGGTCCCCATGCCGAACGCCTGATAGCCCAACCGGCCTCTATCCTGAATAAGGGCAATGCCAGATCTCAGTATCTTCATGCCGGCTCACCCACCTTTATGATCGTAGGTTGATAGGCGCCCTCGTCGACCTTTACCTTGATCGCGTCAAATTCTTCCTTCGTGATGGGCTTGAACCTTATGTGTTCACCGACGCTCGGAAGGATTGGTGGCTCTCTGTTAGGATCATAGAGCTTGAGCGGCGTCAGGCCTATGAGTTGCCACCCGCCAGGGCTGTCAATAGGATAGATGCCGGTCTGCTTGGATGCTATCCCCACCGAACCGGCCGGGATGTGTTCCCTGGGCCGCTCAAGCCGAGGCGTTGCGATCTTGTCGTCCATTCCTCCCAGGTAGGTAAATCCCGGAGTGAACCCTATCATATAGATAAGATAGTCTCTGGAGCTGTGGAGAGTGACAACCTCGTCTTCTGACAGATGAGCGTGACTCGCCACAAAACCCAAGTCCGGTCCTGCCTCACCGCCATAGAGGACTGGTATCACGAGAGTGGGACCCGTGGTCCCGGATGTAACATCCAACTGGTCATATAATTTCTTCAATGTGCTTGTAATTCCGTAAAAATCCATGACAAGAGGGTCATAATAGAAAAGGATCGACCTGTATGTGGGCACTGCTTCTTCAATGCCCTCAATGTTCTGTGCTTCTACCGCCTCGACGACACTTCGTATAGCATTATTGCATTTTTCCTCTATGGCATCGCCTAATTCCATGATCAGGGCTCTGTCACCTGCAGGCAAAAATCTGGGTTCATCATACATGGTGATCCTCCTTACAATAAGCGCTCGTTCCGTTTTTCACGTTCAGGAAACCGGGGCCTTCTCCCCCGCCACAAAAGCGCGGCACGGGGAGACATCAACGTTTCTCACAGATTGGCCACCAGGACCGTTTTTCTTACTACGCCTTCCACAGTGCGGCGATGGCGCTTAAGGACTTTATTCCTGCAAAGAGAGCCACGGCGAAGACGATAACCCCCAGCACAATCAGCCAGGTTGGGTGATGATACTCTTCTCCAAGAATCTTCTTGTTGCGGCATGCCAGAAGGATAGCTCCCAGTGTTATCGGAAGTATCAGACCATTGAGGGCGCCAGCAATTATGAGGATTGCAACAGGCTTGCCCAGGATGACAAACCAAAGCGTGCAAAAAGCGATGAAGGCAATGATCCATGAAGAATAATGATCCCGCACAACCTTGAAATATGATTTTACAAATGAAAGGGAGGTGTAAGCGCAACCAACCACTGATGTGGCAGCTGCAGACCAGAGAACCAGCCCAAAAAGCTTGAGACCGACAGTGCCCGCTACATGCTGAAATGGTGTCGCTGCAGGATTTGCAGGGTCAAGCTTCACTCCCAGTACCACAACCCCCAAGACAGCAAAGAACATCAAATACCGTACAACAGCGGTGACACCTATACCAAGTGTGGCGGTCCTTGTAGCGTCGTGTACTGCATCGGGCCCCTTCATTCCGCCGTCCAGGAGCCTGTGGGCACCCGAAAAGACGATATATCCTCCAACTGTTCCGCCTAGGATGGTTGTCAAAGCCAAGAAGCTAAAATTTGTTGGAAGAACGGTCCTGTAAAGAGCCTCGCCGACGGGCGCATGTGAAGCAATAGCCACATAAGCGGCCAAAACGATCATCACGGCTCCAAGCACCGTGGAGAATTTGTCCATTGCCTTCCCAAACTGTTTGACGAGGAAAATCGCAAGACACACAACGGCAGAGATGAGAGCGCCCGTTTTGACGTCGATGCCAAACATTGCGTTCAGCCCCAGGCCGGCTCCGCCGACGTTCCCTATCTCAAATGCTATGCCTCCCAGGAAAACAAGGGCAGAGATCACGTATCCGAGACCTGGTATGACCCCATTGGCTACAACCTCTCCGCTCTTGCCGGATGCCACGATGATCTTCCAGACATTAAGCTGAACGACAAGGGCCATGAGAATAGCCAGAATCATGATACAGCTGAAACTTGCTCCATAAACACCTGTAAACTGAGCTGTCTGTGTCAGAAAACCGGGCCCGATGGCTGATGTGGCCATCAACATTGCAGCACCAATAAGCATACCAGTAGAATATCTGTTCTTAGATTTATTCTTCTCCATACTTTCCCCCCTATATAAATCTCCCTATTGGCATTACTTTGATACCAGTTGTCTCAAGCTCCTCCCTTATCCTTTTTACAAACTCTACTGCCTGTGGGTTATCACCATGGACACATACGGAGTCTGCATGTATGGCAATGACTTCGCCAGTGATTGCCTCTACCTTTCCCTCTGTTACCATCCTTATAACCCTCTTGATGGCCAAGTCTTCGTCCTCTATCATAGAACCCGGTTTGCTCCTGGGTACCAGAGTACTATCCTCATTGTAAGCTCTGTCAGCAAACACTTCCTCAGCCACTTTAATTCCTACATCATTCGCGGCTTTAACCATCTGACTCTTAGCAAGGGCGAGCAGTATAATATCGCTATCCACCTCATAAACAGCCTCAGCGATGGCCTTAGCCAGATTGTAGTCCACAGCGGCCATATTATACATAGCCCCGTGTGCCTTGAGGTGCTGCACCTTTAATCCCTTTGATACAGTAAATGCACTGAGTGCACCCAGTTGGTATTTTACATAGGCCTTCACCTCATCAGGAGTGGCCTTCATATCCCTCCTTTCAAACCCCATCAGGTCGGGATAGCCCGGATGAGCACCTACAGCAACATTTCTGTTTGCTGCAATGTCCACAGTTTTTGTCATGACGATCGGATCCCCCGCATGAAAGCCACAGGCTATGTTGGCTGATGTTACATATTTTAAGACCTCATCATCCAGTCCCAGCTTATATGCGCCAAAGCTTTCTCCAATATCACTGTTTAAATCCACAAACTTAGACATCTTATCTCCCCGCTATAACACAGAATAGTCTTCATCCTTCTTATCAGATATGAACATATGCCCTGGTGCATAGGTTATCATAACGTCAGGTCTTACCTTCATTGCCACAGCCTGTGGAGTCACCCCACATGCCCAGAATACCGGAACCTCATTATTATAAATAGTTGACATATCGCCAAAGTCAGGTTTTGATATATCCTTTATGCCTATATCTTCAGGATCTCCTATATGTACCGGTACGCCATGCACCTGTGGAAATCTCGATGTTACCTGTACTGCCCTTACTACTATCTCTTTGGGTATCGGCCTCATTGAAACTACCATTGGGCCATGAAACATACCAGCAGGACTGCATTCTATGTTAGTGATATGCATCTCAGACTCATCCCTTCATTATTGCCTCCTTCTTGTCAAGCTCTTTTGTTAGTATACACCTCCGCCGCGCTTCGTCCAAATCGGGCCCCCGGGATTCCTTCCCTCACGCTCCTGCTCTCCTCCCTCGTCGTACGTTCCTATGCTTCGAAGGCCGTCGTTCGGCGTCGCTGGGCAGGTTTGGGAGTAGACCAAGCAGCAGCCCATAAGAGGCGCCCTGCTGGACGCCAAGACTGTCAATCGCCCCTATCTCCACCACTCGACCCCTTACACCTCTCTTTCTCGTTCTGGGACTGACTTCCAGCCGAGGCACCTGGCACTCATTTTCCGAGAATCTCCAGTGGATAACTATGTTAGTAACTCCCAAGTCGATGCGTCTTGCGAATCGATGCACGGCTTCCAGCTGGCCTGTTCGGTCAAGACTGTGAAAAAATGGCTCGAAGTCGGCGAGAACCTTCTTTACCTCATCCAACTGTGACTTCTCTTGATCAATCTCCGCCCTTTGCTGCAGTGCTTCATGCTTCAGCGTCCTGAGTTCAGCGATCCGTTCCCTCACCTTCTCAACGGAAACCTCCGGAATCGCAAGTCTTCTCTCAAGCTGGACGATGTCTCTGTCGTACTTGGTGATCTTCCTGTCCGTCTCGGTCAGCCGATCAGCACCCTCGAACTTGGGCACGAAGCGGCACAACTCCTCGCTGAGTTTGCTGAGGAACACCGGAAGCAGGTTGTGTTCCAGCAACTGTGCTCCGCAGGCTTTCTGCCCGTTTCCGGCGCTCTGGCAGGCGTACTTGGTCTTGTTGCGCTTCGAGCTCCCGTGAGCACTGAGGAGATGCTTGCACGTCGTGCAGTAGATCATCCTGCTGAAGAGGGGCAAGGTGAGCCCCTCATTCCTGTCTGATCGCATGCCGAGTTCCTGCTGCAGACGAAGCCAGCAATACCTTGATCCGCAACATCTTTGGTTCGTTCGGCCAATACGAAAAGGATAAGATCAAAGGTCGCCTCCGAGGCGGCGCACTAGCGAAAGCAAAAGAAGGGAAGTACGCCAGCGGACGCCCTCCCTATGGGTACACGACTTCACCAAAGAAGGCACTGGTTCCAGACGTTGCGAAGGTAGATGTTATCAGGAAGGTCTTCTCTCTCAACTCAAGAAGGTACTCCCTATCGGCAATTGCGGAGGAGCTCAACGCTCAAGGATGGGTTACGACCACGGAGAAACCTTGGCGAAAGCAGGCAGCAGATCGGATCCTCAAGGACAAGTTGTTCTACCGAGGGCATTATGCGTATGCCGACATCGAGGCAAAGGGACAGCACGAAGCGATCCTGCGGTAAGACGCGTTGCTACTGATGAACAGAAGGCCACGCGAGCCAAGAGAGGTGCAGGATACAGCTTTCGAGGTGCCAACCCGCTCCAAGGGAATGACGACAGAAGCATATGTGACAAGGGCGAGTCCACTTTCGCAGTTGTTGACGCGGGTGGGGACCAGACACAGACTTGGGGTTATCGTTCCTGATGAAGGAGGAACTCATGCGAAGAACGTATCTGCCAAACGTCCTGGTAGCCATTGTCCTGGTTGTAGGACTCCTTGTCCCGTCGGCAGCGACCGCCTTGTCGTCAACGACGGTCAAGTTGTGGATTGGCAAGGCGTACATGTCCATCCACGGAACGCAGCAACCGATCGACCCTGAAGGGACCAAACCTGTCATCGTGGCAGGCAGGACCCTTGTACCAATCCGGGCTGTCATCGAAGCGTTCGGTGGATCCGTTGCCTGGGAAGCGTCGACACAGAAGGTTACGGTCACACTTGCGAAAGACTCGCTCGATCTCTGGATTGGGAAGTCACAGGCATCACTGGATGGGATGAGCCTTGCCATCGATTCAACAAACTCAGCGGTGGTGCCCATCATCATGAACAGCGGGACGATAGATAAGTCGATGCGCTTGACAAGAATTGACAGTAGGTTAGATTTGGTTGCAAGGAGGTATGATAGGTGTGTCAACCTAGGACTAGAACGCTTTAATAGGTACTTAGTGGAGTCTGCAATAGCTTCTGGAGAATCAAGAATTCCAGGATTTCCCCCGTCTAAGTCGTAGTTTTTGAGGAGGAAGTTCTTTTGCCACTCAACCTTATATCTAGGAGGTAAAGGCGATGAAGCATTTTTCTTTCGTTGACGGGATGAAGAAGGTTCCCGGTGGAATGATGATAATACCCCTGTTACTCGGTTCCTTAGTCAAAACCTTTTTCCCAGGAGTTCTGGGTATCGGGTCCTTTACGACTGGTCTATTCAGGGATGGCGCGACGGCCTTGATTGCTCTTTTGATCGTGGCGACTGGAGCCCAGATAAACATTAAGCAGAGTGGTAGAGTACTGGGTAAGACAGGCGCCTTGCTTTTAGCGAAGACTCTGGTACCAGGGTTATTGATGATTTTGTATGGATTTATCTTTGGCAAGCAAGGTATTCTCGGAATCTCCCTTCTGGCAGCTATGATTGCCTTCATAAACTCAAATGGTGGCCTCTGGCTGGCTATTGCGGGACAATATGGAACCGAGGAAGATAAAGGAGCCTATATCGCTAGCGGTCTGAACGATGGCCCATTCTTTACGCTGCTTTTTCTCGGTCTTTCCGGTCTTGCGTTGATTCCGTGGATCTATATTGTCGCAGCTATAATTCCTTTTCTTGTTGGCATTCTATTAGGAAACCTCGACCAGAAATTTGCCAATATGATGAAGCCCACGGGAGACATTGTTATTCCCTTCTTTTCGTTTGCCCTCGGTGCGGGAATCAATTTGACAAGTCTTGCGAAGGGTGGCTTGAGCGGCATCTTCTTGGGATTGTGTGTGGCCTTTATTACGGGATTTTTTGGTGTTTTAGCATACAAAATATTCTTTAAGACCGATAACCCAGGAATGGGCTTTGCCATTGGAACAACGGCTGGAAACAGTATTGCCACAGTAGGAGTCGTCGTTCTTGCCGATGCCAGTTTTGCCCAATTCAACGGTGTTGCTACCGCGCAAGTGGCGGCATCCGTGTTGGTAACGGCCTTGGTTGTTCCTTTTATGACTCAGTATTTAGTCTCAAAATTCCGTAAGGCTCCTAAGGAACCAGTTAGCGTTGATCCGGGTACGGCCTAACTTCAGCGACCCGAGCACCGAAATGAACTTTTTCAAGAGTGTGTGGATATGATCTATGCCGTTATAGCTGATGATCTAACTGGCGCAGGAGATACAGGAGTTCAATTTGCTAAAGTGGGACTCGTGACTCGGGTGCTTTTTGGTGAATGGGGTGCCCAAGACGTAAAGGACAGTGATATTCTTGTCTTGAATACCGATTCTCGTTTTTTGAAACCCAAGGATGCTGCCGAAGTAGTGACCTCGGTAACCCAGGCACTTAGAAATGTCGGTGTTGTCCCATTCTTCAAGAAGGTGGATTCAACACTAAGGGGTCCCATTGGCGCGGAGATCGATGCTCTAATGGATGCGCAAGGACTTAGTTACGCTGTTGTATGTCCGGCGTTCCCCGCTAACGGAAGATCCTTGGTAGGCGGTTATTTGCTTGTGGATGGCCAACCTGTTTCTCGGGGAGTTGCGGGCAAGGACCCCGTTACGCCAGTCAAAATGAGTCATGTACCGACATTAATCTCTCAACAAAGCACAAAACCGGTCTACTCGTGTACCATGGATGATCTTTCGCCAGAGGGGTTAAAATTGATATTATCCAAGGCGAAAGCCCATGGGGCGATTGTAGTTTGCGATGCCGTGTCGAACGCAGATTTGGACCTCATTGCCGAATGTGCTATGGTCGATTTGGAGGGGTTGCTTCTTGTTGGAGCCGCAGGTTTGGCCAACCCTGTTGCCAAGATAATGGCAGCACGAGCTGGAAAGGGCACAAGAAAAGAGGAGAACCGAAAGCCAGTAATTGTCGCGGTAGGTTCCGTTAATCCTGTAAGTCGTGAGCAGAGTAAATACCTAGTGACATCTGGCGCTGCCGAGATAGTACTTCTCAAGTCGGTCCCTCTACTAGGCACGGATGTTGAACCGTACCTAGTAGACGCAGTGGAAAAATGCCTCGCTATTTCGCGACGCGGAAGCGTGCCCGTAGTTGTCAGCGCGGGTGAACAGAAGGATGTGGAAGAAGCACTTGCTCTAGGCAGCAAATTGGGCATAAAACCCACTGAGGTGGCTTCCCGTATTGCTTATTCCCTAGCGAAGGTAGTACGTTCGTTCGTAGCAGAGACACCTTCTGCCTCTGTGGTGGCAACAGGCGGCGATGTAGCTCGGGCGGTCATGGAGCAGTTTAGATGCAGTGCCTTAGACCTTGTAGGTGAGGTTTCTCCCGGTATACCGGTTTGTTTAATGAAAGGCGGTCAGATTCCAGGAACACGGCTTATAACAAAGGCTGGAGGGTTCGGGAAGCCTGATGCGCTGAAATCAGCAGTGGATATCTTATCAACCTGAAAGGAGTGCCAATATGATTAAAGATGGGCTTCCTATTCTAGCGTTGACTATGGGGGACGCTGCAGGTGTAGGTCCGGAGGTGTGCGTCAAAGCTTTAACGCACAGCGAAATAACGGTACTCTACAAACCTGTGGTTGTAGGCGACAGGAAGATTCTCGAAAGTGCTCTGCAGTTTCTTCCTTCACAAAGGCGTCCTCGTTTTTCCGATTCTGCTGGACTTCCGGATCCATCTATTCCCACAGAAAGTGGAACCATTGCTGTGTACCAGCCCTGCGCCCCGTTGAAAAATGTACAGCCGGGAAAACTATCAGCGGAAGCCGGACACGCGGCAGTAGAATACATCAAGGCGGCAGTGGAATTGGGTAAAGCGGGTCGTATAAATGGGATAGTCACAGCTCCTATCAATAAGGAAGCAATACGGCTGGGCGGTTGTCAATATCCTGGCCATACGGAGATTCTCGCCGAAGGATTTGGTGTCAAGAATTATTCTCTGGTTCTTTCTGCACGGAACATATTTGTCTTTCACGTAACAACCCACGTTTCTTTAAGATCTGCTCTCGATATGATTACACAAAAACGTGTGTATGGTCAAATTAAACTTGCCTATTTTCTTTCGTCGGTTCTCGGAAGAGGCGACGAAGTCATTGCTGTGAGTGGAGTAAATCCTCATGCGAGCGAAAACGGCCTTTTCGGTGACGAGGAAGAACTTCAAATAGCCCCTGCAGTAGCACAAGCCCAGGCCGAGGGTATCCCCGTGGTGGGTCCATTACCGGCGGATGTGTTGTTTCCTAGAATGGCGAAGGGACAATATAAATTCTGCATTGCTATGTACCACGACCAAGGGCATGCAGTATTCAAGTCTCTTTACTTTGATGAAGGGGTGAACGTGACGGTAGGACTTCCTATAATTCGGACGAGCGTCGACCATGGGACGGCTTTCGATATAGCTGGGAAAGGCGTGGCTAATGAAGACAGCATGGTAGAAGCGATTAAATTGGCGGCTCTCCTCGGCCCTAAGTGGTCCAGCATCAGTTTGGAGGCAGCCGCATTGTAGATGAGTCGATGCGCGGGAATTGAAAACGAAGAAAGCTGGCGTATGCTGAAATTGATGGCTGTCGAATGACTGCCCTCCTTCCCAGCGGTCCCTTCATATCTTCTGGTGTGGCCTTCCGCCTCGAAATCTGAGTGTCGCCCACCTACGGTACTCCTGTGGTTCTGGGGAGTAGCGAACCCCCGGCCAGTTGGCCTGACCAAGGGTTGACGATCATGTAGTCCTACGGTGTCGAGGTGATCGTGATCGTTTTGGTTGCAGCTGTCCAGACGACAGCGCATCCAAGATTCTGAGTAACAAATCTCAACGGAAGCATCGTCCTGCCGCTGATGATCTCGGGGACCACCTTGGCGTTCGTAGAATCGATAAGAGTATTCACGCCATTCACGGTCGCGGCGCTCTTGCCGATCCAGAGAGTGATGGCCTTCTTCCCAAGCGTCACTGTTGCTTTCTTCGTGGTTACATCCCAGCCAACAGTACCTGCGAGGGCTTCGATGACAGCCCGGATTGGTACAAGGGTCCTGTCGTTTTTGATGACAGGAGGTGAATCGAGTGTCTTCGAGGCACCGTTGACGGTGAACATGGCATTCTCGATCTGAAGAACAATGGTAATCTTGTCATACTTGATGGCAGTTGGACAACCGTACCATGGATCTGTCCAGCCTGTCGTGCCACTGGTATAGTACACTGTTTTGCTTCCCGGACCCAAAAATACATCAGCGCTCATCAGGGGCGCATTGCCTAAAAAATACACGGTGGATAGTGATGTACAAACCGAAAATGCCCGGTAACCAATACTGGTCACACCACTTCCAATGGTTACACTGGCAAGCCCCTCACAAAGCGAAAATGCTTCAAAACCAATACTCATCACACTATTGGGGATAGTCACACCGACCAATTCTGTGTGACTCCCAAATACCCTATATCCGATACTGGTTACTGGATAACCACCGAGCAAATCTGGAATTGTAATAATGCCTGCTACTCCTCGATAACCCGTAATCGTAGCAGTGGCGCTGTTTACTATGGTGTAGATGTAGTCTCCTTCAGTGATGTCCGCCCTTGCGGAAGGCATAGACACGAAGATCCCGGTGAACAGCGACAGAACGAGACAGACAGCGACGAAAACTGACAGGACCTTTCTCATGTCCTCTTCCTCCCCTTCAGATGTTTTACCTTGACAACAGAACTACCATACCCACTTACCGGAGAGGTGTCAATTGATCTGTTCATTTGCTGAACGGCCTCGACAGCGCCCACCACTTGCTGTTTCCCGGACCCCCGATTGCTCTTTTCGATTGGCGACCGCGTTCAGGGACGCTTCAGTTTCGACCAGGACTACCACGGCATCACTCCTCGAGGTGCTTTCTGTGTCTTCGACGACAGGTCATGCAGATCTATTGGATCTGCATGACCTGTCGCTTTCCAGAATAGGAAATCCAATATTCGGGAAGAGTCTCTCCCTGGCTCGTATGAACTGTATTCAACACAATGAGTGCAGAGGAGCGTTCTACAAGCGTCTCGTGAGCGATCACCACAAGAAGCCCAACGTCGCCTTGGTCGCTTGCATGAGAAAGCTTCTTCTCATTGCCCACCACCTCTACGTGACAACATCAACGTACCGGACCCTTGAACATGAAGCCAATCTATGTTTGTCCTCTTGACATGGATCGTAGTATCTATCGTGAACTCCCTCCGCCCCATCATGAAGAAATCATCGTGAAGTGGTCTTTCAAAGGACGTTTTTGTTGCTAAAATAAGTTTAGGTTATGTCGTTTTCCTTTAACTTCTTGGCCTGTGGTCGCAAAATGGATACAAAGGAGTTCAAGATGGCAAAGAACATAGCTGTTCTGGTCGGAAGTCTGCGCAAGGAGTCTTACAGTAAGAAGATCGCCAAAGTCTTGGCAAGTCTGTTTCCAGAAGACTGTAATGTCTCATTCGTCGAAATTGCGGATCTTCCACTGTACAATCAGGACTACGATGATGAAGCAAGAGTCCCTGAGTCTTATACAGGATTCCGTAACACAATGTCGAGTATTGATGCGGTGCTATTCGTGACACCTGAATACAATCGTTCCGTCCCAGCCGTCTTGAAGAATGCACTGGATGTCGGATCCCGCCCCTATGGCAAGAGCATCTGGGATGGAAAGCCTGCAGCTATCGTCAGCGTTTCTCCTGGCGAAATCGGAGCGTTTGGCGCGAATCATCATCTACGCCAATCATTGGTTGTCCTGAACATGCCGACAGTGCAGCAGCCCGAGGCATACATTGGGCACGTCAACGATATTCTCAATGAGGACGGAGAAGTTGCCGATAGCGGGACTCTGAAATTCCTTCACTCTGTCGCTGATGCACTTGTGAATCTAGCGGGTAAGTTCTAGAGAATCTGGCGGGTAAGTCCTAAATAGTGACGTGAACGGGTACGGTCGAGGCGGAACAAGCCGGTTGTACCCGTTCTTGTTGCTCAGGCACGGTTCGATTTCGTGCCTGTGGATTCCATCCAGGTTCACCTGCTCCGCTCCTCGCGTCGAACCTCGACAACAAGACGCCTCCCGACAGTAGCCGGGGGCCGAGAGGAAATTGCTGGGCATCCGACTGCTGCGGCAAGTATGGAGGACCGTGGCACCCCGCGAATGATACATGCGAAATCCTAGTCATCCCTGGGAGACCGAACTTGCAGCAAGGTATCTGCTAGAGCGTCTACAACAGCGCTCTCGGGCGCAGTCTTGGGGTGTTCGCCAGCGTGGTCCAACGCCCCCTATCTCCACCACTCGTCCATCTTGGGCCCCACAAGGGGCCTTTTTCCTAGTGTTTCGCCCTGGCATACACTGCTGCAGGCCTTTGTCTGAAACATCAGGATCGTATTTCAGAGGTTTCCCTTCCCCTCTCTGGGATCAGTCAAGCCGCGATCTACTCGCCGCTTTCCGCTCTCGAACCAACCAACCTTCGACAACGGACACAGGCATTATGGCGGTACGGTGCTTTGCCCCTTTGGTGCTTTGGTGACAAGGCGACAGCGTACCAAAGCAAAAGCGGCCCCCGTAGTAGAGAGCCGCCCTGTCATTTTATATCATGAAACGCCCGTCAAGAGTGTGTTCTATTCTTCCAATTTCCTAAGCGAATTCAAAGACCACCAGAATACGACAGACATTAGTAAAAAAATTATGACAAATCCTTCTATGATATCTATGCTTTGAAAATTGCCAGCGAATAATGCTCGAGATGCGTTCACTGCATAAGAAAATGGATTAACTTTGGCCAAATCTTGAAGCCACAAGGGGGCAAGTGCCAATGGAAGCATAATGCCCGACAATAAAGAAAGAGGGAGAGTGATCGTATTCAGCGTTGGAGCAAGAGGGTCTTCGATCCTGTAAATAAGCGCGAAAGAATATGACATTGAAGCCATCGTAATCGATACCATCGCATATAACACAAGAGAAAGTAAGAATCCACCTATGTTTACGCTAAGTCCAAGCGGAATTGCGACCAAAGTAATCAAAACACATTGGGTAAGGAGCACAACCGCGTCTCTCAAAACCCTGCCCAAAAGAATTGCCGAACGGTTTACTGGCGTTACTAGAAATCTTTCTATAACTCCTGACCTAATATCATCGATAAGATTGAATCCCACGAATGCCGAGCCAAAAAGCGCCATCATTACCAAAAGTCCTGGGATAAAAATTTGCACTGTTTTTCCAGCGGGTAGACCGGGCACCCCTCCCAGGCCATTTAAAAGAGGCATAAATAAAAATAGGTACAAAAGGGGCTGGAATAAGCTCACAAATACAAAAATGGGGCTGCGCAGAGTCTGGCGCATGTTCCTGATAAACATTAATTGTATTCCCCTTAATAGTTTCATAATTACTTATTGTCCTCTCTTAATGAACGTCCTGTATACTTTAGGAAAACGTCATCAAGACTTGGTCTTGATAACGTAATGTTTTGTGCTTTCAAATTGTTTGCATCAAGTAATCTCAGCACTTCTGGCATTGCCCTATCTCCATCTTTGATATGCAAACGAACAAAAGTTTCCTCCCTGGTTATTTTTTCTGGATGAACTTTTTCTAATAATTGTTCAGATTTGCGAGCGATATTTTCATCCGAAAAGCTAAAAACTACTATGTCGGCTCCAATACTGTTCTTTAATTCCATCGGCGTACCTTTTATTATAATTGTTCCATCGTCGATAATCGCTATTGTATCGCAAAGATTGTCAGCTTCCTCCATATAATGAGTAGTCAAAAATATACTGACACCGTCTGCTTTGAGTTTTTTTATTTCTTCCCACATATAAACTCTACTTTGTGGATCGAGTCCGGTAGTCGGTTCATCAAGAAGAAGTAATTGTGGCCGATGAGTCATACCAAGAGCGACATCCAACCTGCGCTTTTGACCTCCAGAATACGTAGAAGCCGGCCTATCTGCAAAAGAGTCCATTTGAAAACGTTTTACCAATTCTTCCGCCTGCTTTTTTGCAGTTTTATCATCTATACCATAAAGCTGCGCCTGCAAAATCAAATTCTCGTACCCTGTTGCGCCAGAATCTGTGCCACCTGCCTGGCTGACATATCCAATATTCTTCCTTATTTGACTCTGCTCTTTTTCCAGATCAAAACCCGCAACCTTAGCTTCCCCACCGGTCGGAGGTAATAATGTGGAAAGCATTTTCTGTGTCGTTGATTTACCTGCGCCATTGGGACCTAGAAAACCAAAAATTTCACCTTTCTTTACGGCTAAATCCACGCCCTTTACAGCTTCTACTTCTTTCTTCTTGCCTTTTATTTTAGAAACAAATGTTTTTTTAAGTCCCTTTGTTTCGATTACAAGTTCCTCGATCATATACGCTCCTCGATCATATACGCTTTTTGATCATATGGATTATATCCTTTTCCCTATCCTCAATATGGTCAATCAAACAAAAAAACCACCTCAATTAAAAGGTAGCAGTTCAAATCCCGTCCCCTGTATCCCAAAATTGGATATAATTTACGAACAAAAATAGTTAAGAAACGATGCACCCCGGGACAAAGAGATTCGAATCACGTGAGTCGCCCCACTCTCATCGATGATTAGGTCATACCGATACTTAGTTGTCAATGCGGAGTGTATGGGATTGGTACAAAAGATGCACAGATGGGACACTAGCCGCGCCAGACCATGCCCCGCCCATCTTTCCCCCACTTCTTCATGCCATGACCTTTTGCCGTTGCTGCATCTCATATCGAGCAGACTCTGAAGAAACAGCCGATGAACAAGCGCCGCCCGTTCACGGGTCCAGGGGGCATAACAGCGTACCGCCTTTTCATAACCCCCATATCGTGACTTCTGCAGCCGCATGAACGGAGCTGGGCACCGGCCCCGCCATATGCCACGCCTTGTTCACTTGCGCCACATTTACCTGCTTGTCGCCTATGTTCAACTGGACAATGGGCGCAGCCCGTCGAAGACCATGGTCTTCTGGATTACAGGGTTGACGCAGACGGCGAGCGCGCGGATAAAGGGTGCAATCCTGATCGGTGGGGAAGGGCAGGAAAGCCACGAGCGCTTCAGGAGACTGCGCTACGAAGATCAATGACAAATGGCATTTGCCGGGAATTCCCCAGGACTAAGGCCATGCCTATTTCCACGTTATCTTCCCCGAAGCTTGCTCCGATAGGCAGAATCAACTCATCTTGAGATCCCCCGCAACTTGCCACGAGGGGTCTCAATTGTGTTTCAGTTTTTCATCAAACCGTCGGCTTCGGGAAAAATCCCGTCTGTGTCAGGATCTTCCGGAGTGCTTCCCGGTCCGTCTCACCCAGCGGCACCAGAGGTGAGCGGGGAGGGCCGCCGTAAAGGCCGACCATCTCCATGGCGGCCTTCAGACCGGCGATACCCCACCTTTCCGTGACCGCATTGTTGCTGTCCATGAGAACCATCTGCAGATTCCGGGCTTCCTCCATCTTGCCGGCTTCGAAAAGCTTCTGCAGACGGGCGCATTCGTTTGGGAAGACGTTGGCCAAGGCGAGGGTGCCTCCGGTGGCGCCGAGGACGAGGCTCACGTAAAGGAAACTCGCGGAACCCGCAAAAACGGAAAAACCCTTCGGTGCATTTCGGATCATGTCTGCGATCTGGACGATATTGCCGCTGCTGTCCTTGATTCCGATGATATTTTGGTGCTTTGCAAGTTCGACGGCAAGTTTGGCAGAGATGTTGATTCCGGTATTGCGCGGCATGTTGTAGAGAATGAGCGGCAGTGGAGAGACGTTGGCTACATCTGTGTAGAAACGCGCCAGAACCGGGTCAGTCATGCTCCCTTTGTAGTAGTTCGGGGTCACGACCAAGACCGCTTCCGCTCCCGCTTCGGCGGCCTTTTCATTGAGATGGATTGTCTCCATCGTCGATTCGGCGCCGGTTCCCGCGATAACGGGTTTTTTACCTTTGGCTCGGGTGCAGACAAATCGCATCAGTTCCACTTTTTCCTCCGAGGACAGCAGGACGAACTCCCCGTTGGAGCCCATGACCACGATGCCCTCCAAGTCGGATTTGAGCCAGAAATCCAGATTCTTTTCTAACTTATCGTAGGCGATTTTTCCACCTGAAAACGGCGTTGCGATGGGTGCATAAATTCCGTGAAGTTTAAACATCGAAGGATCCTCCTTTTCTACCAGTATATCGGCAGGAAACAAATGGCTGAATGACGTTGACACTGCCCTGAAGACCGCAAAGATTGAATTGATCCTATGTAGCCAAGACTCAGCCAAGCGACCATGGGGGCAACTTCGAGGCTGGCATGGGGTCACCTCTAGATTAGCTACGACATTAACTATGTCCATGTTACCACTATAAACATAAATCACGAAATTTCCCTCATAATCCCCAGGTGTTGTTACCCATGTTATCATTCATTCATCTGAATCGATTGTAAATTTTTGAGTAGTTTTTATCGAACTACCGCCAAACTCAATTACTTGCTGCCAAATCTTGACTACTGGTTTCTTTTCGACGAGTGTTGTGACTTGTGGTTGGAACTGAGCTGTCTGTTTTTTGAGTCGTACGGTGGCAACCGACAGAGTAAGAAGCTCTACGACCAGGAGAATCGCTACCAGGACTTTTAGCAGATGCGTTCTCCTCATGAGTTCCTCCTTCATTAAGGACAGCAATGCCATAGTATGTGCCGGCCCCCCTATCGCCAGAAGCCACAAATGATGATGTCTGGGAGGTTGACGGACTAGACACCCCGCCAAAGGGTGGGATAATTATTAAAATAGAGAGTTCAAATTGAGGAGATTATTGGGATGCCAGTTCAGGGGGGACCAGTTCGCGGAGGGTCATTTTACGGTGGCATGCGGGGCATGATCAATGCTCCTGATGAAAAACCAAAAATTACCTGGCAACTGCTCAAGCGGGTGTTGTACTACGCCAAATCCTACCGCTGGCGGATCGGCGGTATGCTGCTGCTGGTCCTGGCAAACACGGGTTTGATGCTGCTGACACCACTCGTCTTGCGTGACTTGATTGACAACACCATCCCGGCTGGGAACGTTAATAGGTTGATCCTACTGGCTACGGCACTGCTTCTGATCCCAGCATTGACTAGCGTAATCAATGTGACCCAGCGGCGCGTAAATTCGCGCGTTGGCGAGGGCTTGACTTACGATTTGCGTATGGCGCTATATGCTAGTTTGCAGCGCATGTCGCTGCGCTTCTTCGTCAACACCAAAGTTGGCGAGTTGATGAGCCGCCTCAACAACGATGTTGTGGGAGCACAAGATGCCATCAGCAGCACTGTTGTCGATATCGTCACCCAGATCATCCAGGCAGCGGCGGTATTGACGATCATGCTGACACTCGAATGGCGGTTGACATTGATCAGTGTGGCTATTCTGCCTTTGTTCATCTTAGCAGTGCGCCTATTGGGCACCCGCCTGCGCGACATTGCCCGCAGACAGATGGAAGCCAACGCACAGATGAACGCCATGATGAACGAGACACTCAATATTGGCGGCGCACTGCTTGTAAAGCTGTTTGGTCGCCGGCAGTTGGAGGGTGCCCGTTTTGGCCAACGGGCAGCGCAGGTGCGCGATTTGGGCGTGCAGCGGACATTTACCGGATCGATCTTCATAGCAATTATCGGTCTGATCAGTGCGGTGGGCACCGCCTTGGTATATGGGCTGGGTGGTTATTTTGTCATCCAGGGTGCTTTCACGATCGGAACAATTGTGGCCTTTGGGGTGTATCTGGGCAACTTGTATGGTGCGCTGCAAGGGCTTTCAAGTGCCCCTGTGGAGTTTGCCACCTCGATGGTCAGCTTTGAGCGTGTGTTTGAAGTGATTGACCTGCCTGTCGATATTACTGAAAAACCGGATGCGGTAGCGCTCCAAAACATCCAAGGCGAGATTGTTTTTGACAATGTCTCTTTCAAGTACGAAACCGGCGATGAGAAGCTGCTCGCCGATGTCCACCGCTATGGCAGTATGGATAACGTCACAGCGGTTCTCTCGAGGGTACGGACAAGCGCAGAGGATGAGGAGATTGCCTCACGCAGCCAGGCGCGCAGTACTGCCTTGGAAAACGTCAGTTTCAGAGCTGCACCCGGGCAGCTTGTGGCGCTTGTGGGTCCGAGCGGCGCGGGTAAGACGACCCTCACGTATCTCATCCCCCGTCTATATGATCCAATCGCCGGGGTCATCCGCATTGATGGTCACGATCTGCGTGACTTGACGCTCGAATCACTCTCGGCACAAATCGGCATGGTCACCCAGGAAACATATCTGTTCCACGATACCATCCGCACCAACCTGCAATATGCCCGACTAAATGCTAGTCAGCAAGAACTTGAAACCGCCTGTCGGGTTGCCAATATTTACGAATTTATCCATGCGCTGCCAGAAGGGTACGATACGATCGTCGGCGAACGCGGTTATCGCCTGAGCGGTGGCGAGAAGCAACGTATTGCATTGGCACGTGTGATCCTCAAGAATCCGCGCATTCTGGTATTGGATGAAGCCACCAGCAGCCTGGACAGCGAATCTGAAGCTCTGATTCAGGATGCACTTGACTCTGTGATGGCACAACGCACTAGCATTGTGATTGCCCACCGACTGAGCACCATCCTGGCTGCGGACCTGATTCTAGTCATCGATCGGGGAAAGATTGTGGAGAGTGGCAATCACGCCGCTTTGCTGGCGCAAGGCGGGCTGTATGCCAGCCTCTACCAGACGCAGTTCCGAAAAGGGACTCAGTAAGAGCCAGCAGACGCTTATTCGATGACGTTATCCTTCCTTTTTGCGAACCACAACCTTGATCGCCCCTGGAATGATCTTGATATGAAGAGGCATTTCCTTTAGTACTTCGCCATCACATTGAACCGTTTGTCTGGGGCTTGAGGAAACGGTGATATCTTTGCCTTGCCAGTGCTCCACTACTTCCAAATTGTCCGGACGTTCCCGTTTAAGCAAGGTGACAACCATAAGCCTAAACAGGCCGAGATTCGCTGTTCGTACAACAACAACATCCAAGAACCCATCGCTGACATCTATATGCTTATCGAAAGATATGTTACTAAAACCGAGATTTCCTGTATTAGTAATAATACATGTTAGACCTTGAACTTCGTGCTCTTGTCCATCGATTTTCAGATGGTAGACGGCTTTTTTAGTTTTCTTTAATGCCGTGGCCGCTGAAAGAAAATAGGCGAAGATGCCAATCCTATTTTTGGTTTCACGATCCGCACCCGTAACCACATCCGCCCAAAAACCAATAGTTACTCCTACAATAAAATAACGATTATTAAACTGTCCCACATCAATGGTTTTCATTGTTAACGGAACTTGACTCATAAGCGCGCAGGCTTCTTTAAGATCTTTGGGTATGCCAAGTTCCTCGGCCATGACATTCGCCGATCCTCCCGGTAAAATAACCAAAGGGACCTCTGATCCCATCAGGCCGCTGATTGCTTCCATGAGTGTACCGTCGCCGCCGTAAACAGCGAGGGCATCTATTCCTTCTTTGACGGCAGCCTTGGCAAACTTGATCGCCTCGCCCGCTTGGTGGGTAATCGATGCTTCCCACTTGATGCCAGCTTCTTTCATGGACAGATTGATAACAGGTAAAATGGATTCTCCTTTCCCGGCGGCGGGATTAATAATGATACGGATATTTTTTATTTTCTTTTCCATAGCAATTACCTCTTCTGCCAATATTTTTCAAAGGCTTTAATTTGAATTCGGATATACCACCTTCTTGGATCAGCTACCTTACGAGCAGTGGTCAATAAATTGATGGCCTGTTCGCTGGTATGCCCCATACTGATAAGGATGGCGGCAGCCATAGCAATGCTTCGACGTTTGCCTTGCAGGCAAAAAACTAAAACCTTGCCTTTATTTTGAATAATGGGCAAAGCTGCTTCAACCCCCACCAGCAGTTTCTTGATCGAGATGGGAGTAAAAAATGTATCATACGTCTTAATCCATAACGTCTTAAAGGGAGGAAGGGTATAGATTTCATCGGGTGGTATTTGCCCGATCATAGAAATAATCAGATCGAAATTGAGTACCTTCAATTCATCGGCCTGTTCCTTGCCGACTCTGGAGCCCACGTATAAATAATCGGTCACTTTGGATATATCCATTGTGGTTTTTATTGTGACCCCATTTTGATGCTGTGTCAATTTTGCTTTTTCGACACTTATAGCAATGTTCTTACAAGGACAGAAGGAGAGGAATCCCGTGGGGAAGGTGTATTCAATCTTGAGTGCGAACCAGATTGCGTAATAGTCAGGGTTTACTATGGGTAGAAGAAACTCAGAATAAACAAGTTTTTGAACTGAATACTCCTGCAATTCTGGACAAAAAAGAAGAATGGCACTTTTGGACCATTCTTCTTCTAAGTATCTTTTCTTTGAATTGCTGTTTCGCTGCTTTCTTCACAGGAATCTTCTTTACAACTTCTTACCAGCTTTCTTAACTTCTTTCTTTACTACCTTCTTAAATTCAACCCTTGCTTCTTTACCTGTCTCCATAATCGTTTCTCCACCTCCTTCAAGAATAATAGATAAATAGCAGAAAATGCAAACTATCCGCATTGACTCATCTAGAATGCACGTGAATTGGTTCCGTCGACTCATCAGAAAATGTACGTGAAGGATGACAGAATACTGCTGATCCTTTGGATGAGAAAGGAGCCGCGGGAATGGAGCTCGCGATACTGGAACGCCAGAAGTGCACGATGGTCAAGCCACAGGCATATCTGAGGGCAGAGAAGACAAAGAAGTGGGCGATGGTCAGACCAGTTCTAGGTCGGCATATCCACGAACCCCCAGAAATGGTTGTTCGGTTTTCGGTTGTCAGTGCTTTCAAATGGTTGCATAATGGCAATGTGTCAAAATGGTCCAAAACACAAAACTTGAGAACAGGAAAGGTGAATCTATGAGCCACTCATTACCCGACAGCGAAACATTGTATTCGGCGTTGGTCAACAGAGACAGCAATTTCGAGGGGATATTCGTGGTTGGAGTCAAGACCACGGGAATATTTTGCCGTCCCACTTGCACTGCGCGAAAACCAAAGCAAGAAAATGTCGAGTTTTTTGGTTGGGCCATGACGCTCTTTTGGCTGGATATAGGCCATGTAAGGTTTGTACTCCCTTGGAATATAAAGGAGCTGCCCCTGACTGGCTTAAACCGCTGTTGGCTGAAGTCAATGATGACCTACTGATCAGACTAAGGGATAGTGACTTGCGGGCAAGGGGTTTGGATCCTAACCGTGTTCGATATTGGTTCAAAAAACATCATCAAATGACTTTCCAGGCATATTTGCGCGCCTTGAGGATCGGGCAAGCATTTGGAAGAATCAAGCATGGAGAAAGAGTTACCGGAACGGCTTTTGAGTCTGGTTATGAATCATTGAGTGGTTTTGCAGATTCGTTCAAAAGAACGACCGGCTTTTCTCCGAGCAAGAGCCAGGAGAGTCAACTCATTGCGACAACAAGGATCTTGACACCTTTAGGGCCAATGTTGGCAGGGGCTACCGATGATGGAATTTGTCTATTGGAATTTGTTGACAGAAGAATGCTGGAAACCCAATTGAGGAGATTGGGCAAGTTGTTGAACGCCGAATGTGCTCCTGGTTTCTGCAAACACTTTGACAAGTTGAGTAGTCAATTGGAAGAGTATTTTTCTGGAAAGAGAAGAGAATTTGACATTCCCTTGGTACTACCTGGAACACCATTTCAGCAAAGAGTATGGACCACATTGCAGACGATACCTTACGGCTCAACCCGTTCTTACAAAAAACAGGCTGAAACCATAGGTCTTCCCAATGCGGTCCGGGCAGTGGCAAAAGCGAATGGTGATAATAGAATAGCCATCATAATTCCGTGTCACAGGGTCATTGGGGCAAATGGTGACCTTACTGGATACGGTGGTGGGTTGTGGCGCAAGCGATACCTGTTGAATCTCGAATCCAGTCATGGGCTAAGATAAGACCTTTGCGGGCTAACGCCGGATGAACCCCACTTTCTCTGTCGCACTTCATAGACGGTTGAGTGCGAGTAGACCACTTTCTTAAAAAAATGCTAAACTCATCTTGACGCGAAGCTGCGATACATGCAGCTTTGGCAAACCAACTGCAAGTTAACGGCGTCCCGTCTGCTCGAACCAGAGGTGGGAAAATGAATGCAGAGTTCAATGAGATTCTCTTAGGCATCAAAAGATCGATAGGTTTACTGAGCCGAAGGGAGAAGAGAAGCCTCTATATTGCAACTTTTCTAATGCTCATAACTGGGATCCTGACCAACGGCCCTGCAGTCATTTTGGGAAAACTGGTGGATCAACTGGTGGGTGGCAGTGTCATTCAATTTGATGTTGTGGTTCCTTTCATCCTTCTGGTCTGTGGTTGGCATGTAGTAAAAAAACAGCCGCGCAAGCTCGACTTTAAAATAGTCAGACTTGTTCGGTTGCCTTTATGTCGGAAACCCAACTGTCCATTTTTCTTATAATATTAGGTTTCAACCACGATGGTTCTTGCGATTAAGTCGTGTATCCCTCTATGATCTTTCTTGAAACAAATAAAGACAATATACACGCAAGGCAGTATATAGGCAAGGCCCATCAAAATAATTAAGTCGGAACTAAATTCCCACTTGAATGCAATGCCGTGGAAGATCATCATATGAGCTGCTTGCCACGGTAGGAACTTTATCAGATTTCGTACTATAATCTGCCATAAATGTAACCCGGTATTAACAGAGGCCACATGCACCTTCATTTTTCGTTTGCCGAAGGTGGCATGTTTTTTACCCGCTTCGGTTATAACAAAATACAATATCGCTGGAAAAATCAATATCAACGAAACAAGATTCATTCCTAACTCACTGAAATCTGGGACAAAACCCAAGATAACAAAATAGACAAATAGCGAAACAACCAACACAATCAAACCCCAAAGAACGATAACAAGAAAATCTATTGCCAACGAAGCAAATCGCTTTTTTAAACCTGCACAACGCAATTGGCTCAACACAACACCCCCCCCAAATAGAAATATGCGTAACCAGCGTAACATAAAAATTATAAAGGTTCAAGAATCCGTATTGCCTCACCTATTATCTACTCCAAATCGCATCGTTGCCTCACGGATGAATCTACTCCAATTCAGTAGACTGAGGAGGAACCATGGAAGAGGGTGAGCAGAGGAGAGGTGAAGAGATGGGATTAACGGTGAAGCAACGGCAAGCGGTGATGGAGGAGCTGCGGAAACAATACCGCCATGCATCGAAGAAGGAGAAGTCGAGGATCCTGGACGGGTTCGTGGACCAAGGCGCATCTCAACCGTTCGTACGCACGCAGTACCCTGAGGGCAAAGGGGGCGCAGGAAAGGGGTCCCGTCCATCGTCCCCGGGCATCGGTGTACAAGGGGGAGGTCCTCCCTGCGCTCACGGAGTTCTGGATCTGTCGGACAGACTCTGTGGCAAGCGTCTCGTCCTTCACCCGCCGCGCCGCTGAACTCAACCGTTGGGCAGCTCAAGTCAATATCGGCGCGAATGCCACGACAATTACCTACAACCGCAGTTCACAAATAAGGAGAGTTCAAATGGACTTCCTAAGCAAATTGTCCGGTAAGAAGCAGCCAGCCACATCAAGCAGGAATCAACCGTCTCGCAGTGTTAAGCCTCCCACTCCACCAACAGCGATAGCAAAATCCAACGAACACTACATGCTTAAGTGTGTGGATTGTGGCTTTACACATCATATTCCGAGGGCTACTACACTGCCCTCCGTCGCATTTTCTGTGGATGTGAATGAAGTCAAGATGGTTTGTGTTTATGGGGCGTTTACAGTCACACTCGATGTGAACGAATTCTTTACAATTACAACCGTACCAGATTCTGGTCAAGTTCTGAACGCCTCGATAAGCGACAACATAAAACCATTGCATAATCACATGTTGTCGCACTGTGATCCACTGTTCCTGATCATCCAGCAATCAAGAAACCAGACCACACACAAGTACAAGAAACAGCCCAAAGGTAACACATATGTTAAATTTTCTAGGGAACACGGAGTTGATATTGTTGGGAATATCAATGTGTCAAAGGCTGAGATTCCAGGAGTATCGTAATAAGCCCGTACGATTTCGAGCGATTATTACTGATGGGTAATTCAGCCGAAATGGCTGATTTGACATCTGGTCGTTTTTTCTGCCAAGTCCCGTGCCTGCCGGTAACGCAAACCGTTAGGCCGCTATAATAGCCGTATCCTGGGGTCTGGTGGAACCCAAAAGCGGAGGCGCCGATATGGAAAAGGAAAGGAATGGCCAGCCAGGACTCGAGGGCACAAGCACAGGAGTCGCCGGAGACGTTCGAGGACCTGCGTCGGACGAAGTGTTTCATGAGGAGTCGGTCCCTGTCCACAGCCGTATCTGGGTATCAGCAGCTGACGGTGCCACGGCTATCCTCTGTTCGATCGCCGAAGGCGCAGCACTGACCTACTACTTCACGCGCGTCATGGGGCTGGCCCCACGCCTTGCCTCCATCGTGTGGCTGCTCTTCGGCATCTGGAACGCGTTCAACGACCCACTGTTCGGATACATCAGTGACCGGACCAGGAGCAGACTCGGGCGTCGTATTCCCTACATCCGGTATGGGGCACCCCTGTATGCAAGCGCCTTTGCAGTTTTCTGGATTATCCTTCCTGGGTTCAAGGGCAACCAGACAGCACTGTTTATTCAGATGCTGCTCGGCATGTTTCTGTTCGATGCCTTCTATACGGCTATTGCAACTGCCGTCTACATCATGCCATATGAAATGGCAATCTCCAACAAGGCACGAAGCAGCATTTTCGTCTGGAAGATCGGCTTCAGCCTCATTTCCACTGCCTTCCCCATCGCCATCGGGCTCATCCAGCCGGGACCCGGCGAAAATGCCACGTCCTACCGACTCATCATGATTACTCTTGGCATCCTCATGGCAGTGGTGATCTATATCAGCACCTTCTTCTATAAGGAGAACCACTTCCAACAGGAAGAGGAACAGTTCAACTTCTGGAAGTCTCTGGGTGCTTGCTTCCGCAACAGGTCCTTTGTCGTATTCGAGTCTATCAGTTTCACCGTCATCTATGTCCAGAACCAGCTCATGCAAGGCATCTATTACTACTATGACGAGGTGAGCATGGGCGTCGCAAAGAGCATGGGGACCGCCCTCACCCTTGGCTCGCTCTTTGTCGGGGCAGTCCTGGGCCTGCTGTTGTTCTTCAACCATCGTGATGCCTGGGGTGTCAAACGCTGTGTGCGCGTATTTGCTTCCATGTTCGGCATCGGGTGCGCCGTCGGGCTCCTGTTCCCACACCAGCTCATTCCGATGATGATCGCCTTCTTGTTGATCGGCGTAGGCTTTGCCGGTGGCATGTACCTCATTCCACTGATGAATGGTGATGTCATCGACGCGGATGAGTATACGACAGGGCTGCGGCGCGAAGGCATGTATGCTGGTGTCAACAGCTTCGTCACCAAGCCAGCCATGAGCCTGGCGCAAGCTGTTTTCCTCGGGTTCCTGTCACGCGCAGGCTACGACCAGTCATTGGCTAAGGGCATGCAGAGCGCCTCGGCTGAAGTGGGTATCGTACGAGCATGGTTTCTCATACCTGCCGTGCTTCTGCTCGCCTGTGCAGTCATCCTTCGCTGGTATCCCCTTGACGGTCCCAGCTGGGAGAAGATCAAGACCCATCTCACCGTCGTGCACCAAGAGAAGGAGAGGAAGTACCTGGCCGAGCACGGTCTGAAGTAAGGAAAGAGAAGCTCTCCAGGCATGCCCTTCTTGATTGTCACTGCGATGCCACCCTGCTCCTCGTCGGAGCGAGGTGAGCAAGAACCGTATCGACCCAGTATGGTGGAACAACCTTCCCGCCGAGGAAGTCTGAATCACCTCGCCGTTCGGCTACAAGATCTACGTCATCTGGGTGCCAAGCCTCTCTCGATATGGCCCAGCGACTCTACGATGCCAAAGTCCACGGTCTCCGGAGACTGTACCTGGCGCCACATGCCACGCACGCTCAGTCCTTCTGGGAGAACAAGTTCGATTACGATCGAACTCTCGGCGCGTTCCTGGAAGATGTGGCCCCCATGGACGCAACTAGCGCGACAGAACCGTCACCATGACCTCTGCAATAATGATCTTGAGAATGAGCGCGATGGGGTAGACGCTGGCATACGCCAACGTTGCGATGTCCGTCTCAGTCTGAGCGTTCGCGGCACCCAGTCCGGGCGGATTAGTCATGGCAGCGGCCAGTGCCCCCATGACAGACAGCGTATCCATCCTGAAGAGCACGACCATGGCCCCCAGACCAATCGCAACACTGAACGTCGTGATGATGGCCCCACCGAGGACCAGTGACCACCCCTGGTTCTGCAGGGCACTGACGATGCGAGAACCCGCAAGCGTGCCGGCTCCGGCTAGAAAGAGCATAAGACCGAACTCCATGGAGAACTTGCGCACAGAAACGGGCACAACCAGGCGAAGCCGACCGACTCGTCCAAATGAGCCAAGGATGATGCTCACGATGAAGGCGCCACCGGCGCTGCCAAGCTTGATGAAGATGCCACGCCCAAGAGGGATCCGCCAAGCGCCCAGCAGGCACCCCAGTGCCAGGCCAATGAGAAAGGGCAGCATGTTCATGTCCTCCAAGGAGCGCTGGTCCCCTGTTCGGATGGCTGCACCATTGTCCTCCTGGTTCAGCCGATCATTGGCAGAAGATTGCCGGGCAAGCAGGGGGGCTTGCTGCACCTTGTGCCGGGCGGTCCATACTGCTTCCTCGGTGGCCACGTCGCGACGGAGCAGTTTGGGCAGAAACTGGATGACCAGCACGACCGAAATCATGCTGTAGGGATATGCGATGCCATACCCAGCCGATACGTTGCCCGATGAGCCGGGAACCAGACGTTCCGCGATCTCCATCGCCCCTGCCAGAGCAGGGGTGTTGGTCAGACCGCCTGCATAGAGACCAGTCGTGATGTCATGCGGAATGTGCATGAAATACGATACGGCAACCGCCGCTACCGCCCCCGCTACCACGACTGCCACGGCTACAACAGAGAACTGCCATCCGCTTCTCCGAAAGGTCCTGAAGAACATCGGCCCAGCCTGAATGCCGACACAGTAGACAAAGAGCGTCAATCCCAAGTCCATGACTTCCTTTGGAACCTGGGCCCCGAAGTATCCGCATACAAGTGCCACGAAGAGGACGCCGGACGCACCGAGCGAGATGCCATGTACCGATACGGTGCCAGCGAAGTAGCCCAACACGAGGATCGCGAACAGGACGAGCATGCTCTCAGACCAGAGACTTGTCATCGTTTTTCACCACCTCGTCAACCATATCACAAACATGGAGCCTGGACAAGATGCGATTCCCGGCTCCTGACGCCATGCGACGCGCGCATGGCCCGATTCCAATTGCGGAGACCCGACGCCCGATTCTGTACTATACTTACGTGCAGAGTCTCTGACTCGTGAGAACCAAGAACCAAAGGAGTGCCATCATGCTCAGCCGAACGAAACGAATGCGCCTGTGGACATACCTCCTGGACGCACCTGTCGTCGCTGTTCTGACATTTGTCTTTTTCTTTCTCATGGACAAACCGAATCGGAACCTTGGAGCATGCCTCACCGGAGTGGTGTGCATCGGCCTCATCCCGCTGAGCGCATGGTTCCACATGGTGCGCCACCCTGGCGACTACAAGGGCGAACGCAAGGTGGCCTTCGTCCTGAGCATCGTGGGCTACATGATCGGAACCATCATCATGGTTGTCTTCTTCCGCGAAGCACGTCTCTTCCTGGCGCTGATGCTGTCCTATATGTTCACGGTCGTCGGTCTCGTGGTCATCAACCTTCTGCACTACAAAGCTTCTGGTCATGCAGCTGGCGTGTCAGGTCCCGCGACCGCACTCACCATCAGGTATGGCTGGCCAGGTGCAATTTCCTATCTCCTGCTCGTCCTCGTAGCCCTAGCCAAGATCAACATCAAGGAGCACACCCTGGGACAGCTTTGCACGGGAGCCGGCATCACGATAGCGTCTACCCTGGCCGCTTTCGCGGTCACGGGCATGCTGCGCTTCTAGCTCCCGACTCCTGCGGGAGCGAGATCCTTCAGCGTCGACGCGCGCGCCGCTTCATGTCATCGAACATGCCAACGTCGTTGCACAGACCCGCGCAGAGTCCAGCGGGCTTTGCCATATCCGAACTTCCCCATAGTAACACCCAGCCAGGGAAATGCTGGTATACTTGCATGGATTGCCTGCAGGAACGGTCGCCCCTGTCAGACACGTCGATGTGATGGCAGCAGACCGGACAAAAGGAGAGGAAAATGAACTACGACTTTGAACGCGGGCTTGAACGACACAACACGGGCTGCGTCAAGTGGGATCAGAGCTGTACCGTCTTCGGGAGTGAGGACGTCTTGCCGATGTGGGTGGCAGACATGGATTTCCCGATACCAAAACCGGTCACTGAAGCACTGATACGGCGTGCCCAGCACGAGTGCTACGGCTACTCATGTGCAAGTCCGTCCGTCCTGGAGGCCATTACGCAGCGCCTGTGGCGCACTTACCAGTGGAAAGTCGATCCTGAGTGGCTGCTGTTCACCCCTGGCGTCGTGCCCGCTCTGCATGCTGCGGTGCGTGCGTTCACGAGCCCGGGAGACGAAGTCGTCCTTCAAAGCCCAGTCTACTACCCTTTCTGGTCTGCCGTCCGTGAGAATGGCTGTCAAGTTGCCAACAACGAACTGCAGTGGGATGGCCACGGGTACGTGATGGACCTCGACGGGCTGAAGGATATCTTTCGGCCTCAAATGTCGGGCATGTCGACGTGCCCATCGCGCACAAAGATGATCATCCTGTGCAGTCCGCACAATCCCGTAGGCCGTGTCTGGTCACGGGATGAGCTGACGGCTGTCGGTGAGATCGCCCTGGCCAACGAGGCGATCGTCGTCTCCGACGAAATACACTGCGAACTGATGTTGAATGGTTCGCACCACGTCCCATTTGCCTCTCTGAGCCCCGAGCTGGAGCAGAACAGCATCGTGTGCATGGCACCATCGAAAACGTTCAATCTTGCCGGCCTGGCCACCAGCTTCATCGTCGTTCCCAACCCCAAGATGCGCGCAGCGATACAACGCCGCATCAGCGGAGCCGTGGGCAGCGTTACGCCATTTGGGTACACTGCGCTCGAAGCCTCGTTCCGGGAAGGCGACGACTGGCTTACGCAGGTGCTGCACTACATAGAAGGCAACGTGACGTATGTCCACCTGTTCGTCCAGGATCACATGCCGCAGGTCAAGGTCATGCCCATTGAGGGGACGTATCTGATGTGGCTCGACTTCCGCGCGCTCGGCATGGACGTCCATCAGCTCTCTGACTTCCTGCGCAAGAAGGCAAAAGTAGGTCTGGACGAGGGTTACGTCTTTGGTCCCGGCGGCGAAGGCTTCGCGCGCATGAACATCGCATGCCCACGCTCGACGGTGCAAGAGGGACTGACCCGTATCGCCGGTGCCATACAGACACTGGAGCAGCGTTGATGCGCCTGTCCGGACCTGAAGGCGATGAACTGGACTGCACGACGATTGTCATCGGCCGGTCCGCATCGCAGTCGGGTTGCCTTGTCGTCGGTCACAATGAAGATGATGCGCACCGGCTGGTCGTACGTCACCATATCGTCAAGGTCGGTGAACATCCTGGCGCTACGCGGCTGAGTGACGGAACACTGCTCTACCGCGAACCACACACCTCTCTTGAACTTCCTGTGCCCGAGGACACTCTGGCCTACGACTGGACAGAGCTGGTCGGACAGGACTTCGCAGATAGTTTTCTCAACAGCGAGGGCGTCAATATTTGCTGCGACAGCGCCGCAGGCACACGTGAACAACAGCCTGAACTGGAGCGGGGTGGCATTGGTCACTTCCTGCCACAACTGGTCGCTGAACAGGCCCACTCCGCCCGTGAGGGCGTCCTGCTGGCGGGTCGGCTTATCGAAGCATACGGCTACTGCGACGCTCGTATCATCACGATCGCGGACCAGCACGAGGCGTGGATCCTTCAGATACCCGGGGGTCACGAGTGGCTGGCGGAACGCGTTCCCGACGATGCGATTGTCCTCCTGCCAAACTATCTTATCTCTCGTCAGGTCGACCTGGCGAACACAGACCGGTTCCTGGCATCGGCGGACCTGGAGACCCACGCCATACAGCGCGGGTGGTACGATCCCTCCGGAACAAAACCTTTTGATTTCAAGAGGGCCTACGGACCGCCCGAGATCAATACTTCTTCATTGAGCACCAGCCGGCAGCAGACAGGGCTCTTCATGCTCACGGGGCACGAGTTCCCGTTGGACAACATGCCGTTTTCATGCGCGCCACAGCACCTTGTGTCCCTTGGTGATGTCATGGCGTGCCTGCGCTGCGTCGCACCCCACGGGCAGTCTATCCGGCAGGCTCTGGAGATGAGCGGCAGCTTCCATAAGAACGTGACTCAGACCACCATGCGTCCGATTTCGGTCTGGACCACACAGGAATCCTCTGTAACCGAACTGAGGAGCCAAGCCCACGAGCCACAGTCCGTGACTGTCTGGCGAGCCTCCGGGATTCCCGATGAACTTCCCTACACGCCGTGGTATCCACTGGCTATGATGGAGACATCTCCTGGATACCCGGACCCCTACGCCACGGGAGACCCTGACCACCTCGACATGAGCTCTGCATTCTGGACGTTCCGCCTCTTTGTGACTGCGGTCGACAGCGACTATGCCACGCACATCGCGGAAGTTCAGACGGCCTTCCTGCCATTGGAAAAACAAGCCAAGGCTGCAGACAAGCTCCTTCAAAACCTGCATGTGGACACAGACACCTCTCGCGAAACCATCGCCAGACTGCTCACGGCATGCGGAGAAGGGCTGGGTATGGAAGCACTGAGTACCTGCCGAGAGCTGCTTCAGCAGTGGCAGACAAAACCCGAGCAGACCCCCATTCGGGGAGTGACAGCTCTCGCGGGAGGGAAGTCATCATGAAGTATTTCATCAGTCTGGACATGGAAGGTGTAGCTGGTCTTGCGTCGTGGTCAGAAACCAGCCAGGAGCAGCGAGAACTTATGACCGGCGAGACATGCGCAGCCATCGAAGGTATCCGGAGTGTCGACAACAAAGCTGCGATCCTCATTGCCGACAGTCACAGCCGTGGGCAGAACCTGTTGCTCGACAAGCTTCCACAGGACGTGCAGGTCGTGCGGGGCTACCCTCGTCCGCTGTATATGGTCGAAGGAGCAGATGAGACCTGCGACGCTGCTCTGTTTGTAGGCTACCATGCTCCCGTCGGAACACTGCATGGGTCCATGGACCATACCTACTCATCGTCCGCCATCTATGAGGTTCTGGCCAATGGGCACGTTGTGGGCGAAACAGAACTCAACATGGTCCTGCTGGCCCGTCTGGGTATCCCGTTCATCTTCGGCAGCGGTGATGAGCAGTACTGTGGATTCTCGCAGCAGTTCTTTCCCCATGCTGTCTTTGTCACCACCAAGCGGGCTACCGGCCGGTATTCCCAGCGGACGCTGATGCCCGAGGCGTCGAAGTCGCTGATCCGCGACGGAGCTGCCCGTGCCACGCGTCAACTCATGACTCAGGGCCGCACGAACCTCGCTGATGCGCAGCTTCAAGGAGCCGTCCAGCACGAGGTTCTGGCGACTTCGACATCGACCTGGACTGTGCGCTTTCTGACGACCAGCGCCTGCGACGTCGCCGCCTGGATCCCCGGCACCCGGCGTTCCGGCGGTCGCGAGCTTTCATACACCTCGAATGAGCCGACCGAGCTTTATCGTTTCCTGATGAGCTGCACGGTTGCAGGAAGGTACGACCGCGACCTGTAGCCCGCCACGTCCTGTCAGTCTACAGCAACGCCGGGCACATCAGATGTCCGGCATTGTCGCATACATTTCTCA
>Ga0209539_1000192_pt1 | contig 37088 bp, 24 predicted proteins | sample BarGraNGADG00312_2_FD_184499 | JGI IMG/M metagenome (GOLD analysis project Ga0209539, IMG submission 184499) | Arctic peat soil microbial communities from Barrow, Alaska - Barrow Graham LP Ref core NGADG0011-312 (SPAdes) (version 2) | ecosystem: Environmental > Terrestrial > Soil > Wetlands >...
AAACGCCATGTTTCACCTGATTCTGTGCATATTCTATTGACAATTCCGTGATCAGATTCAATAGTTTATGCGCCAAAGCCTTATTCTTATATAGTAGCGCAACGGCTTCTGGGAAAGTATGATTGGAACTCAATCCCTGAACCATGTAACAAAGGGTTGTAAAAGGTGCTCCACAAAATCCGATCAAAGGAGTGCCGGATGGTTTTGTCCGTTGAACTTCATCAATTGCCTTGTAAATGTATTCCAGTTTAGACGCGTCGGGGTTTAGAATACTTACCGGATCGCTTAAATCTTTCAATGCCTTTTCAAACCGCGGACCGGAATCTGTAAATTCCAGCTTCATGCCTAATGCTGATGGTATTACCAGTATATCCGAGAACAAAATTGCGGCATCGACTCCCAGGTCATACACGGGAAGTAAAGTTACTTTGGCAGCCAGTTGAGGTGATTGCATCAATTCACTAAAACCGTACTGTTCTCGCAATTTCAGGTAACTGGGTAATACACGACCAGCCTGACGCATAAACCAAACAGGTGGACGTTCGGTTTTTACGCCATTCAAAGTCTTTATAAATATTGAGTCGGACATAAAAATAGTAAATGAAATTCTTATTTAAGTTGAATTAAAGCCTTCAAATTTGCCTCGATAATAGTGTCAATGTCCTTATCCGTATGGGCATACGATACGAACAAGCTCTCGAACTGAGAAGGGGCAATGTAAATTCCGCTTTCAAGTGTCATCTTGAAGTAATTGGCATACTTGCCAGCGTCTGACTTCATTGCCTCATCCAACGAAGTTACCTGCTTTTCATTGGTGAAAAACAGCGTCATCATCGAACCTACACGGTTAATCACTCCTTTTACACCGGTCTTTGCAAGATTATCCCGCAATCCGGATTCGAGCTTTGCAGCTTTTCTTTCCAGTTCAGAATAAAAATCGGGCGTTTCGTTGATTAACGTCAACATCGCAATACCGGCTGCCATCGCTAACGGATTGCCGGATAAGGTGCCCGCCTGGTAAACTGGTCCGATCGGTGCAAGCATATCCATGATATCTTTACGACCACCATAAGCACCAACGGGAAGTCCGCCACCAATGATTTTTCCCAAGGTTGTCAGGTCAGGAATCACACCAAAATATTCCTGCGCTCCGCCTTTTGCCAGCCTGAAACCGGTAATTACCTCATCAAAAATTAAGAGCGCCCCAAATTCTTTGGTGATGTCTCTTAGTCCCTGGAGAAATTCTTTCGTTGGGGCAACAACTCCCATGTTTCCTGCAACAGGTTCCACGATAATTGCGGCTATTTCATTCCCTTTTTCCCAAAACAGAGATCTGACCGAATCGAGGTTATTATATTCTGCAATAAAGGTATCGTGTGCTGTTCCAATAGTAACTCCCGGACTATCAGGAAGTCCAAGGGTGATGGCTCCTGATCCGGCATGGATCAGAAAACTATCGCCATGACCATGATAATTGCCGGCGAACTTAACCAACCCATCGCGTTTTGTATAACCTCGGGCAAGGCGAACAGCGCTCATGGTAGCTTCGGTACCTGAATTAACCATGCGTACCTTTTCGATAGAAGGAACCATTTTAACAATCAGTTCTGCCATCAACGTTTCGTAATCGGTAGGTGCACCGTAACTGGTCCCTTTTTGTGCTGCTTCATTTATTGCCGCAAGAATAGCCTCATGGGCGTGACCGAAAATTAATGGTCCCCAGGAAGCAAGGAAGTCAATATATTGATTTCCATCAATATCGGTAATGACAGTTCCTTTTGCCTTTTTAATGAATACTGGATTAAGATGGACGCTTTTAAAAGCCCTAACCGGGGAGTTTACCCCCCCCGGAATTGACTCCTGAGCCCGTTTAAAAGCATCTATACTTTTTGTGAATTGCATTCTATTGTTTTTTTAATGAATTGATCAATATTTTCCGTTCAGGATATTTGCTGCTTCAACGGCATGATAGGTAATGATAATATCGGCACCGGCCCGTTTGATGGAAGTCAATATTTCCATCATCACCCTTGGTCCGTCAATCCACCCTTTTTCGGCGGCTGCCTTTAACATGGAGAATTCGCCACTTACATTGTACGCAGCCACAGGCATATTGAATTCATTTTTAACACGATAAATCACATCGAGGTAACTAAGTGCCGGCTTCACCATTACAATATCCGCCCCTTCTGCAATATCCTGCGCAACTTCCCGAATTGCTTCATTGGAATTCGCAGGATTCATCTGATAGGTTGCCCGGTTGCCAAATTTAGGTGCGCTTTCTGCTGCTTCTCTGAATGGACCATAAAAACCCGAAGCATATTTTGCAGAATATGCCATGATTGGAATTTTCTCGAAACCATTGGCATCCAACTGTGCCCGGATCACACCAACACGTCCATCCATCATATCGCTTGGGGCAATCATGTCGGCGCCTGCTTCAGCAAGCGAAACAGATTGTTTAGCCAAGGTGATCAGTGTTGAATCATTGTCAACATCGCCATCGATAATTGTTCCGCAGTGACCGTGGGTTGTATATTCGCAATTGCAGACATCTGCTATCACATATAGATCTTTTAACTCCTTCTTAATGGCGCGGATGGCTTGTTGTACGATTCCATTGTGCTCGCAGGCTACACTTCCGTCTTCGTCTTTGTGGGCGGGGATTCCGAAAAGTAATACTGATTTTACACCAGCCGCATATATTGTCTTACATTCTTCAACCAAAAGTTCAACAGAAAGTTGGTAATTGCCAGGCATTGAATTAATGTGATTTTTTACATTGGTACCTGAACAAACGAAAAGCGGCATCACAAAATCATCAGCTGATAGTTTTGTTTCTGTAACCATTTGTCTTAAAACGCTGTTGTATCTTAATCTTCTTAATCTTGTAACTGGAAATGTCATGACTTTTGTTTTTAATTGATTATAATTGATAATATTCAATAATTGCATCTCTAAGCCCTTCTGCATTCGATTTTTTGGCAGTAATTAAGGGTTCAAACCCTGCTTTCTGAATGGCCCTTGAAGTGGTTGTTCCAATACTTGCCATTTTCAACTTTTCAATCTGATCCGGATTGAAATAGGAACAGAAATTGGTAAATGTTGAAGGACTTGTAAAAATGATCAGATCGTAAAGTCCGTTTTTTATAATTTCAACGATTTCAGGATCACCATAAGCGGGCTTAACCGTTTGATAAACATTGATCCTGTTGACAGTGTTTTCAATTGATAACCGGTTGGACAACGTATTATCTGCGAGGTTCCCCAACGCTAGGAGAATATTCAGATTTTCAGGTTGATATTTTTTATAAAACTGGATCAGAAGTTCATCTGACGTATTTTCGTCGCAAATAAGTGTTGGCGTGTAGCCATAGTATTCGAGTTCCAGTCCGGTTTTATAACCAATAACAGCCAGATGAACGGTTTTCGGCAATTCTGTATTTCCCTTCACATCAATTAAATGCCTGAAGAAATTGACAACCCCGTTTTTACTGGTGAAAAATATCCAGTCAAATTGTTCCAGGCGATTCAGTTGTTCAATCATCCCGGTATCCAATTTGGAAGGAGCGATCTCAATCATCGGTAGCGAAAGCAATTTCGCGCCACAGGCTTTAAGAATATCCGGCAACGAATCCCCGGGTTCAATGGCTCTTGTAGATATGATAACCTTATCTTTTAAGGAGACATCCGACTGCGCGAATACGATGTTTTCATCACGAATGGCTTTTAAAATTTCGCCTCCGCCACGATTGTGCAAACTTTTAGCCAGCTTCATCGAAACGTAAACAGCCTGACTGATATTTCCTTCTGCCGAGTCTTTGATATATTGTGTTCCGTCGATGCTCGAGATAAATCCTGTTATATGAAATGTGTCGCCATCAAAACGGGTGTAACTCCCCACCGGTATCTGGCATCCGCCTTCGAGCGTGCGCAGAAATGCCCTTTCGGCATCGGTCGCGATTAAGGTCTTTTCATCATTGATCTTCGAAATAATCTCTTCGGTAACCGGATCGTTCTCCCTGATTTCAATCACAATAGCTCCCTGGCTACAGGCTGGAATCATCAATTCAGGTTCGAAAAGGTCTGAAATGTATTCGCCCATTTCAAGTCGTTGCAAACCGGCCGCCGCCATTATCATCACATCACAGTATCCTTCCTCCATTTTCCGGATACGGGTATTCACATTTCCACGTATTTCAATGATTTTGAAATCCTTATTTATTCTGAGTAGCTGTGCTTTTCTTCGCAGACTCGAGGTGGCAATCACATCGTTAGAGGTAAGATCTGCAATTTTCCGGCCGTTGGTGCTGATAAGTGCATCGCGAATCTCACCACGTTTTAAAACAGCCCCCAATTTGGCTCCTTCCGGGAAAACGGTTGGTAAATCTTTCAGGCTATGAACGGCCATGTCGATTTCATGATTGAAGAGGGCTTCTTCTATCTCTTTGGTAAAAAGCCCTTTGTCTCCAATTCTTGATAATGCAATATCAAGAATCTTATCCCCTTTTGTTTTAATGATTTCGATCGTGAATTCGGTGTCAGGGTAGTGCGCCTGAAGTTCGTCTTTTACCCGATATGCCTGATATAATGCTAATTTACTTCCTCTTGTTCCGATTCGTATGGTATTCTTCGCCATTAGTTGAGATCAAATAATTTATTTACCATCGTAATGTACTCCTGTTTCTGACCGTTATTCGTGACAGATTTTACATTTTCGATCATTAAACCAATAAACTTTTTGGTAATCAATTCTCCGTAAATAGTGGCATTTTCATGGTCAATTTCCTTTTTGTTTTTTAAACCATCAAGCATGGCTTTGTTAACTTCCTGAAACTGACTTGTTATATTTTGAAAAGTGGGCGCTAAAACGTGTATCGCGTGCCATTTTGAAAATTCCGAGACTGATTCTTCAATGATAAACTCTGCATGACAGATTTCCCCTTTTCTCATGTCCAAGTTATCTCCGATTACTTCATTTAAAGCATCAATGTCATAAACATGAACGTTTTCGATGTCGCCAACTTCCTTTGAAACATTTCTGGGTACTGAAAGATCAATAAATAGCAAGGGCTCATTGTTGCGTTCTGCCATTGCCTTCCTGACCATCTCTTCTGTGAACAACGCATTCTTTGAAGCTGTTGAGCTTATTACGATATCATTATTAACGAGAAGTTCGCCTAACTGTTCGAAATTGCCAACTTTACAATGGTATTTGTCAGCCAGTTCACATGCTTTCTCCTGGGTACGGTTAACTACTGTAAATTGATTGCACTCTTTTTTAATAAGGTTTAAAAGGGTGAGTTCGCTGGTTTGTCCCGCACCAACCAACAAAACAGAATGGGAACTTAAATTCTGAAGTTTCTTTCCGGCAAGTTCTACACCTGCATAGCTGATTGAAACGGCTCCTTTGTTAAGCGCTGTATCTGTGCGAACCTGTTTCCCGGTTTTCAAAGCATCATTAAATAGTTTGAAAAGTACGGAGCTGCAGAGTTCATTTTGTTTGCTTATGTTGAAGGCATCTTTTATTTGTCCAACGATCTGGTATTCACCTAGAGCCATTGAGTCAAGCCCTGAAACAACGCGAAACAGGTGTTGTACGGCATCGTCATTTTTCTTCTGGTAGAAATGGATTTTTACAGCAGGCGCAACTTTGCGATTACTGATAAGGGTGTCGCCGATCAGATCAAAATCGGAAGCAAGGCTTTTGTCATCAAGTTCAAAGTAAATTTCCGTCCTGTTGCAGGTGGATACAACCACTGCACCATGGATTCCTTTTGCTTTGAGTTGCGGCACAAATCGCTTGATATCTTCTTCGCAAAACACAAAGCGTTCTCTTATCTCAATTGGTGCCGATTTATGATTTAATCCAAAAAGTCCTATCATTCTATTTTCCTTTCTTGATGAATAGATTGCAATACTAAAAATAGAATCTGAAGCAAATCTGAAGTAGCAAACAGAATTGGGGCAAAAGGTGGGTTTTTAATGAAGATGAATAGTTGTGTATACCGGTTGTATAGGAGGGAAAACGGTTATCGGGGAGAGATCCGATTTTCACGACAAATTGTAAAATGCTAATTTATAATTGGTAACGGCAAGTGGTGCAAAATCACAAAATGTTAAGGTAAAACAAAAGATGTGAAGCAATATTTTTTTCATTATTCAAATATTTAGTTATTTAGATTTGTTATTTATTACGGTTGCGCTTAAATAAATATCCACTTCAAAAACTGAAAATTGTCTCAGACACGACTGGAATGTAATGCTACTTAAAATCAACATGCATCACGTGCATTTCATTTTTATAGCTGTATCCAATTTTATAACCGTATAACGTACAAATCTTCTGAACGATGGCAAGTCCAAGTCCAAGTGATTCGGGCGAAGTAGAAGCTTTATGAAACCTTTTAAACAGCATTTCGGGATCCATTTGAAGGGGTGGTCCGGAATTGGCGATTTCAAAGCGGTTTTTTGAAAGTTCGAGGATCAGATCGCCTCCCGTGATATTGTGTCTGATCGCATTTTTTATTAAATTGACGAGTAGAATCTCAGCCAGATAGGGGTTTATCAGGATTGTAACTTCGTCATCAAAACGTTTGGTGATTTTGATTTTCTTTGATAGGATCAGATCTTCAAGGCTTTCGAGTTGATGATTGATCATGATGGCAGGATTGACAGGATTTGATTCGGGAAATTGCCTGTTTTCAATCTTCGCCAGCAGAATCAGCGTTTTGTTGAGCCTCGACAACCTGTTTGAAGCCTCATAAGCATCGGCCACAATTTTGTATTGCTTTTCCTTCATGTCGCCCCATTGCAGCAGCAACTCCATTTTTGAATTAATAATGGCCAACGGGGTTTGAATCTCATGCGACGCATTTTCGATGTATTCCTTCAGGTTCAGGTAATCATTTTTAATTCGTTCCGTCATTGTAAGTAATACCCTGTTCAGGTCGGCGAACTCTTTAATATCAGAGTGTTTCAGCGAAAAAGCCTCAAAGGAATTAACATCGTAGTTATTGATCTTATCAATGCTGTCGTAGAAAACTTTCCAGTCCTGCCGGGAGGAATGCCGGTTGGCGATCAGTAGCGTGATAATAATAATGATAATTAAAAGGTTCATCATCATTACGATGCGAACAATCAGCCGGTCGGTTTCTTCGAGCGGTTTAAATATCTGAATAAAATAAGATTGGTCGCCGATCACTTTTACGAATCCAAGCTGACGGTAGATGGCGTACTTATTTTCATCAGGATTGAAAATCAACGTGTCTGAAAAACTGATCAATGGCCGGGGTTTATTCAGCAGGGTGATCAATACCTTTTCGCTCAGATTAACAGTTGGATTGGTTGTTGAATGAGCCGAGTCCAGCTCTTTAGTGATGCTCTTCTTCCGCTTTTCAAGCTCGAGGTTAATATTCTGATCGACCTGCTCACGAAGAACATAGTAAAATGCGACCATCCCAAATAAGAAAATAAAGAGGGAGATGGACAATAAATTAAGGGTGATTTTGTTTAAAAGTCTCAATTCGATTCAAATTTGTATCCTAATCCATAAATTGTTTTAATATAATCTTCGCACCCTTCCTTGAGTAATTTTCTCCGGAGGTTTTTGATGTGCGTATAGATAAAATCGTACGAATCTGCAAGATCCATATAGTCGCCCCACAGGTACTCAGCAAGCCCCGATTTCGTAATTACCTTGTTTTTGTTCGAAATAAAAAATAACAGAAGTTCGTATTCCTTTTTCGTCAATGTTATCTCCTGGTCATTTACAAATGCCTTGTGTTCGTCCGGAATCAGTTTTATCTCATTCATGATGATCTGATTGCTTCCACCGTAACTAACCCGACGGTTGATAGATTTTAAATGAGCATTGAGTTCGGCCAGGTGAAACGGTTTTGTCAGGTAATTGTCGGCTCCAATTTCAAGCCCCTCAATCCGGTTTTCGAGTGAATTAAGTGCCGAAATAATGATGACTCCCATCAAAATCGATTTCTTTTTAATAAACCGTATCAGGTCAAGCCCGTTTCCGTCCGGTAAATTAATATCCACAACGATACAATCATACTGGTATAACCCAATCTTATCGATTGCATCAAAATAATTGTAAATCGCTTCACAGTTATGCCCCTCTTCGTCAAGGTATTCAACCATCGAATCGGACAGCGCCTTTTCATCCTCCACAATCAGGATCTTCATATCTAAACTTCAGTCATTTTATTAATTGTACAACAAAGCCACCACGTTCTTGTTCCCGGAACTTTGAAAATGTGAATATAGCAATTTTTAAATGTGTAACATTTTTCATTCTGAATATATTAGTTTTGCGGTAGAACTAACAGAACTGCATTGAAAGATCTTTTGTTGATAGAAGGACTCGGACGGAGGGACAAAGTAATATTCGATCATATTTTCAATTATTACTACTCCTCGCTTTGTGCTTTTGCCATGCAATACCTGCACGATAGGGATGCCGTTGAAGATCTTGTGCAGGATTTTTTTGTTACAGTCTGGCTGGAAGCTCCGAGAATGCAAGTCGCTACCTCTTTGAAATCGTACCTCTTTGCCGGCGTCAAAAATCGTTGTCTCGATTTCCGGAAACACCACAAAGTCACCGAAAAATACAAAGCATTTATACTCTTCAACGCTGAAAATGAAGACAATTCGTTCGAACACTATTTTGCCGAATCCGAATTGAGGCAGGCCATTGAAAAGAGCATGACAAAACTTCCCCCACGTTGTCGCGAAATCTTTGAATTAAGCCGCCTCAATAATTTGTCGAATCAGGAAATTTCGGATAAACTGGGAATTTCAAAACGTACGGTTGAGTTACAAATCAGTAATTCACTGAAAATCCTCCGGGAAGAGCTTGTCGAATTTCTTCCAATGTGGTTGATTGTATGGTTGATCGGATAATTAGGAGGGAGTGAAGGGGAGAAAAAGAGACGGAGCGGCCCTTGAAGAGGTTGCAAATCCTTCAAGCGGTTATTATTGAGAATGGAGAGATGGACCGAAGGATTCAGAACTGAATATTTGAAAACGAGGCAATTGACTTCGGAACTTCATTTCTGCAATTTATCCCTGTTGCGAAGGCTATTTCCCAACTTCTAACTACAATTTAATAATATTTAATTTCCGCATATGTGTGCCAATGTCTTTAGTCGTCTTAATAGAGAACAGACCTAATGCGCACCGCATTTATCCAATTATGAGTTTTTAAAGAATGGAGATTAGTAAAAATAGAATAGAAGAGTTATTGCCCGGGTATTTATCAGGTGACGTGTCTGATAAAGACCGGGTAATGATGAATGATTGGAGAAGTGAATCGCCCGAAAATGAAGTGATCTATCTCGAAAGTCTGAAAGCATGGGAAGCAATGATCCTGCTGAGTGAAATGGAGCAATTCAACTCCTTTGAAGCCCTGAGAAAAGTCAATGCAAAAATATCACTGCCACAGTCGGCTAAATGGTGGATCAAACTTCAGCGGGTAGCCGCCATATTAATGCTCCCTCTACTTCTACATTCTGGTTACCTGACGATCCAAAATCATGCAAGAAACAATCCGCAAGAGCAGGTGATGATGCAAACGATCTCCTCCCGGCAAGGGATGGTCACGCAATTTTCCCTTGCCGATGGGACAAAGGTCTGGTTAAATTCAGGTTCTCAACTGCAATTTCCCAGTCGTTTCAATGGTGGCAAACGGGAAGTAATGTTGAAAGGTGAAGCCTTTTTCGAGGTCACCAGAAATGAAAAACAGCCTTTCCGGGTAAATGCGAACGAATTGAAAGTTGAGGTACTGGGGACCTCTTTTAATGTTGTCAGTTTTGATGACGATACCCAGTCAGAGGTTGTATTGGTTACAGGAAAAGTGGCGCTCTCTTCCGAAAACGGTCACATTAATAAAGAGTATGGTACGATGCATTCCGGACAAAGGGCTATTTATGAAAAAGAGAATCATGAAGTCATTACACAGGAGGTTGATGTAGAAAAGTATATTGCATGGCGTGAAGGGAACCTGATTTTCAGGGACGATTCAATGGAAGATGTGGTCAAAAGACTAAGCCGTTGGTTTAATGTTGAGATTATGATTAATGATCCTGAAATAAAAAATTACATCTATAAGGCTTCCTTCCGAAACGAAAACCTGGTACAGGTATTGAATTTATTGAAACTATCTGCTCCCATTGACTATCGGATTACTGATCGGAAAGAGCTAGCAAATGGAGATTTCACAAAACAAAAAGTTTACCTGATGAAGAAGAAAAGTTAAAAAATATCGGGGAAGATGTTAGCCACATCCGCCCCGACACGTACTGGCAATCTTTTTTCGACGAAAGATTACCTGGATAAATAGTAATAACTAAAATCATTTCAAAAGTATGAAAAAAATTTATCATTTAATGCGGGGATGTGAGAAAAACGTCCATCTCCGAAAAACCTGGATGATTATGAAGCTTACGACGTTTCTGTTCTTCATGGCTATCACGCAGATGGTAGCTTCCGAAGCGTATTCCCAAACGACTAAAATGACCCTACAACTTAAAGGTGTTGCGGTTAAGCAGGTGCTGGATAAGATCGAAGATAACAGTGAGTTCTTCTTTCTTTACAATAGCAAACTGGTAGATGTTAACCGTAAAGTAAATGTAGATGCAAAAGATCAACAAATTGATGAGATTCTGAACAACCTGTTCCAGGAAACCGGCGTGGTTTATACGGTGGTTGATCGCCAGATTGTGCTGACCAACAAATCCGATCAGGCTGGGTTTATCAGTCAAAGCAGTCAGCAACAGGGCAAAAAGGTATCGGGCAAAGTGGTCGATCAGGCAGGAGTACCAATTCCTGGTGCTGCAATTATCGTAAAAGGAACTACAATTGGTATTACGTCTGACAATGATGGTAATTTCTCTTTATCATTACCTTCAGATGTCACATCTCTTATCTTCTCATTTGTAGGAATGAAATCGCAGGAAGTTGCAGTAGGTACCAAAACTACAATTAATGTAATCCTGGAGGATGAAACAATGAGTATTGATCAAGTTGTAGTAATTGGTTATGGAACACAAAAGAAGAAAGATTTGTCAGGATCTGTAGCTTCAGTAAAGGCGGATCAGATTAAAAATATACCAGTAACTACAACAGAACAGGCACTGATTGGTCGTGCTGCTGGTGTGCAGGTTGTTCAGGGAGGCGCACCTGGTGATGGTGCGACTGTACGTATCCGAGGAATTAGTACCACAGGTAATAATGATCCATTATGGGTTGTGGATGGTTTGTCAATTGGAGGTGCATACAATATAAATCCAAGCGACATTGAGACAATTGACATTCTTAAAGATGCTTCCGCAGCTGCTATTTATGGTTCACGAGCAGCCAACGGTGTAATCATCGTTACAACTAAGCGTGGTAAAGAAGGAAAAACCAGCGTCGAGTTTGATTCCTATTATGGACAACAACAAGCGTGGAAACAACTCGACGTACTTAATGGTCCTGAATTTGCAACTCTTGCCAATGAAGCGTATTCCAATTCAGCTCTTCCGCTTAACCCTCTTTGGGCAAATCCGGCTTCGCTATCCACAACCAACTGGCAGAATCAAATTTTTCAAAAAGGTGCCCTTCAAAACTACAACCTTAGCATTTCGGGCGGAACTCAAAAACTAAAAGCGGCACTCAGTCTTAACTATAATAATACAGAAGGTACTGTTATTACTTCAAAGTTTGAAAGGTACTCTGTTCGACTAAATACCGATTATGAAGTTAGCAAACGACTGAGGTTTGGTAGCAACTTGCAATTTAGTCGAAATTCGACAGTTGGGATATCAACAAATGATATGAGTAATGGTTTAATCAACATTGCTGTTCAGATGCAACCTGACCAACCTTTATATAATCAGGATGGTAGTGACAATGTACTTTTATGGTCGCAAACTGGCATTTATAATCCATGGCAAGTTTCCAATCCGGTTGTTAGGGCGCATTCTGTAAATAATAAGAATTTCGGACAGCGTTTTATGAGTTCGTTTTTTGCTGAATTGGAAATTATTGATGGATTGAAATTTAAATCAACTATTGGCGTGAATGTCACAAATGGCAGCACCCGAAATTTCACACCCTTGTATGTGACAATTCCTGCTAATGTGCAGAATAATTCCTTCTCTTCTTTAAACTGGTCTATGGATGAAGGTCTCTCTTATTCAGCCACCAACACATTAACTTATGCCAAAATCCTTGGGGGCAAGCATAATTTCACTGCATTAATTGGATCAGAAGCAATTACAGGTAAAAGTTTTTACATGAGTACAAGTGCTCAAAACACGCCAAGTAATGAAATGCAAGTATTAGATGCTGCTTTAATTAGTAAAGGAATGGGTAGCGGAAATGAGAATGCGTTTGTATCTTATTTTGGAAGAATAAATTACATTTATAATGAAAAATATATTCTACAGTTTAATGCAAGAGCAGACGGATCTTATAAATTCGATCCAGAACATCGTTGGGGATATTTTCCATCTGGATCTGTTGCATGGAGAATGACAAACGAGGAATTTATGAAGCCACTTACTTTCCTAAGTGATTTTAAGTTGAGAGCAAGTTACGGAGCATCAGGAAACCAAAATAGTGTGAGTGATTTTGCTTATATGTCGAGATATCGAATGCACGAAATAGGTTATTCCTTAGGTACTGGAGAACAAGCTAAAGCGCCAGCAGTTGTATTGTCCAATATGGGAAACCCTAATTTAAAATGGGAAACTCAGGTAATGACAGATGTTGGTTTCGATGCAAGTTTGTGGAATAATTCTGTTTCCATTGTATTCGACTACTATGACAAAACTACAGACGGTTTATTGGTGCCGATTCCTGTACCTTCAACGCTGGGCGCTCCAGGTAATATATTGGTTCAAAATGCCGGGAAAATTAAAAATAGTGGATTGGAACTCGCGTTAAATTATAATGGGAGTATGGGAGAGTTCAAATACGGTGTCGGTGCCAATATTACAACTGTAAACAATGAAGTGCTATCACTGGGCGCAGGACAACCCATCATGAATAATATAAACCTTGTAGGTGGAAATGCAATTAATACCAGAACAGAGGTTGGGCATTCAATTGGTGAATATTACGGATACATAACCGATGGAATTTACCAAAAAACTTCTGATATTCTTCCAAGCGAAATTGCCAATGGCGCAAAACCTGGTGATAGGAAATATTTGGATATTAATAAAGATGGGATTATTGATGCTAATGACAGGACTTTTATAGGATCGCCAATCCCTAAATTCTTCTATGGTTTTAATCTGAATGCCTCCTATAAAGCATTTGATTTTACAATGCTTTTGCAGGGACAACAGGGGAATAAAAATCTCAATGTATTGAAAGGTCAGCTTTATAATATTCGTAATTTTAATGGATCAGGTGTAGGAAACGTTTCAAGAGATCTTTTAAATAGCTGGAGAGGTGAAGGAACAAGCAATACCCTTACAAGTATAACTTACAATCCTTATTGGACAAATTACGCAGGTTCTGATTTTTATGTTGAGGACGGAAGTTTTTTCCGTTGCCGCAGTTTACAGATTGGTTATACACTACCTGCGTCTTTAGTAAACCGTCTCAAACTTGGTAGTGTGCGAATCTATGCCAATGCACAAAATCTGTTCACAATCACCAAGTATAGTGGATTTGATCCTGAAATAAGCAATAATAATGCATTAAGTACAGGCGTTGACCAAGGTCAATATCCTGTTGCCAAATCGTTCACCTTAGGAGTTAATTTAAAGTTCTAAACTCAAAAAAAATTGTTATGAGAAAAGATAAGATCATTGGGCTCATCATTGCCCTGTTTTTGGTAAGCGCATGTTCTAAGGATTTTATGGATAAAAAACCTTTAGGAGAATTGGCAGATAACGCATTCTGGCAAACCTCCACCGACTTGGGAAACGCTGTTAATGGGATTTATTTACCCTTTTCAACCGGTGATAATGTTGGAGAGTATTGGTTATCAGTTGCAAATTTGCCAGTTGGTGATATGCAGCCTACTGAAAATGCAGAAAAAATACAACTTGGAGATTTAGATTTTAAAGCCACAAATGCGTATATAAACTCTATCTGGTTTTCATGTTACGATGGTATTTCAAGAGCAAATCAAACCATCAATCGATCGCGGGCAATGAATATTGATGCCACTTTCAAAAACCAGAAAATTGGGGAAGCTAAATTTTTAAGGGGTTTTTATTATTTGTTACTTGTTCGCGCTTATGGAGATGTGCCACTTATCGTAGAAGAACAAACGCCACTTTCTGATCCATATCCAAAACGTAATTTGAAAGCAGATGTTTTGACTCAAATGGTAAAAGATTTTTCAGAAGCTGCTTCAACTTTGCCTGCTAAATGGGACAATGCAAATATTGGACGGGCTACTAAAGGATCTGCACTTGGGTATTTAGCACTCACAAACTTATATCAGGAGAAATGGGCTGATGCCATTACCAATACCGAAGCGTTATTTGCTTTGAACCAGTATGCTTTGCTTGCCAAATATAGCGATGTTTATAAGTATGGTAACGAGAACACAACAGAGTCGCTTTTTGAAGCTCAATTTCGTGATGTAATGACTGGGTGGGTTGGTAATCGTGGCCACCTTTTACAAACACTTACATCACCACGAGGAATTGGGTTAGAGTTTATTGCATGGGGAGGTTGGGGTGTTTTTATTCCTTCTCAAAAAGTACTAACTGCTTTTGAAATTGACGATTCCCGCCGTGGGCAAATTCTTTCCGATGGTCAGACTTTTACATTTATGCCCGGGAATGTTTTCACGATGAAACAAAGTCTGACATTGACCGGTCTGGCGCTTGACAAATATTGGTATGGTATTCTTCCATCTGGTAACGATCATGCGCCTACTAATATTATTATGTTGAAATATTCTGAGGCATTGCTAAATTATGCTGAGGCACTGGCTCGTGCAAATAAGATACCTGCAGCTTACGTTGAGATTAACAAAATTAGAACGAGAGCAGGATTGCCAAATAAAATTGCCACTGCTTCAATCGAAGCATGTATTACTGACATTAATATAGAACGAAGGGTTGAAAATCTATTTGAACAAAATTTTTGGTTCGATTTAACCAGAACAAAACAAGCTGCCAAATTTGTTCTCGACAATTATGGCAAGACGCTTGCGGATAATAAATATTTGTTTCCGTTACCACAAAACGAATTGGCAAATAATCTGTCACTGGTTCAAAATCCAGGTTATTAAACAAATTTATTATAAGAAAATGATTAATAAAGACCTGCCAGATTTTCAAATATTTGGTAGGTCTTTCACATAATTGCCCTTCCATTTTTATTCAATAAAGACAGTATTACAAATCACAAAGAATCCATTATTTTGATATATAAATATTTAGTATGAACTCATTTCTGTTGACAATATCATTTCTAATGTGTTTTACCCTAATCTCGAATTCCCACCAAAAGCCCTGGATCGATTTCAATCGTAACGGTAAAATGGATATCTACGAAAATCCGGATGCTCAGATCGATCAGCGGGTAAATGATTTGCTTGCACGCATGACCATTGAGGAAAAAATGCAGATTTTGCGTGAAGGAGCTCCGGCCATTCCGAGGTTGGGAGTTGCCAAGTACGATCATGGAAATGAAGCTTTGCACGGAGTCGTTCGTCCCGGGAAATTTACCGTTTTCCCGCAGGCCATAGGTTTGGCGGCAAGCTGGAATCCTGAATTGATAAATAAGGTTTCAACTGCAATTTCGGATGAGGCTCGTGCCAAATGGAACGAACTCGATCAGGGGAAAAATCAATTGGAGAAGTACAGCGATGTGTTGGCATTCTGGTCGCCAACGGTGAATATGGCGCGCGATCCACGTTGGGGACGTACCCCTGAAACTTATGGAGAAGATCCTTTTCTTACTTCACGTATTGGTGTAGCTTTTGTCAAGGGTTTGCAAGGGGATGATTCCCGATATCTGAAAATAGTTTCAACACCCAAACATTTTGTTGCAAACAACGAAGAGCACAACCGCTTTGAGTGCAAAGTAAACGTGTCGGAAAGGGCATTGCGCTCCTATTATTTGCCGGCTTTTAAAGCCCTGATTACCGAAGGAAAAGCTCAATCAATCATGAGTGCTTATCCTGCCATTAATGGTGTACCCTGTACCGCGAACAAGTGGCTGCTAACGGACATCCTCCGCAATGAATGGGGTTTTAACGGATATGTGGTATCCGATTGCGGCGCGGTTGGAAATGTATATTCTCCGCATAATTATACGCCAACCCGCGAAGATGCTGCTGCGATGTCCCTCAAAGCCGGACTCGACCTGGAATGTGCAGGATATTGCAACGATTGCTATATGTACCGGGATTTCCTTCCGAAAGCATACAACATGGGCAAAGTCACCGAAAGCGAAATAAATACAGCTGCTTTTCGCGTTTTACGTGCCCGGTTTAAACTTGGTTTGTTTGATGATCCAACGTTGAATCCATACACTAAAATCTCACCAAAAGTTATCGGAAGTAAAGAACATCAGCAACTGGCATTTGAAACTGCACGTCAATCAATCGTTTTACTGAAAAACAGCAACCACCTTTTACCTCTTAACCGGAATAAGATAAAATCCATTGCAGTATTCGGAATCAATGCAGCTACCTGCGAATTTGGCGATTACAGCGGGACTCCGGTAAATGAGCCGGTTTCGCCTCTTCAGGGAATTATAAATAAGGCGGGAAGCAAGATTCAGGTTAAAACGCTGCCATGGATTGGAAAAATGACGCAGCAGGAAATCATTCCGGCCAGTTTTTTCTTACATCAGGAAAATGGAAAACTCAAAAAAGGGTTAAAAGTTGAATATTTTGCAAATAGTTCACTTACCGGAAAACCTTCAGAATCAGTAAATGAAAATATACTTTTCGATCCTGCAAATCAGCCTCCAAATTCAGCTGTTCCTCCGGTTCCAATGTCGATTTGCTGGACCGGTCTTCTACAACCCAAAATATCTGGAAAATATACGTTTGAACCGAAAAAGAAGGGTGAGGTCAGATTGTATCTGGATGGAAAAATGTTGATTGACTCAAAAGAGGAAATAACTACGGTCGATCTCGAAGCTGGGAAATCCTATTCAATAAAGGTGGAATATATCTGCACAAGCGGTTCATCGTTTTGCTCACTTTCGTGGAAAACACCCGATAAAAAAACATCAGATATGTATCGGGAAGAAAAGAAACTGGCCGGGAAAAGCGATGTATCAATTGTGGTTTTGGGGATTAACAAATCGATCGAAATGGAAGGGCGTGACCGGACTACGCTGGAATTGCCAGTCGATCAGCAGCAATTTATTAAGGAGATTTATAAATCAAACCCAAATACAATTGTGGTGTTAGTTGCCGGAAGTTCATTGGCTGTCAACTGGATCCAGGATAATGTACCTGCAGTAGTAAATGCCTGGTACCCCGGTGAACAAGGTGGAAACGCCATTGCCGAGGTATTGTTTGGCGACTATAACCCGGCAGGCCGGCTTCCGCTCACCTATTATAAATCAACCACAGATTTGCCTGCATTCGACGATTACGAATTTTTTAACGGACGGACCTATATGTATTTTGAAAAGAAACCAATTTATGCGTTCGGTTACGGATTGAGCTATACCACGTTTAACTATTCAAATATTAATCTGGACAAGCCGGTTATGGAAAGGGGAGATACCGTTACGGTGAATGTTGATATACAGAATGCCGGAAAGCTCAATGGTGATGAGGTTGTTCAATTGTACATTCATCAAAAGTCGGGGAGCTTGAAATTACCTCAGAAGCAATTGAAAGCATTTCAGCGAATTAACCTAAAAAAAGACGAAACCAAAACTGTCAGTTTTAAGTTGAGCCGAAAAGATCTTTCGTTTTGGAACGAGAAGAATGAATTTGTTCTTGAACCTGGCGACATACAAATCCAGATTGGCTCATCCTCAGATGATATACGACAAATAACCAAAACTACCATCATCAACTAAACCAATTCACGATGAAACAAATTATCATAATGCTGTTGCTTTTTTCCCTGACTCATCTGGCCAATGCGCAATCAGTAACCATTTATGTTTCACCAACAGGTAATGATCAAAACTCCGGAAAGTCTGCCGACACACCACTGGCAAGCGTTCAAAAAGCCTTCAGCAATTGGGCAGCCATCAAAACTTCAGGAAAAACCATTTCCGAAGCGAGTATTTTATTGGAAGGCGGAACGTATCAGCTTACCGAACCGATTCGGATTACTCCTGAAAATGGCGGATCAGCGAATTCCAAGCTGATTATTCGCTCAGCCAATAACCAGAAAGCGGTTTTTAACGGAGCAAAAAGGATTTCAGGATGGAAAAAATCTAAAAATAACATCTGGGTAGCTGCTGTTCCTGAAGCAAAAGACGGATCATGGAATTTCAGCCAATTGTATGTGAATGGTGCACAGAAAACACTTGCACGTTTCCCGAACGAAGGTTTTTATACCGTTGCCGGATTTCCCGATGGTGGTAGCGATATTGACTACCAAACCAATGCAAAACGCTTCGAATTCCGAATAGGCGACATCAATCCGCTGTGGAAAAACCTCAAAGATGTGCATGTGATTGTTTACCATTTCTGGACCGACACCCATATGGTAATCGACACTATTAATTCGAAAACCAACATCGTAAGCTTTAAATACAAATCAGGAAAGCGTTTTACCGATGATTTTACAAACGACGGCGCGAGATACATTGTTGAAAATGTTTTGGAAGGTCTCGACTCATCCGGCGAATGGTACCTCGATCGCCACAAAGGACTTTTGTACTACATGCCCATGCCAGGCGAAAACATGCAAACAGCCGAGGTGCTGGCGCCGGTTACCAAGGATTTTATCCGTTTCGAAGGGTCATCAAATACTAATTTGGTTGAAAATGTGAGCCTTGAAAACATTGCTTTTGAATACAGCAATTTTGTTTTGCCTGAAAACGATGCGAACGATTATCAGGGAAGCATGACCATTCCGGCATCGGTTACTGCAGTAAAAGCCAAAAACATCACCTTGAAAAGCTGTTCGTTTACCAAGCTTGGAAGCTTTGCTTTCGACATTCAAAAAGCCTGTTCAAATATTTCGGTTATAGGAAATAAACTCGAACACCTAGCCGCCGGAGCCTTTAAAATTAACGGCGGAACAGAAAACGATCCGTTGTTGGACAGAACCAGAAACATCACGGTTTCGGATAACGAAATACAGCACTACGGCGAGAAATATCCTTCCGCGGTGGGAATTCTTTTAATGAATGCAGAAGGATGCTACATCGGACACAACCACATTTTTGATGGCTGGTACACCGGCATTTCTGTTGGTTGGGTATGGGGCTATAGTCGAAGCGTAAGCCGGGATAATATTATTGAATTCAACCACATTCATAAAATCGGTCAGGGACTTTTATCCGACATGGGCGGTATTTACACCTTGGGTGTTTCGCCGGGAACAATTATTCGAAATAACCTCATTCATAATGTGGAATCAAACCGATATGGCGGCTGGGGAATTTACAATGACGAAGGATCGACCCATATCCTGATCGAAAACAACATTGTGTACAACACCAAATATGCGGCCTACAACATTCATTACGCCAAGGAATTGACCGTTAGAAACAATATTTTCGCTCTGGGCAAATTAGAAGTCTTAAACCGTGGCAGACAGGAACCTCACAATACCGTTTATTTTGAAAATAACATTGTTTATTGGACTTCTCTAAATGATCCTTTTACCGGAAACTGGAAAGATCAAACCTACTTGTTTCACGACAACCCGAACATTCCTGTTCAGCCAACTTTAACAGCTACTTTCACTTCCGATTACAATATCTTTTTCAATCCGCTGAAACCGGTTGAAAGCATTCGTTATAACGGATTCCCCATCGATGAATGGCATCAGAAAGGCAAGGATCTACATTCGGTTTATGCCGACCCAATGTTTGTGAATCCGGAGAAATATGATTTCACCTTAAAACCTGAATCTCCAGCCTTTAAAATGGGGTTCAAAAATATTGACATGACCGAAGTTGGTCCAAGAAATAAATAGTTCGTGTGAATATTGATTCTAATTTCAGGATGAATGGTAAACATCCTAAAAAAAATGTGTTTGAGCCCGGTATGGGCGGAATATTTATAGCCCGCGGTAAAACCCCAGGTAAAGAAAATAAACGAATGAAACAGTCCGCGCGACAATGCAGAAAAGGAGTCCAACCTATATTCGGACGGAACAGTAATTGCGATATTATAACAAGAAAAATTAACAATAAATAAAATTATGAAAAAATCAATCTATCTGATTTTAATTTTACTGGCTGTATCGTTCAGCCAAATCTCTGCTCAGGAAGTACCAACCAAAGAGTATGCTGACAACTACAAAAAAGTGATGGAACGCACCCAATGGTGGCGTGATGCACGTTTTGGAATGTTCATCCATTTTGGCGCCTATGCAGTTCCAGCCCGCGGTGAATGGGTAAAATCGAACGAAAGGCTGACCACCGAAACCTACCAGAAATACGTGGATGAGTTCAATCCCAAGGATTTTGATGCCAGGGCATGGGCCAAAACAGCCAAAGCCGCCGGAATGAAATACGCGGTTCTCACGGCCAAACACCACGACGGTTTCTGCATGTTCGACAGCAAACTGACTGATTACAAACTCAGCAAAAACTTCGGTGGCCGCGATCTTGTGCGCGAATTTCTGGATGCTTTCCGGGCTGAAGGTTTGAAAGTCGGACTGTATTACTCCCTGATCGACTGGCATCATGCCGATTATCCGAATGTAGGTAATCACCCGCAGCGTGACGACAAAGAGTATGGCAAACGCACCTTCAATTGGGATAATTACCTGAAATACATGCTTGGACAGGTGGAAGAACTGGTTAAAAATTACGGAACTCTCGACATCATGTGGTTCGATTATTCGTTCGACGATTACAGCGGTGAAAAATGGAAAGCCAATGAACTGGTTTCGATGATCCGCAAATATCAACCTAACATTATTTTGGACAACCGTTTGTCAGTAAATGAAGGTACATCAGGCAGACAGCGTATTTTAAAACCAATTGGCGATTTCGAAAGCCCGGAACAAGGAATTCCAAATGTTCCGTTGCTCGACAAATACAACAATCTACTTCCTTGGGAAACTTGTCTGACACTCAATGGTGGCTGGGGTTATACCGAGCAGGATCACAATTGGAAATCTCCTGAATTAATCGTTCAAACGCTGGTAAATTGTGTGAGCAAAAACGGTAATCTTTTACTGAATGTTGGACCCAATGCCCGTGGACTAATTCCTCAGGAAAGCGTTGATATTCTTGCAGAAGTAGGAAAATGGATGGCTGTAAATGGCGAAAGTGTTTATGGCTGCGGAGCTGCAAATCTTGCAAAACCTGACTGGGGACGTTATACTCAAAAAGGTAACACCATTTATGCCCACTGGATGAACCCAAATTTGGGCGATTTGAATGCAAAAGGTATTGAAGGAGATCAGGTCAAAAATGTATACTTGCTGAAATCAGGCGGAGAATTGTTCTACCAAAAATCGTGGTGGGGAAACAACGAGCCCGGAAACCTTTTCATCAATGTTGGTAGTTCACCTCAAAAGCCTGTTGAATACGACACAGTAGTAAGAATTGAGATGAAGAAATAGAAGATTACAAACCTTTGCATAATAAAATCATCAAAGAATAATACTTGACCAAACATCAACTCCATGAGCACGAATGCGGAAATTTATAATTCAGCTTTAAACTAATATCTATGAAAGTTCTTTTTTATATTGTTTATTCGATTATCCTCTTTTTCGATTTTTCGTGTACCGAATCTGCAATTTATGTAGCTTCTGATGGAGTCGATGTCGGCTCAGGTACAAGTTCACATCCCTTTGCAAACATCGAAAAGGCAATTGAATTTTCGCGCGAAAGCAAAATAAAACAGATCATCTTACGCGAAGGAAAGTATTTCGATGTTTCCGTTCATCTGACCAAAAACGATTCAGGTCTCATTATCTCCGGAGAAAACAACAAGGTTTTGCTCTACAGTGGAAAATCATTGGATAATTGGAAAAAGGAAGGAGATTGGTTGGTTGCCGAAGTTCCGGGTGTTCGAGACCGAAGCCATGATTTCAGACTTTTCATGGTCAACGATTCGGTACGAAACCGTGCACGAATGCCTGAAACAGCAGCTTTCACGCATCTCAGCAAATGGGATCACGAATGGATGAGTTCACAAGGAGGTTGGTCGACAAAACCGACCGAAGAAAATCTCACGACTCTTCTTTACAACCCGCAGGATATTGGTTCTACCCTGGATGTAGATAATGCCGAGCTTACTGTTTTCCACATGTGGGACGATTCGTATGTGGGTTTGAAGGCGATCGATACGATTGCACACAAGCTTATTTTTGCTCATCCTGCAACCCACCCGGCCGGAGCTTTTAGTGGTTGGGGAGTCGAAAAAGCACGCAAATACATTGTATGGAATACCCGCGAAGGAATGACAAAGCCCGGTCAATGGTACCTTGACAGAAGCAGTGAAAAACTCTATTACTAGCCATTCCCATGGGAAACTGCTGAAACATTAAAGGCAATGATTCCGACCAAAAATCAGGTAATCTCGCTTGAGAAAGGATCCAAAAAGATCAAAATCGAAAACCTTCAGATTTGCTGTTCAGGAGCGCCTATTTCAAATACTGGTTACGGTACAAGCGAAATTCAGGGTGCCATTCAGGCATTTGATGTCAGTCATATTTCGTTCAACCGCGTTTCGGTAAAAAATGTAAGTGGTTGGGCAATTAAAACTTCCGGCAAAGATATATCAATGACCGATTGCGAGTTCTCGAATACTTACGCCGGAGGGGTTTCATTCGAAGGAAAGCATATCCGATTGGAGCGTTGCGGAATTCATGACGTTGGAACGCTGTACAATGGAGCCGTGGGAATTTCAGGAGGTGGTGAGAAAAACCTGGTATCTCACTGCGAAATGTACAACCTGACCTATGCCGGGGTTAATGGATTTGGCAAACAGTCGGTGGCCGAGTACAACCTCGTGTACAATTTTAAAACCGTGCTCGAAGATGGTGGCGCGTTTTATTGCTATGGCGGCGATTCGACCATCTACCGAAACAATGCGGTACTATCACCAAACAATAACCACCGCCAAGGCTGGACTTATTATTTCGATGAACTGTCGAAAAACTGTACTATGGAAAACAACCTGGCCATCAATACCATTACACCAGTACACAACCACATGGCCGATGGACTGATTATTCGCGACAACCTGTTTATCGATCAGGCACTTCAGGTTTTGGCCAATCCGCTGTGTTCAAATGTTCATTATTCAGGAAATACATTTATTGCCGATTCTGTCCGTTTTGAAAATTCAACGGGAGAACCTTTGCAAAAGAAGATGGAAACCTACCATGCGATCTTTCAGAAGTTTTACGAAGCAAACGGAATTGTTGAATTTCAGGATAATAAATTCTTCGCAAATTCAGTAAGTCAGGCAGTTTTGTACATGTATAACACCAACAGGATCGAAAAAATGGATCTTTCCAAAAACACACAAATCGCCGATCTGGCAGAACGGAAAGCTTTCCGCACCAACATTCCTGAAGCATGGAAAAACGTTGGCTACCGGAATAATTTTGCTGAAGTTTTTAAACAGATGACTTCGGAAAAGCAGTAAAAAATAAAATCTAAAACATATACCAATGCAAGCGATGCCAAATAACAAATTCATTTTTATCCGGAAATTCCTCCTGATTTCCATTCTTTTATTTTTGTCATTTCAGCAATTCGCTGCTGCTCAGGAATCCAATAACTCATTTATTTTCCAACTCAAGAACAAAAAATATCTGAATGTTCAGGTCTGTTCCGACCAGATTATCCGCGTTCGGTTGGCAGCAAAGGAAGAATTTACTCCAACTCTAATGGAGAAGTATGGCATCCTGAAAACCGACTGGAACGCTGTAAAAACCAGCTCGAAAAAGGAAAAGGGAAACCGGATTATTTCAACTTCCGGATTTCAATTTTTCCTGAATGAAGATAGCGGTGAGCTTTCGGTAAAGGATGCAACAGGGAAAACTATCATCCAGAAAATACTGCTGTTTCACCAGGAAAATCAGGCAGTTTGCAAAGATTTGGGGCAATCGCTCGAGAACTATTTTGGCAAGGAAAAGCATGGCGGCGGAATCATTGGGGACTCGAATTACATCGGGGTGAAAACTGACTCGGAGAAATCCGGCGGAGTTCCATCCGTTTTGCAAATTGCCTTGGCAGCCGATGAACGTTTTTACGGCGGTGGAAGTACCAGTCGTGCCAACATTCAGCACCGCGGCGAGGCTTTGCGGATTTGGGCAACCTATCAAAAAACCGAAATACCCATGCCATTCTTGTTGAGTTCTGCCGGATGGGGCATATACAACAACACCACTTTCCTGAATTTCTTTGATATTGGTCGTTTCCAGAAAGACAACCTCTTTGTTTACAATGCTTCAGGAAAACTGGATTTTTACCTGATGCTTGGCAATTCGATGAGTGAAGTAATTAAGCAATATGTCACCATCACCGGAAAACCCTACCTGTTGCCTAAATGGGCGTATGGACTGGCATTTGGCGGTAACACCATCGAAAACCAGTTCGACATGATGAACGATGCAGTGCGTTTTCGCGAAGAAAAAATGCCATGCGAGATTTTTTGGATTGAGCCACAATGGATGGCTACCAACTACGACTTTTCGACTTCGAAAACCTGGAATCAGGATAAATTTCCGGGCGAAGCTTTTTGGGAAGTCAGCGCAAATAAGAAGAAGTATGAGAACCCGACCTTATTCATTCACAAATTGCATGGCCTGGGTTATCATCTGGCTTTGTGGTTATGTATCAACCACGATATGAGTATTGCCGCAGAAGATGCTCTTGCAGTAAAAGCCGGGAAACCTCAATCGGGACAGGAACACTGGTTCGATCATTTGATGAACTTTGTCGATCAGGGTGTCGACGGCTTTAAGCTCGACCCGGGTCGCACGCTTGATGAACATCCGGAGCGGAAATACTACAATGGCTCCACCGATGCCGAGATGCACAACCTGAATCAGGTTTTACTTCCGAAGCAAATGCAGGAAACATTCCGCGAGCATAAAGGAATTCGAGCTTTTCAGCACTATTGCGGCGGTTATGCCGGCACACAGCATTGGGGCGCATCAACAAGCGGCGATAATGGCGGTGGAAAAGACGCGCTGTTCGATCAATTAAATCTTGGGTTGAGTGGTTTTGTAAATACTTCGGCCGATGTGCTCGAAGGCGTAACCGACAACAAAGCCGGAATGCATTTAGGATTTTTTCTGCCCTGGGTTCAGATTAACAGCTGGTACAGCCTACACCATCCCTGGTTTATGCCGCCCATCGAAAAAGAAACTTTCAGGTTTTATACCCAGTTGAGAAACAGCCTTTCTCCATATATTTATTCGGCAGCCATTGAAGGAAGCCAAACCGGAATGCCCATTGTTCGGGCTATGCCATTGGTTTTTCCTGACGACCGCAAAGCCGACAACCTGATTTACCAGTTTATGTTTGGCGAAAACCTGTTGGTGGGTGTTTTCAGCGACTCCATTTATCTGCCCAAAGGCAACTGGATCAATTACTGGAGTGGCGAGAAAATGGAAGGCGGAAAAACCGTGCATTGTAAGATTCCTGAAAATCGCGGAGGATTGCTGTTTGTGAAAAGCGGAGCAATTATTCCTGTCCAAAAACCGATGCTTTACATTGGCGAACATCCAACGGATACCTTGGTTTTAAAGGTTTATCCGGAAAAACAAAGTTCATATACCTTACTCGAAGATGATGGAAAGACTTTCGACTATGAGAAAGGTAGTATTGCTAAAACCCTATTTGAATGTATTGAAACAGACAAGAATACCGAGTTTATTATACATCCAACTGAAGGACACTACATTGGAATGCCAAATTCACGAACCTATCAAATCGAAATAGCCTCTTCAAAAAAGCCTATCCAGATAAAGATAAATGGACACAAAACTGAAGACTGGATGTACGATGTTTCGGGAACGGTTATTCTGCAGGTAAATCAAAATAATACAGGAATTCGGGTAGAACTATTTAATGACGACAAACCTCTAAATTAATTCTTTAAAAAAATGAAAAGAAAAGTATTGTCTTTGGGACTAATTGTGTCGGTAGCGATATTTGTAATGTCGTGTTCCTTAAAAATGAGTAATGAATATTTTGTTGCTCTTAATGGCTCATTTTCAGCCGATGGTACGAAAAACCACCCTTTTCCATCTCTTGATGATGCAAAAAAAGCTATTCGGCAATTAAAGAGAGAAAACGGCTTGCCAAAGGGTAATATCACAGTTTGGTTACGCGAAGGAATTTATGAACTGCCTACCAGTTTCACGTTGACTAAGGAAGATTCTGGAACAGAAAACAGAACAATTAGTTTCCGCGCCTATCCTGGTGAAAAGGTCATTTTGACCGGCGGTAAAAAAATTGGCTTTGATAAAGTAAAAACAATATCAAATGAGGGTGCAGAAAGGATCGTCGATAAAAACGTCATCCCGAAAATCAGGGAAGTAGATCTTGCAGCATTAGGTATCGCTGATTATGGTACAAACCAAATTACCGGATTCCGCCGACCTTATGTCAATGCGGCTATGGAGTTGTTTATTAATGGAAAGGCCTATCATCTGGCAAGGTATCCAAACAAGGATCAAATTCAGATAAAGTCTGAAAATGTTATCGATAATGGAATCACCGGCGAAAATGTTTTTCATCCAGGAAGTATTCGATTCGATAATGAAAAGCTTTCACAGTGGAGCTTAGCGAAAGATATACTTGTCTGCGGAAATTTCAAATATGCATGGGCAAATGACCAACTACATGTCGAAAAAATTGATACTAAAACAGGAGAGGTCAGGTTTGCCGATTCTCACATGTATGGTCTATCGGGTGGAGAGATATGGAACCAATATTATTTTTTTAATTTGATGGAGGAGATTGACGAACCAGGCGAATACTATATCGACCATCAAGAAGGGAAGCTCTATTTTTTCCCTTATGAAGAAATAAAACCTTCAGACACAATTATAGTTTCTATGCTCGAAAATGCAATTGTAACTCTAAAAGGTGTAGATTATGTCACATTCAGCAATATAACTTTTGAGGATGGCAGAGGAATTGGGGTATATATGGAGAATACCAATTCAGTTAAAATCAAAGATTGTATTATCCGCAATATGGGTTCGGTTGGAGTTTGTGTTGGGATGGGCAGTAAACCATCTCCAATATATCGTCATCCTGATGAGGCACACCCGTTTTACCCTATTGAAAAACTATCGGGACGGATAGGAAGCCTTTATGAATTGCTTTACGAAAATACCATTTTTAATCGTGAAGGGGGAAAAAATAATGGAATTATCGGATGTAAAATTGAGAATACCGGTTGCGGCGGAATCAGTCTGGGTGGTGGAGATCGTCTTACACTTGAGCCGGCAGGCAATTATGTGAGCAACTGTGAATTTACAAATTGCGCCCGTTTAGATTATTCCTATAAATCGCCGGTTAATATTGATGGTGTTGGGAACAAAATTCAACATTGTCAGTTTAATGCATGCCCTGCTACCACCATCTATTTACATGGCAATAATCATCTTATTGAATACAATGTAATCAGTGACGCCTGTAATTTTATGGACGATCAGGGAGCAATTTATTTGGGTCGTGACCCATCTGAATTTGGCAACATCATCCGGTACAATTTTTTTAAGAATATTGGCAATTTCGGAATGACCATGGCTGTTTATTATGATGATGGCGCATGTGGAACCCAACTATATGGAAATGTTTTTTACAAAGCAGGTTCACGAACGATAATGGTTGGAGGCGGAAGCTACAATCCTATATTTAATAATATTTTCATTGATTCCAAACTTGTGTTTCACCTCGATAATCGTTTAGAAAATTGGGCCAAAAACAGCCTATCACCCGGTGGAATCTTTGAAATACGAATGAATAAAGTGAACTATCAGAAAGCACCTTATTCGGTGGCTTATCCGGAATTAGTTAACTATTTCAACGACAGTCCGCAAATACCAATTCATAACGACATTAAGAACAATCTATTTGTAAATATTAAAGAGCTTCATAATGGTCAAAAAGAATGGGGACCAATCCACGACGAAAATGTGATCACAAATGAAGATCCCGGTTTTGCTGACGCAGCAAATTTGAATTTTACATTAAAAGAGAATTCTTCAATATTTAAAAAACTTCCTGGATTTAAGTCGATACCTTTTAGTGAAATCGGACTGATAAAAAATAAATAAAATCAATGAGATCAATTATTTTCGTACTTTTCATTTGTAGTTTGGCCATACTCTCTTGCAACAATCGAGGGAGCAATAAATCTTCAATTTCAAATAAACCATCGGAATCTGTGATCTTTGTTCCAAAAGATTCTTCATGGGAAAAATTATCCATCAGGCAGAAGATTGGCCAGACTATGCTGATGCTACCCGACAAAGAAAAAGAATTAGAGCTTGGAAATGGATCTTTGGAAAAATATTTCGAAAAATATCCGGTAAGTGGTTTTTTTATGGGATGGAAATTATTTGATGGAGTAAAACCTGAAGACAAGATTGAAGTTCAGAGGAATAGAACATTAGAGTATGCCAAAGCCAGTAAAATGCCCTTATTCTTTCAGGAAGACTATGAGAGTGGAATTGTCATGCAGGGAATGACATCGTTTCCAAACTTAATGACACTCGGAGCGGCTAATTCGGAACAGTTGGCTTACGATTATGGGAAAGCAGTGAATCTGGAAACACGATCGTTGGGTATCAATTATGTACTGCACCCTATCGTTGATTTAAACCAAAATCCATTTAACCCGCTTATAAATATTCGAAGCATTTCTGATGATCCTGATAAGGCGATTCGATTGTTATCGAAGCAAATAAAGGGTATTCAAGATTTGAATGTGGCAGCCACTATAAAGACCTTTCCGGGTGATGGTGTAGATTACCGCGATCAACATTTAGTAACAGGCGAGAATCCATATACCATGGAACAATGGTGGAAAAACCACGGCAGGGTTTTCCAGGAGCTGATAAATGATGGCGCAAGGTCGGTAATGCCGGGTCATATAACCCTTCCTGCATATCAAAAGGAAAAAATTAACGGGCTTTTTCCTCCAGCTTCACTATCAAAAGAACTTCTTACAGGTTTATTGAAAAATGAGATGGGCTTTAAAGGAGTTATCGTTTCTGATGCAATGGTTATGGCAGGTTTTCGTGACTGGTATCCCAATCAATTAGAAGGTGAAATTCAGAGCTTTATGGCTGGTGTAGATCTAATGCTATGGCCCTCTTATGCGTTTATGGATACACTTGAGGCTCGTATAATAAAAGGAAAAATACCTATTGAAAGGTTGAATGATGCTGTAAAAAGAGTATGGGCTTTAAAAGAATGGATTGGGCTATTTAATAAGGATTACCAAATCATGAGACCATTAACTAACGAGGAAAAGTCTTTTGTAGAAAAAACTGCTCAGTCTGTTTGTGAGAATGCAGTGACCTTGGTATGGGACAAAAAGAAAGCTTTACCGATTTCACCAAAAAAGGATAAAAAGATATTGTTAGTCGGTGTTACACCGGTATCTCGAAAAGGGGGCTCCTCCAACCTTGATATGCTTAAATATACTAAAGATGCATTGGTGAAAAAAGGATTTGATGTTGATTTTCAGCATAATATATTGTACGAAACACAAGGGTGGACTGAAAGTGTAACTACAAAGTACGATCGAATTATTTTTCTTTTAGTCAGAACGCCCCATTCCCCATATGGACCATTGCAATTTTATGATGATGAAGCTCAAAGTGTCTGGGCAATCAATGCCATGCCCAAGAATAAAGTAATTGTTGTATCATATGGCGATCCCTATACTCCAAACGAATATTTTCAACGGGTTAATACCATGATTAATGCTTACAGTGTTGCCAAACCAATGCAGGAAGCTACTGTAAGAGCTTTAACCGGAGAAATACCATTCAAAGGAACTTCACCCGTAAGTTTGGATATTAAGATGTTGTTTAAATAGAATTTCTGTTTTATGAGAGAATTTTTTTTGCGTAGAAAAGAAATCTTAAAGCTATAATCTAATCCTAATTGACTATGTGACATTGGATTCCAACCCGATCTTACATTCGGTTTCGGGTTGATTTGCAGACGGTTAATTTAGAAGTCGAATAAGTATTTTCAAACTAACCTATAGATGATGAGAACCGATAGAATTCAGCTACTTATTATATTCCTGATCCTGATGACCACAGGATTTGCGCAAAATACTCCAAACAAGTATTTGAAAAACAAATATTCTGAAACTGGTGTCACATTTAAATCAGGTGATGCGGAACTTAAAAAATTATTTGATGTTGCCGAAGCCAAAGCCGCTTCCAACATCCAAGTTTACACGCCAGCATATACCGTTCTGGTTGAAGGTGGCGGCTATCCGTTTGTCTGGCTCGAAACCCAACCCATGGGTGGTGTTATGTATGCAAAGCGAGATATTAAAATTGCCCTTAACAATATTTTAATCTTCATTAACAATCAACGTAAAGACGGTCATCTTGCCGGAATGATCTATAATACCAGCAACAATGTCTGGAATATGAAGGATTCGACTTCGGAGGACGGTTCTCTTGGATTGCATTTTGAAGCTCTTCAGGGATTGTATCTGGCACAACCCTCGCTCGAATTGTATTACCTGCTCAACCACGATCAGAAATATCTGGATGTGATTTATTCGGCACTTGAGCTATACGATAATTACCTCTGGAAATACCGCGATTCGGACCACGATGGCTGCCTCGAAACCTGGGGAATGACCGACAACGGTGAAGATCATCTGGAACGGTTCAGGTATTCACCCTGGGGATGGAATGGAAATATTGCGCCAAAAATGGAAATGTTTGCCAACATCAGCGATTCAACCGATGTGGGTAATTGCCCGGTTCCAGAAGAATCGATGGATGTGATGGGTTATTCGTATTCTTGCCGTGATGTTCTTGCAAAAATTTCGGCTATCCGCAAAGATGGAAAAGAAACTTATTGGCGAAACAAGGCAACAGAAGTGAGTAAAAAAATGAAAGATTATTTGTGGGTTCTCAAAAAGAAAGCCTTTTTCTACCGGAACCGGAAAAATGAGTTGGTGAATTCATTGACGCACAATAATCTAAGAACCATGTACTTTGGCACAATGAGCCAGTCGATGGCAGACGATTTTATACGTTGTCATTTGCTCAATCCTGCTGAGTTCTGGACACCGATGCCATTGCCTTCTATAGCCGCTATTGACCCGTTTTTCAGAAACATCAAAAACAACAACTGGTCGGGTCAACCGCAAGGTTTAACCTATCAAAGAGCAATCAGAGCTTTGGAAAACTACGGACACTATGCCGAACTTGGGCTGATTGGAAAGAAGTTACTCGAAAAAACTTCAAAAACTTTATTATTTACCCAGCAGTTCGATCCATTTACTTCGGAACAGAATGGCGGAGACAATTACGGTCCGTTAATCTTGTCGGTACTCGAATATTTCTCACGGATGTATGGCGTTTATCTCGAAAACGACGAAGTTCATTTCAATGGATTGGCACATGAGAAGGAATATTCATACTCCCAACGCTTCGGAAAAGACGTTTACAAAATTGATCAAAATCAATCATTTATAAGCGGTTCGCTAAATGATAGGAAACTTTTTAATTGTGAAGCCGGAGTAGGAATTGTTTGTGATTTGAAAGGGAATATTCTGAAAATAAATGGGATTGACACTGTGAGTCATCATGCTTCTCTGAAAGTGGATACCAGAACATACTCAGGAAATGTATTGCCCAATTGCAGTTATGTCCTAAAAGGTGGCAAACTTATTATGAATAAACAAGTTCCATTTGATTATCCTTATCAAAAACCAGAGTAAAGAAAACTAAATGAAGTTTAAAAATGTCTGATCATTTTGAATTGCCAGTAAAAAATGGATCAATCATGAACCAATTTCTAACAAATGATAATAAAATGATTTAAAAATTATACAATGAAAAAAGTAATCTTTCTATTAGCTCTTACCATTGGTGTGGTGTTTCAAAATTTCGGAAATTCACACACCCTTTTTGTAGCCAACAATGGCAACGATAAAAACGATGGTTCTTTGGGAAAACCGTTTAAAACAATTCAGAAAGCGGCAACCGTGGTCATCGCTGGCGATACTTGCATCATTCGAGGCGGAACTTATCGCGAAACTATCATTCCAATGCAAAGTGGTGAAAATGGGAAACCAATCGTATTTATGGCATATCCATCTGAAAACGTTGTTATTATCGGTTCCGACATCGTGTCATCCAAATGGAAAACTTACAAAGGAAATATTTACAAATCCTATATGCCCTGGACTATGGGACTTGGCAAGGATATGGTTTTTGTTGACGGCAAATTAGTGATACAGGCACGTCACCCAAATAAATGCAATGGAGCTATGCCAATGCCGCCGGTTACAGAAGAAATTTCTCCATTGTGGCCTCATGCTTTTGGCCGTTACAAAGTTACGTCGAGGTCGAATATAATTACCAATGCCAATGATTTGAACCAAGACCAGCCCGACTACTGGAAAGGCGCTTTGTATTTGGGTTTTCATAATTGGAGCTGGTGTATGCAAACAGCTCAGGTAGCTTCTTCATCAAAAGGTCAAATTACATTTACAAATCCAACAAAAACCTGGTGGTTTCCGGATGATGCCGACATGAAGGATTACTCGCACATGTGGGATTCCATTCAAAACGGATATCTCACCAATCACATTCATGCGCTCGATAAGCCCGGCGAATGGCATTGGCAAAACGACACGTTGTATTTGTGGACAAACAATAATACAAGTCCGGCAAAAATGTTGGTGGAAGCTAAAAAGCGACAACTGGCTTTCGATCTCCGGAACCGGAATTATATCGAATTAAAAAACTTATCGGTAATAGCCTCTTCTATCAATTTATATAATGCTAATAATTGTACGGTTGCTGGTTGTAAATTGTCTTATATCAGTCATTTTCAACAATGGGCAGACGGTCGTGAAGGAATTATTGATGGCATCAAATCACCGGAAGGGGCGCTTTTTGAAGGCGAAGTTGGAATTATTGTTGGCGGAACAGATAATAGCTTCCGAAACTGCATCATAGAATATAGTAGCGGAGCAGGTTTATATCTCAACGGAAATCGGACAACGGTAACCAATTGCATTATACACGATTGTGGTTATACGAGCACCTATCTGGGCTGTATTTTCATTTTTAATGATCTCCTGAATCCTGGCAAACAATGTGGCGGTCATACCATTACGAATTGCAACCTTTACAATGCCGGACGCGCTGTAATTTCCGTATTTGGCAACCAAAAGCAAACCATATTCGACCCTATTGAAATCAGCTATAACCAGATACATGACGGTTGTATTTTGGGGAACGACGGAGGTTCTTTTAACAGTTGGTCGGTGACTTTGGGTACCAATGATAAGAAAACTGAAATTCATCACAACCTGATTTGGGATCAATGGGGGCAATTCTGGGCAGGTATCGTATATCCCGATAATGAAAGCTACAATATGAATGCGCATCATAATGTTCTTTGGTATTCAGAGAAAAACAAGTATGACCTGAAAAACCGATTGTTCTGGAAAGCCAATTTGCCAAACAATTGCTCTTATTCTGATAATGTCGAAAAGCGAAAATATAAAGGTGGTGTAAATGAATTAACCGATGAGGATTATCCCGGAGGATTTTTTAAAACCGGTGCTTCTTTCGGAGTAAATACCAATGATAATTTGATTCAGGAGAAATAGTTATTTAAGATTTTATTGTAGAAAAATGGATTAGGTAAATTAAATAATAAAAATCCTAAAAAAATGAAGTATAGATTAATAAAGCTACCTATTATTATAAGCTGTTTGCTTTTCGCTTGTCTATTTCTAAAAACTGAAGCTATAAACAAACAATCGGCTTCAACTGAGAATCTGAGAGTCCAATGGATGAAAAGAAAATACGGACTCATGGTGCATTGGTTGGCTCCAGGACCACCTCCACAGAAAGGTGAACAGATTAAAGACTTAAATAAGGCAGTGGATAATTTTGATCTTAAAGGTTTTATGGACGACTTCGATAAAACTGGTGCTGAGTGGCTTATTTTTACAATTGGACAAAACTCGGGTTTTTATGCCAGTCCAAATTCTGTAATTGATTCACTGGCTGGTGTCGGTCACACGCCTCGTCGCGATTTGGTTTTGGAAATTGCCAAAGAATTGAAAAAACGCGGTAAACGATTTATTGCTTATCTGCCATGTGAAATCAGGGAGAACAAATCTTTACACAAAGGTTTTTCCTGGAATACACAGGAGGGAACGGATCAGGCTGCGTTCCAGGAAAAGTACCTAAGGGTAGTGCGCGAATGGGCAGTAAGGTACGGCGAATATCTTGATGGTTGGTGGATTGATGGTTGTTATACCTGGGGAATTTTTCACAATAAATACGTCATGTGGGATAAGTGGTTCGATGCCTGCCGTGCTGGAAATAGGAATGCTGTGGTTTCATTTAATGACGGAAGCTATTGTACCAATAATACGAAGCCAACAGTCCCCATGTTGGATTACATAAGCGGTGAAACTGAAGTATTAATCAATGGAAAAATAAGGCTTAGCAGAGACAGCCAATCGCAATTATTTATGCCAGAGCAAGCTTATGTGCCTGAAACGCATTGTTTGTACCATGCATTGGTGCCTATTGATGCACTTTGGGCACATGGCAATGGCTGGCAAAATTTTGTCAATGCACCGTTTACAACCATAGCTCCAAAAAATCAGGAGGATATGGAACCACCCGTGTATTCTGATAGTGATTTAATACAATTTGTAAATGATTTTACAAAAGTAGGTGGAGCGGTAACACTGAATGTCGGAATCTTCCAGGAAGGAGGGCTGGGTTTGGAGACCATCAAACAATTGAAAAAACTCAAAAAATCAAGAAAAACAAATTAATATAGTTCATGCGAAAATTATTATTTACACTAACTGCAATTTGTTTTATACTTGGTTTACAAGCGCAAACAATTGAAAATAAGACAGACATAAACGAATTGCAAGTGCGCGGAGGGTTGTCATCTTTTTTTTACAAATTGCAACACCGCGATAGTGTTAAAGTTGCCTATTTCGGAGGAAGCATTACCGATGCAGCTTCCGGATGGCGCGATCAGACCACGGAATGGCTCAAGGCAAAATACCCAAAATGCCACATGGAACAAAAAAACGCAGCGCTTCCCGGAACCGGTTCCGATTTTGGCGTTTTCCGCACCGATAAAGATGTCATTTCTTTTAAACCAGACCTGGTTTTCGTTGAATTTGCTGTAAACGATTTTTCAGCTGCTCCTGATGAAGTATCCAAATCGATGGAAGGAATTGTGCGCAAAATCAGAAAGGCATTACCAACATGCGAAATCTGTTTTGTTTATACCATTCATTACGATATGGAAAAATCGCTTGCTGATGGTCATTTACCGGTTTCGGCCACAACTATGGAAAAGGTTGCAGAACATTATGGCATCACTTCTATTTTTCTGGCTGCCGAAATATTGAAATTTGAAAAGAAGGGCAATTTTGTTTGGAAAGGTAAAATAGAGGAAAATCCAGGGAAATTTGTTTTTTCTCCCGATGGAGTTCATCCGTACAGCAAAACTGGTCATAAGTTATATACCGAAACAATAATCAGATGTTTCCAAAAGATGGAAGCAGCTTCAAAACTTCAGAAACGCCGTTTGATTAAACCGCTCAATAAAGACAATTACGAACAGGCTACCATGATCCCAATTTCCGAAGTAATTAAAAACGATCCCAATTGGGAATATCTTCAAAAAGGGGATATCATTTTCGATAAGTTTTCGCATTTGTTGCCTGTTTTGGCAAAGTCAAAAAACAGCAAAGCCTCCTTCAGTTTAAAATTCATAGGTTCAAAGATTGGATTACTTGATATTTTGGGACCAACTTCCTGTTTTTTTAGATGTTTCTGTAAACGAATCTGCATCAAAACTGTACAAGCGTTTCGATCCGTGGTGTACATGGTATCGTATCAATTATTTCACGTTAAATGAGATTAATAAACCGGGAGAATATACCGTTAAATTCAAGGTTTCTGATCAGAAATTTGATAAGCGGGAAGTTTTACTAACAAATCCTGATAACAAGAACTTTGAGCTAACGGACGAATACAAGCCGTATAATTATTACACGGGATATGTTTTGCTAATTGGAAAATTGATCAGGTAAGTAATTTGAATAAAATATTGCTGATTTTTTTGTTTATATGATATATATTGCGTGCATCTATCTAATTATAAGATATTAGACACTAAAAACTGAGAGGATTGAAGCATTAGAGAATAGCATTAAAAATCTAATAATACAATCAGGAAACGCAGTCAATGTTTTCTTTTATCCCATTAAAGATGGACGGATATCGATCTTCCAGGTATTTTTGATGATGACCATAGAACCAACATTCGACATTTCCATGATTTAAGGCTTAGTTACATGAGAATCTGTTTGACAAAGTTGGCGACTGCAGAGCTGTAGGTGCTCTCTTTTCCCTCTTTCTTTGCGAGTGCTTTGAAATGCTCACGCTCAGTTTCGCTGTTTAATGCAGCTTTTGCCCGGGCAACTACCACTCTAAACTTTAACTGAGCCTCTATTTGCTTTTCACGGAGTGGTGCTTTTCGGGGAAACTGGATATAAACCGTTGTTTTACTTCCTCTTAATCTGAAAACCAGGTTTCCGACTTTACCCGTTAGTCCTATTGTTACGGTGTTCCTTTTTACTGTTGCAATCTTGTTTCCTTTATTTAGGGTCTGCTGAAAAACTAATTTTTTAGATTTTTCGGGATACCGTTGCAAGATTCAATGAATCTGCTGAGAGGTACCACACTCGTATAATT
>Ga0209539_1000193_pt1 | contig 37072 bp, 20 predicted proteins | sample BarGraNGADG00312_2_FD_184499 | JGI IMG/M metagenome (GOLD analysis project Ga0209539, IMG submission 184499) | Arctic peat soil microbial communities from Barrow, Alaska - Barrow Graham LP Ref core NGADG0011-312 (SPAdes) (version 2) | ecosystem: Environmental > Terrestrial > Soil > Wetlands >...
TTTACCGGACTAATCAGTTTGCAAATGGGACTTCTTTCCCTGTCAGCTTGATTCTTCCTGTCAGTACCTGGGTGAACTGAGGATCGAGATAACCTTTGAATCCTGGTTGCTTGCCTCCAATTGCAATAGTAAAATAACCCGGCTCAATTACACGTTTTGATTTATTATTGATCATCGAGAACTGACGAGGCTCGAGTTTGATCTCAACTACTTTACTTTCACCAGGTTTGAGTGAAATCCTTGTAAATCCTTCCAACTGGCGGATTGGTCTTGGCGTAGATGCTTTTTCATCTGTAAGGTAGAGCTCAACCACTTCGTCTCCTGCAACTTTTCCTGTATTTGTTACATTTACTTTAACAGTAACTTTCTCTCCTGCAACAACGTTTTCAGGAACTGATAAATCGCTGTATTTAAAAGTTGTATAGCTAAGTCCGTAACCGAAGGGATATAACGGTTCCTGTGTAAAGAATCGGTAAGTTTTCCCTGTCATATCGTAATTTTCGAAAGCAGGAATCTGATCAATTGATTTATAATATGTTACAGGAAGTCTTCCTGCAGGATTATAATCACCAAAAAGTATATCAGCTACTGCATTACCTCCCTGCTGTCCGCCATAACCTGCAAGCAATATTGCTGCAGCTTTCTCCTGGGCTTTATTAACTGATAATGCTCCACCATTTGTTAATACTACAACTACGGGTTTTCCAGTTGCAGTGACTGCATCGAGAAGCTTTTCCTGAACAGAAGGAAGATTCAGATTGGTTCGATCGCCGCCAGTGAATCCTTCAATCTTTATAGGCATTTCTTCACCTTCAAGACGCTGAGACAAGCCAAGTACAAGGACCACTGCATCAGCCTCGTTTGCAGCCTTTACAGCCTGCTCTGTAAGGTTTGGCCGTGGTGGCGTCCATAAAAGTTCAATGGCTGCATCACCTGCATAATTCTTGTAAAGAACTTCTATTTTATATTTTTTGCCAGCCTGAAGTTCAGCAGGTGCTTCTATATGAATGGCTTCATGCTCATTCATCGAAGAAATTATTTTTTTACCGTCAAACCATATTTCATAACCAGATGATCCCCAGGTACCAACGGCATACGTTCCTGTTACAGGAGGTACCAGGTATGTTGTCCATTTAATACCAAAATTGTCATCTGGCATGTCATACCTTGGGGAGAGGAGTTCCCAGTAGAAATTAATATTGTCATCTATTCTTGTAAAAACCGGTTCACCTTGCATATCCCTGTTGTTAAAATACTCACCAAAAGCACCCTGAATTCCATCGGGTGTCTGCAAATAGCGTGAAGGGATCGGTGACAAGTTGTGAATTCCTTCAGCCAGGTCACTTCCTTCCATATAGATTATCTTTGTGCCGGGAGTGAGCTTATTATTAATCCCTTTAAGGACAGTGACAGGATCTTTTGGTATACCATTATAATTACCGATCAACGATTCAAAATTATCTGCATTGGGGCCGATTACAGCAATAGTTTTAATATTTTTTGAAAGCGGAAGTATGTTGTTTTCATTCTTCAGTAGAACAATTGATTTTCTGGCTGCCTGGCGTGACAAGGAATTATTATAATCGGAACAATTTACAAAGAAAGGTATCTGTGCATAAGGAACCATTTCATCAGGATCAAACATGCCCAGTTTAAACCTGGCTGTGAAGATCCTTTTTACAGCGAGATTGATATCATCCTCGGTCAATATTCCTCGTTTAACAGCCTCCACCAGGTTTTTATAATCAGATCCGCATTCAAGGTCAGTGCCAGCCTTAACAGCCTGGGCAGCTGCCTCGGTAGGATCTTTTGCAAAATGAGTAAATTTATAGAAGTCGGAAATTGCCCAGCAGTCAGACACAATATAACCTTTAAATCCCCACTCATTACGCAGGATAGCATATAATACAGGGTTAGCGCAGCATGGATAATCCCTGAACATGTTATATGCACCCATCACGGAATACACCCCGGCATCCATTACAAGTGTCCGGAAAGCAGGAAGATATGTTTCCCTGAGATCTATTTCACTAACTTTTGCATTAAATGAATGTCTTAAGGGCTCAGGACCGGAGTGAACAGCATAATGTTTAGCTGTTGCAACTGTCTTTAAGTATTTTGGATTATCACCCTGCATACCTCTGACAAATTCGTACCCCATTCTTCCGGTAAGAAACGGATCTTCTCCATAAGTCTCATGGCCCCTTCCCCATCTCGGATCGCGGAAAATATTGATATTAGGAGACCAGAATGTAAGTCCCTGGTAGATTCCTGTCTTACCACTTCTCTGAAACTCATGATATTTTGCCCTTGCCTCATCAGAAATAGCAGTTGCTACATTGAATAACAGTCCTTCATCCCATGAGTTTGCAATTGTGATTGATTGCGGAAATACTGTTGCATAACCTGCTCTTGCAACACCATGGAGAGCTTCGTTCCACCATGTGTAAGCCGGAATACTCAGACGGGGAATTGCCGGTGCAGTGTAAAGCATCTGATCGGCCTTTTCCTGAAGAGTCATTCTTGAAATAAGGTCATTAACCCTTTCATCAAGTGAAAGTGCAGGATTCCGAAACGGGAATTGGTATTGATTCGGCTGTGCACGAATTGTTAATGGTGTTGAAGACAGCGTTAAGACCAGAATTAGTGAAAAAACTTTTCCCATTGGTTTGTAATTATATATAAGTGGAAAAGTATAAAAAAAACGTCGGAAATGAAAAGAATATTTAATCTTTAGAATCCTGCGAAAAGCAGCTCTCCTAAAGTAACAGAAGGTGCAACCAAACTTAGCGAGGCTAGTGCATCTTCAAATCATATTTTTAAACCGTTTTAATGCCACCTGAAATTTATATCGGCTTTCCTGCCTTAATTCCATGGTTTTATTACTTTTATCCAGCATTTGTTGGGTGAGTGTTTGTTTTATAGTCCTGCATATTCAATGTTATGAAGGTCAACCGGATCGCAACAGGTATTCCGATAAAATCAGAAATAAAATGGGGATCATATATGGGAAGTAAATACAATGGAATATTTAACACATTTTTCACAAAGACTTATCGAACAGCAGTGCTTTTGATGGTTGCTGTTTGTGCGAACGGGCAGACGTTAAAACTTCTTGAACCAGTGCCCGCGAAAAAGTCAGGTGTTGTGTTTAAAAATATTATTACAGAGAACCAGCAACACAATGCGCTAACATATGAAAACCTCTACAACGGTGGTGGTGTTGCAATTGGCGATATTAACAATGATGGATTAGAGGATATTTATTTTATTTCCAATATGGGATACAACAAATTGTACCTCAACATGGGAGATTTTAAGTTTAAGGACATCACAGAAAGTGCGGGTATAGCAGGCAGAGAGGGCTGGAAGTCAGGTGTGACTATGGTGGATATTAATGGAGATGGACTTCTTGATATATACGTCTGTTACTCAGGTAAAGAAGAACCCGATAAAAGAAGAAATCAACTTTTTATTAATAAAGGCAATCTGAAATTTGAAGAAAAGGCCAAAGCCTACGGGATAGATGATCCTTCATATTCAACTGTCGGCGTATTTTTCGATTATGACCTTGATGGTGATCTTGATTTGTTTCTGTTGGCTACAAATGTAAAAGTTATCAGGGGTATGGAATTCGATAAAGCACGGACTATGAATGATCCCTATGCCGGAGATAAACTTTTCAGAAATGATGGCGATCATTTTACTGATGTGACGGAAGGATCAGGAATATTATCCAATGCTTTGGGGTATGGGTTGGGAGTAGCCATTTCAGATATAAACAAAGACGGCTTGCCCGATATCTATGTTACCAATGATTATATAGAACCTGATTATCTGTACATAAACAATGGTAACGGAACATTCACTAATAAACTGGCAGATTATGTTCAGCACATATCAATATCTGCAATGGGTTGTGATATCAATGATTTTAATAATGATACCTGGCCGGATATTTTTACCGCAGATATGTTGCCCGAAGACAATATGCGGCAAAAACTTCTTTACGTGCCGGAAAACTATATGGAATATGCACTGAATGTAATGCAGGGTTTTTATCACGCGACCCAGCGAGATATGCTGCAGCTGAACAATGGCAATGGAACGTTCAGCGAGATCGGTCAACTTGCAGGAATTTCAAATACTGACTGGAGCTGGGCTCCTCTCTTTGCCGATTTTGATAATGACGGATGGAAAGATTTTTTCATATCAAATGGCTATTTCAAGGATTACACTAACCGTGATTTTTTGAAGTTCAAATTTGACTACTATGCAAAGCAAGCCAGAGTAAAGGAGAAGGCAGATACGTTTCAACTGGTAAGTTCGATGCCTTCCACACCGGTGCATAATTATATTTTTAAAAATAATAAAGATTTAACCTTTACTGATAAAAGCATTGAATGGGGCTTTGATACGAAAGGATTTTCCAATGGAGCTGCCTATGGTGATCTTGATAATGACGGGGATCTGGATCTGGTTATAAGTAATCAGAACGAAACTGCAACAATTTACCGAAACATGTTGCGTGAATCGAATCTGCCCTCCACTAATTATATCAGTATCCAATTAAAAGGTGCCGATAAAAATACTTCAGGATTTGGAAGCAAAGTATATGTATATACCAACCATGGAGTTCAGTACATGGAGCAAACACCTACACATGGCTACCAGTCAAGTATGAGCCATAAGCTCCATTTTGGATTAGCTGATAGTGAAATTGTTGATTCCATAAAAATAGAATGGCCAAGAGGGAAAATCAGCATATTGAAAAATATTAAGGCCAACCAGCTAATTGTAATACCGGAGGATGCTGCAAACCAGAAAGTTCCTGCTGCGGTCGCCTCAGCCGAAAAAATATTTTCTCTTGGTGAATCACCCATTAACTATGAACACAATGAGTATGGCTCGAATGACTTTAACCGTCAGCCTTTAATGAAGACCATGTTGTCGCCAGTCGGACCAGTAATTGCAACAGCTGATGTTAACGGAGATAAACTGATTGATGTTTTTGTCGGTGGAACAAAAGAGAACCCGGGGAAACTTTATCTTCAATCACCTAATGGAACTTTTACAGCATCGCCGGCTTTTAATTTTAAGGAGGACTTTAATTGCACGGATGCGGATGCAATATTTTTTGATGCTGATAATGATGGAGATCAGGATTTATATGTGGTCAGTGGAGGTTATCATGATTATGTCAAGAATGATAAGGCGCTTCAGGACCGGCTGTATATTAACAATGGGGCAGGAAAATTTACCAGGCGCACAGACCTTCTTCCACAAATTTACACATCAAAATCATGTGTCCGGGCAGCAGATATTGATAAAGATGGTGTTCCTGAGCTTTTTGTGGGAGGACGTGTGATGCCGGGTGAATACCCGCTGCCACAACAAAGTTATATTCTTGATAATGACGGAACAGGTCATTTTAAAAATATAGCACCATCGATTCTTCCTGATTTAGCTACCGGTGGTATGATTACCGATGCGGCATGGGTTGATCTCAATAAAGACTCCTGGCCGGATTTGATTGTTGTCGGGGAATTTATGCCCATTCGTATTTTCCTTAATGATCATGGGAAGAAATTCAAAGAAGTAACGAAATCGTGGTTTGATCTGCCCGAAGGAGGATTGTGGAATAAAATAGCTGTAGGTGATTTTGACCATGATGGAAACATGGACCTGATAGTTGGTAATTTTGGAACGAACTCTCAATTGAAGAGTTCAGTCACTGAACCCCTTGAGTTAACATTTAAAGATTTTGATAATAATGGATCGGTTGATCCGATTTTGACATACTATATTCAGAATAAGTCGTATCCTTTTGCAGGCCGTGATGAGATGTTGAATCAGATTAACAGCTTGCGAAGAAAATTCCCGGATTATAAATCTTACTCCAATGCCCAGATTACGGATATTTTTTCGGCAGAAGATTTAAAAACAGCCACCGTTCTATCAGCCAGTGAATTAAGAACTACACTCTTTAAAAATACAGGTAGTAAGTTCGAAAAACATATACTCCCCATCGAGGCGCAATTTGCTCCAGTCTACGCTATTGAAATACTGGATTATAACAAGGATGGAAATCCGGATTTTATTCTGGCTGGAAATCAAAGTGCAAATTGTGTACGGCTGGGAGTGATAGATGCCAATTATGGTCAATTGTTTGAAGGGGATGGGAAAGGAAATTTCAAATATATCTCACAATCTGTTTCAGGGCTCTCCATGACCGGTGATGTTAAATCACTAAAAGTATTGACCATTAGGGGTAACCGTTATCTTTTTGCCGGGATTAATAATTTAGGGATTGTGACTTATAAAATGAATTCAAAATAAAATTGTGGTTTATTCTAAACGATTCAAATATCTCATCTGCCTTTCATATTAATCTTGCCTTTAAACTTCCTGAAGTTTTTCCAGGCTGGTCGAAAATAGCATCACGCTATAGATGTCTTCTTTATATGACAAACTTGATGATTTCCTTTTATTAGGTGCGGCCGGCGATCCTGATTAACTGTTCATCCAGCAGACTAATGGTACTTTCAGCTTTAAACCGAATCCTTCATTCACTAAAGATGCAGGTTTTGAAAGCACCTGTGGTGCGTTATTTGATATGGATGGTGATGGCGATCGGAAAATTAGAAGTTTTTTTAGGCGCAAGGTGTGTTCCCGGAAACTATGGTCTGTCACCGCAAAGTTATCTGCTCAAAAACAACAACGAAAATTGGATTGATATAGCCCCCCTTCGCTCGGAAATATCGGTATGGTAACGGATGCAGTAAGGGCCGATGTTGATTCCGATGGTGATAAAGACCTTGTGGTAGTGGGCGACTGGATGGGTATTAACAGATGCGGCAATAATTCACTCCAGGCAGTCCAAAAGGTTGATTATTGCACGAAATAATGATAAAGTGTTACTGTTTCAGAAGAGGAAGAAATAAAAGGCGGTAGCGAGGAATCTCTTTCTCGCATCAAAACATTTTTTATACCAGACTACTATAAAAAAAAGCCCTTGAAAAATTTCAAGGGCTTTATTCTATGTTAAAGTCGATTAATCAATAATATCTACTATTCAGCACCACCATCCCACCATACTCGTGTGGTCATCAAATCAGGCGTTGTGGCACCGGTAGCGTAATTAGGATTACCGGTCACTTCACTTGCCGGTAAGCGTAGTTTTCTGGGTATTGTTCCACCTGTTGCATTCCCGGGATAATTGATAGCACCCAATACCGGAAATCCGGTTCTTCTCCAGTTTGACCAAGCTTCATACCAGTCAAAGAATTGGCTGAGCCACAATTGGGTACCGATCATTTCCAGCTTTTGTGCTTTTGTGCCGGCATAAGGATATATTGCCAGGTAAGAGGCAACCGCACCATCAGAAACGGTAAGTGAAGCATCATAAGTAGTATACATCTGCATTGCAATCTTTACACCAGCATTATAATGATTCGCTGCAGTACCCGCGATTCCTGAACCTATACCTCTTTCAAGCGCATCGGCCTGCAGCAATTCAGCTTCAGCACTATTCATGATCATATAAGGCTCATCGTCCTGCAACATTTTTACATTAATTCTTGAATAGACTAAACCCACATCCACAGCAACACCACCATTTAACGCGGTAAGCATAGGCAGATCCAATCCGTTTGGCAACCCCTTTTGATTAAGAGGATTTGTTCCACCAGCTATAGGTGTAAAAGTGGTGGGGTCTGCATTGTTTGTCCAATTGCCAATACCACTGCTAAGAATCATAAGCCTTGGATCGTCATCAGCAGTAATGGCAGGATCTGTACCCTTAAGTTTGTCTATCATTGTTTTACTCAACATGGAATATAAAGCCTGACTACCATCACCGGGAGACATTGCTCTGGATATTCCGTTTTGGTTGAGCCATTCACTGGGTCCTATTGCCATGGGCATAATCACATTGTCGTCGTTGCTTGTGAAAACCCCACCGGCAATTGCTTTAGTAACATAAGTACTAGCCAAAGCAGCATCAACATTTGAAACCCGCATGGCCATCCTTAACATTAAGCTGAAGGCAAATTTTTTCCATTTTGCCACATCTCCATTGTATATGAGGTCAGCGCTGGTAAAACCAGGATCCGCATCAGCACTAAAGCCAGCGGCAGCTTCATCAAGTTCCTTCAACAAATCGGTATAAATGTCCTTCTGCTTGTCATATTTGGGGAAGTAAATTCCCACGAGACCTTTGTTGGCTTCAGAATAAGGGATATTGCCGTATAAATCGGTTAGCCGGCCGAAAATAAGTGCACGCAATATCCTGGCAGCGCTGCGTGTATTGGCATGTGTTCCTTCCATAGCTCCACCCGTACCAGTTTGTCTGATTATTTCCGCTGCATTTTTGCCTTCATCGGTCATACCATAAATAAAAGCAGCATTTTGTGGTTCCATATCGGTGTCAAAGTATTTATCACCAGAGGCAATACCACCACTTACATTAGCCAACTGCTGAGTGACATGTGCGCAAAAGCCTATGTTTGTTCTCCAATCAAGAAATCGATTGTCGGCTCCACCACCAGTTGAACTGCCAGGATTGCCACCTGCACAACCAAGTTCAAGAGCGGTGAGAAAATAATTAATATCAATCTGCGCAACCGCGTTAGGATTGTTATTCATGTCATGCAATTCATTCGTATCACACCCGGCCATAAAGAAAGCCGTCAGCAATAAGATCAGAAGATATTTATTTAAATATTTCATAATATACGATTTTTATTTAGTTAAAAGGTTACCCTTACGTTGAAGCCGTAGGTACGGGATGTAGGCATACCAAAGTAATCAAGACCCTGCGAGTTACTGTTTGTATAAGAGGATTCAGGATCGACATTTGGTACATTCTTATAAAGAATTGCCAAATTCCGCGCAACAATAGATACTCCAAGCGTCTTGATTGGTGTTTTGCTTAAGAGTGAAGCAGGCAGGTTATACTCAAGTGAAATCTGTCTGAGTTTTATGAAGGAAGCATCGTATATATAGTTAGATTCAACGTTTTCAGGCATATTTTGCCAGTAATTATATGCTTCCCGTTCCGTAAGTACTCTGTCAATTGGTGTGTATATCGGATTTGAAGCGGTTCCTGAGTTGTAAACACCTTTAACAGCAATATCACCAGCAAGTCTTTTTAAGGATGCTTTCGAGAGACCCCACTCGTCTAAGCGTACATTGGTACCGGAATAAATATCGCCACCAAATTTGAAGTCAAGCAGGAAGCTTAAACTGATCCCCTTATAGGTTACAGAGTTGTTCATACCACCTGTGACATCAGCCACACCGTTGCCAATGGGTACATAGCCGGCAGAACGCTGGGGTATACCATCGATATTATAAATGAGGTTACCATTAGGGTCCTTTGCCTGAACCCAGCCTGAGATCATTCCGTAAGGTTTTCCAACAATTTGCTGAACCCTGACAGTTCTTGTTCTGGGTTCTTCGAGATCCAAAGAAGTCATGCCAGGAATAAGAGAAACAACTTTACTCTTATTCTTTGCCATGTTTAATGAAATATCCCAGGTGACCGGACCCTTAACAGGGGTTACTGTTAATAAAATTTCAACCCCCTTATTGCTTAACTCACCTAAATTCATGTAGGTTGAGAGAAATCCCGTAGTATTGGAAATTGTTCCCTGAAGAATGTCATCGGTTGATTTCTGGTCATAATAGGTGAAGTCAATACCCAACCTGTTTTCAAGGAACCGTAATTCAGTACCCAACTCAATTTCGGTGGATAATGCCGGTACCAGGTTTGCATTGGGAATATTGTACCCATTGTTAGCAAAAGCATATTGTGCCATAGGTTTACCCATATGGCCCTGACCATTAAGGCCGTAAGAGTTGTTAACAGAATAAGGAGTTACAGTGGCTGTTGCCACCTGGCCCCAGGAAGCCCGTATTTTACCAAAGCTTAATACCGTCGGTAAATTTTTAAAGGCATCAGTGAATATAAAGCTGGTACCAATAGATGGATAGAATTTGCTGTTATTAGCCGGGTTTAACACCGAGAACCAGTCATTTCTGCCCGTTGCAGTCACATACAGGAAACCGTTATAACTGATTTCGGCTGAACCGAATAAGGAGTTAATTCCATATTTCGTATAGCCATACCCAAAATTCTGACTGGAAAGATTATTAACAGATGTAAACCAGTCAACATTAAAAGAACTACCATTGGCTGATACATTCTCATTGGTATTTACCATTTTATTACCTCCGATGAAACCAATAAAATTAATCTTTCCGAAAGTTTTATTAACACCCAGCATCCACTCCTGGTTAATTTCACGCACACGGTCTTCACGTTCAGAGGCGGAACCTCCGAGTTGATCGCCGGTACCTTGCGGTTTTAAAGTCCTTGATTTCCTGACATAAAAATCCATACCAACCTTGCCCTGTATGTATAACCAGGGTAAGATATCATACTTCAATTGTGCGGAAGTAATAAAGCGGTCGCGTATACTATTAGCCTGCCATTGGTAAGCTGACCACCATGGGTTTGATCCCCAGTTGTCGTTAGCAGGCAATAATTCAGTACCCGGAGCTCTTCCACTTGGCATTGTTAAACCTACAGGTATAGAACCAGGCTTTTTTGGATCACCTTTTAAATCATCAATATTAACATTGGGTGGGAGCTTATAAACACCCTGTATAGCATTACCGGGAGAGTCAGCCAAAGTTGGTCTGTTTTTGGTATCCTCATTGTCATACAAAACTTTAGCATTGAATGTAACCTTTTTCCCAAATTTTCCATTGGTATTCAATGATAAATTCCTTCTGTTAAAGCCTGTATTGGGAACGATGCCCTTATTCTGAAGATCTGAATAAGAGAACCGGAAAGTCTGGTTTTCATTTCCACCGGACAAAGCCAAGCTGTTGGTCCAGGTATAACCTGTATTGTAAAAACGTTTCCAGTTGTCGCCTGCATATGAATAGGGTCTTACAACACCGTCGAATTGAACAACAGGAGTGCCATCGAGTTTTGCTCCCCACGAGCGATTGCCCCAATCCCAAGCTTGTTGTTGATTGGTAGGTTTTGAACCAACTTCCGGTGCAGTAGGATCTGCAGGATTTGAACTTGCCATACCACCAGAGCCATATACCTGTTGAAGATCGGTGAGGTTAATCACACTCTCCAAAACATAGTTGCTGTTGAATTCAACACCAATTCCTTTTCGGGATGTACCTTTTTTGGTAGTAATGTTAATAACACCATAACCACCTCTTGACCCGTAAAGAGCGGCTGCATTAGCACCCTTCAACACGGAAATCGACTCAATGTCATCGGGGTTTATACTGCTCAAACCATCACCCTGGTCAATGCCTCCCCAAACACCGGCGTTACCAAACTGGTTATTGTCCATGGGGATACCATCCACCACATAAAGAGGCTGGTTGGATCCATTAAGTGATTTATTACCACGGATAATTACACGTGATGATCCTGCAGGACCGCTGCCGTTTTTGGTTACGTTAACACCGGCTACCCTACCCTGAATGGATGCACCAAAGTTAGTTTCCCTGGCCTGGGTTAAGCTGACTCCGGGAACTTTGGTTACCGAAGACTGCAACGATTTGGTATTTCTCTCAACACCAAGTGCAGTTACTACAACTTCACCCAGAGCCTGAAGGTTTTCTTCTAACACTACGTCTACAACAGGCCGGTTGCCTATAGCAATCTCCTGTGTAACATATCCGATAAAAGAAAAGACAAGAGTGGCATTACCTGCTGCCTGAATACTGTACCTGCCTCCCGCGTCAGTAAGAGTTCCGGCTGATGTGCCCTTTACGAGAACAGTCACACCAGCCAAACCTGCACCATTTGGATCTTTAATGGATCCTGTTACTACTTGTTGCTGAGCCAACACTGCAGAAGAGCAGGCGAGCCACAGCAATAGAAGCATAGTTCGCTTCGAATTGTTAAACATTTTTTTTACAATCATAGGTTTTGGTTTTTTGGGCACGTTAGAAAATATTCCTTTCGATACCATTATTTAAGCCAAATGTACAAACTTGTTTTGTACAAACCTAATTATTCTTCAACTTAGTATTTGGCTTAACCGAAAGGGATGATGGTTCTGGCAATCGTTTAAGGATAAAGGCAATATCCTGTCCTATATAATTGGCATGAGAGCCTGTAAGGCGCATAAATGGAACAGTAATAGTTAACGATTCATTGGTGCAGGTCATTTCCTCTTCGTGTATAAATTCACCGCGCCATGTGTGAAAAAACCTTACATTATATCTACCATTAATAATAGATGAAAGGGTAAAAGAGTCATTTGCAACATCTGATTTTGAATTAACAACCCACCCAAAAATAACTTCACTACTTTGGATACCAAAGGCATCACCCTTGATGCTATTAATACTGGCCGGTTTTATATTGGATAATTTATAAAACGGAATCTGGTTGGTAAATTTCCGAATGTTGGAAATCTGTGAGGTTAATACATTGTCATTTAATATCCTGGAATGTGCCCACCAAAATGGGGTCATGGCACATCCTGTTGCCAGCGAGACCCATAGCGCATTATGATATTGAGCAAGGTATCCCGGCATACTGGGTTCATAAAAGGTATGATCCCATCCGGTTTCACCTATAATGGCAGGTTTTTCATAACCGTACCAAAGTTTTTGAATCTGCTGTGCATAATTTGAATAGCTGCTTTTGAGTGGATTAACAGATGCTGAATCAAGGGTACTTGTGCTGTTAATCTGATATCCCTGAGCTTCATAAATCTCCCGAGCAGCCATGTCAAAAGTTTGATAACCCTGTTGCCAGAATTCATTAATTCCACCGCTTCTTGTTCCGGTAGTTAGATGATTGTAAGGATCATTGGTTTTGAAATAGCTATGAACCTTTTGTCCCCAATTTGAAGCGGCCAGGCTATCTCCTGAAACCCAACCATCTGTTCCGTTAACTTCGTCAACAATAAACCAAATAGCCAGTGCCCTGCTATAACTCCATCGTGCAATGAAATACCGGTATAACTTTTCCTGATATTTCCATGCTAACTCACTTCTATAAAAATCCTTAACATTGGTTATTTGCATATAAGGATTTGTATACCACCGGATGTTGCCACCACCCCATACTGTTTCTGAAAGATAAGAGTGAAACCAGAGATTGAGGCTGAGCAGCATATCACGTTCTTCACACATTTCGATAAGTTCATCCAATCGTCCGCATATATTCTGATCGTATCTGCCCATACCGCTACCCATTGTTTCGAGTGGAGTGATAAAGGTGCTGATAAAATTCACACCCAATGATTTTAAATTATCCAATTCTTCGGGTTTCACACGACCACTGTTGAAGCCTGTATAACCATCGTTGTACCATAGGCCAACACCATAAAAATTTGATCCATCGCTGTACTGGAGGTAACGTTTATTGGCAGCAATCTGAACAGGACCCTTTCTCGAAGATTTAGCGGCAACAAATGATTGTGAATTACTTTTTACCTCTCCATTTTTATCACGAACAGTAACGGTATAATTCCACTTTCCTGTTTCATTCGGCGAGAACCTGATCTTCCAAAGTGTTCCCATAGAATAATTATAAAAACCGGGAATATTCCATTTTTTCCCGGAAGGAGAGATAAAGAGTGCCTGAATATCAATGTCATCGGGGTCAAAAGGATTTACAAACTCACATTTCAATTCAAGTGAGACTTCAAATTTTTCGTAAACACCTACCGTATCAGGTCGTTGCCTGATATTAACTATTTCAGCAGGTGAAGCAGCAAAAGAACTCATTTGAATGATTGTGAACAGTGCAGAAAAAAGTACATTTAGAGTCTTCATATTATAGATATTTATTAGTATTGATTATATCGTTCGAATTAACTCTTGCAATATAATCCGTCATTATTCGGCCAGGAATACTTTTCCGGCATTTTTATATAAGGTGTTTCATTGAATTGAGGATAACTTTCAAACTGATACTTGTAATCAACGAGTAATAGCAAAGTATTGACTCCACGGAGTGCCAGTTCTTCGTTGATGAATTTTACGAAACGGTCCACGTCTTTTGTATTTGGAGCACCTATGCAGAAACCTTTCACCGGAAATAACACATCCGGAGACTCCTGCGCGAATGTAAAAGGCAGCCATGTCGATAATAAGAATAAGGCGGAAAAAAGATTGCCTGTCTTTTTCATTTTAAGCATGTGTTAAGCTGACTTTTAAAACTGTTATATAACTTTAATTATTAATAGGTGATATTATTTATCATTAAAATGTGTCAGAATTTTAACAAGAGGCCAATCAGGCTTTAGATCCTTGTCAACAATACCGAAAGAACCGGCTTTATAGTTCCAGTTAGCATAGGCAACTCCATGTTCGTCAAATATTGATATCATATCGGTATACCATGCCAGTTTTGAATCTATGGGAGAATTGTCGATTACTCCGAATTCGCCACAATATAAGGGTAACTTAAGGCTATCGGCCAGATGCAAAGGTTTCTGCATCATTTTTAACAGGGTATCGCGATTGTAAACCTTCAGATATTCCGGCTTTTTGCTATCCGGCATAATTTGTCCGGGATAATTTACTTTTCCTTTAAGATCCTTGTATTCCGTCCAGGAAGCCCGATAGTGGGTAAGAGGCATGGGTTCATAAAAATGGAAACTCAATACAATATTGGTATCATTTTCCGGAATTTTCAACTTATCAAATGTATTGGCTGACTGCCACATGTTGGAACCAATCACGATAACACGCGCGGGTTCAGTTTGACGTATGGAATCTACTGCGCGTGCAACCAAATTGTTCCATAGTTCCGGATCATCGGCCACCGGTTCATTCATTAATTCATAGGCAACCATACCATTGGGCCACTCGCGGAGAGAATCGGAAAGGTTTTTCCATAGTGCAATGAATTTGTCCTGTTCGGCAGGAACGGTCCATAATGGTTTTACTGCTGCATTAAAATAATGCGAACGCAATATATGAAGATCAACAACCACGCGAAGTCCGGCAGTATGGCACCATTCCATACAGTTCCGAAGCAGTGCAAAAGCTGTATCAATCTTATTTCCGGATTCATCCCACATCTGCACTTCATCGATGGGTAAACGGATATGATCAAAACCAACAGAGTCAATAAACCGGATATCTTTTTTCGTAAAAAAAGTCTTTCGTTCATCTCCCCTTCGTTCACTTTGCGATAACCAATGAGCGATATTTGTACCTCTCATGATGTGAAATGATTTGTAGGGATCTGACTCAATTTTCGCACCTGTTTTTTTGTCCTTACATGCCGCAATTAAAACGCAAACTGTTTGAATTGCAATGAAATAAAGTAATAAACGTTTCATGGGATCTAGAATTTATGTAATTTATAATTAATGTCGGTTGGCTAATTCTAAAACTCTTTATTCCAATTAAACCTTAGGCAGTTTCCATGGTTCCCTGTAATTCGGAACTAGATAATTATTAGCATCAGAATCGTTTGTAAATTTCTTACCATCCCAGATGAGTTTTTTGCCTGTACGGTAGGCAATATTTCCAAGAGCAGAGAATTTGGCTATATGTGCACCGATCTCCACGCTTGCATTGGTATTGGGATTACGGCTATTGATACATTCCAGAAAATTATTCACATGATTCTTCAATCCTTGTCCGGTTCCTTTTTTCAAGGGGACAGCTTCCATGCGGGTTTTCCCGTTAACAACTTCCGGAATGACTTCCCAACCTTCCCGGTCTATTACAAGAGTTCCGTTTTCACCTACAAAACCTAATCCATGGTTGCGGCCGTAAGCACCATCATTAATGCCTATAGCATGGTCCCACAATACGTTGAATCCGTCAAATTCATAAATTGTCTGTAAACTGTCAGGAGTTTCGCATGCGTCATCCGGATAACCATACTTACCTCCCATGGCCATTACCGATTTAGGAGCAGTGACATTCATACCGAACAAAGCATAATCCAGAAGATGAACTCCCCAGTCAGTCATCAGTCCACCTGCATAATCCCAGAACCACCTGAAGGTAAAATGAAACCGGTTCCGGTTAAACGGGCGATTTGGGGAGGGTCCGAGCCACATGTTATAATCAACTCCTGATGGAACAGGTTCATCGGCCAGTACCGGAATAGAGGGGCACCAACCCTGGTATGAAAATACTCTGACAAGCCGTATTTTTCCAAGCTTACCTGAATGGATAAACTTAACTGCATCCTGCCAGTGGGGATCGCTTCTTTGCCACTGACCAACCTGAACAACACTTTTATACCGTTTGGCAGCACCTACCATCAGATTACATTCTTCAATAGTTCTGCCGATCGGTTTTTCGCAATAAACATCTTTCCCTGCTTCACATGCAGAAACCATCTGCAAACAATGCCAGTGATCAGGCGTTCCGACGATTACTACATTGATTTCTTTATTGTCGATCAGCTTTCGCCAGTCTTTATAGAGATTTGCAGGTTTCTTCCCCTTAATTTTCTCAACATCAGCAGCTCTGCGGTTAAGCACACTCTCGTCGATGTCGCACAAACCAATGCACTCTATCTGAGAATGTTTAAGAAACTCACTCAGATCAGCAAAACCCATACCATTGCAACCAATAAGTCCTATATTGATCCTGTCGGAGGGAGCATAACCTGTCAGGGCTTTAGATAAAGTAGGAACTAAAGTCAAACCTGCAGTTGTTAATACGGTGTTTTTTAAAAAGATACGTCGCGTTGTCATAAAGTAAAAATTTTATTAGTAAAGTATCAATAAAAATACAACAATATTCTATCCGATCTACGATTGAATAAATATAAAGTACCTGAAATGAAAAGAAAAAATATTCTAGATCCTGTACACAACAAAGTAAGGTTGATTCGTTAAATCCGCTACGAATCCCGGGTACAACCATGCTTTGTCTGGTCCATCCTTCAATTCTATATAATATTGAATAGGGTATTGTGAATCTGTATATGTTGCAGGAATGGTTGCCCGACAACTGGTACCCTGTAATTGCATCTCCTCTTTTTCATATCGTTCAGCATGATTCACGTGCCGGTAGTAAAGATGTGCCGATGCCGGTATTCGCTCAAAAGACATTTCGATATTAAGAGGTTGTCCGGCTCTAAACCCTTGTGGCTTATCATGATGACAAACGCTGGTTGAACGCACCGGTCTTCCTTTGGATTCTGTTATAGCTGATGTCACAATCTCCTGTCGGGTAGTTACACTGCTTTGGGATTGTCCGAGCATTCCGTTCATAAAGACGATATCTTCATCTATGGCAGGAAGCCTGTCGAGCCAGTGCCCACGTATTACCGGATTTTCACCTATGGTAATATCAGGTTTGTAGACATCGCGTGCAAGATTGGCCAGCTCAGCCCAAAAGTTCCGGGCCTTTTTGTAATAATTCAACGATTCCGTAAGAGCACTGTAGTTTCCGCTTTGTTCAAAAATTTCATACAGAACACCAGAACGAAATTTGGATGCAAAGAAACGTCCTAAACCAACTGTAATGGTAATATCAATTGACATCCGACGGAATTCCGGTCTTACTTTGCCTGTTGATGTACTTTCTGCCAGTGAAAGGTATTTAGCCGCAGCCTCTGCATAATCTTCTAACCATTGTGCAGCCTCAATCGGTGTATACTTACCGCTTCGTTCATTTTTTATCAACTCCGTAGCAAAATCATTGATCCGAAGGAATAGTTGCGGATCCATCGGACTCACATTACCGAAGACTCTGGGTGAAGGACTATCAGTATATGGATTCTTGTTTTTTGGATCCGGTATAGACTGATTTGTATATACTTCGGGCCAGTATGTATTGTTTCCGGCCGAAGCGCCATGAACAGTTAACACAATTGGAAGTATCCGGGTGGCATTTGCCAGAGCCAGTTCTACAGACTCTGCTCCCGCCCCGAATTGCTTAAGCAAATACCGGCGCCATACATCTGGTTCAGAATCCGGATTATAAGCCAGTCTTCCAAAAATCCTGAGACTATATTCATACTTTTCCCAGTCCCACCGTGGTTTTAAAGTTTTATCTGAATAACCGCATCGATCTCCGGCAATACCTGAACCACGGCGACCCTTAAACGAAAGCGGTTCCATAAGCTCAGCACCCACACTGCCACAGAAACTGAACGCTCTTGAGTGTGCAGCACTTACTTTCGGATCGCCCCATAAAAGAAGGCGTTGAGTACCAGGCCAGATACGGTAAAGTACTCCATAGCGTCGGTTATCCTTTAGAAGGTCGCCATAACCGTAACGGGTGAAACTGCGCGATCCGGAACTTAAATTCATCAAACCGGATGATTTCCGGTCAGCCTTCGGAATTTCGAGTGCACGGATATCGGCTTGATGATATGGCATACCCATGTGTTCAGCCCAGTACTTTGGAGAGATGTTAACAGGCATTCCGGAGGCTAACGCTGAATCTATCATTGTCTGGTCCATACCCTTTGCGTGCATATCGATCTCGACTTTACGGCCACATGAAGCTACCCCGGAAAATACTGTCTTCCAGAAATCGTAGCTCCCCTCCGTAACACCGCTCTCTCCATGAATACGGAAGGTGATGCCACTAATATCAGGGCATTCTTTTAAAAGCTCCCTAACTGCATCACGACAATAAGGCCCATGAGTCTCAGGCGTCAGTCCCTTAATGGTATAATTAGCGTCAGGACTTTTTATCCATTCATATCCATGCATCCAGATACCCAGATGAAATTGAAGTCCCCTGGCTACAGTCTGACTGCTGATAAATCTAATCATTTCAAGATTCTTTTCACGTTCTGAATCCGGCAGCTGAGGAACCTGCACATTATATCCTGGAACATTTAAAAGAAATGGATAGGCAAAAAGAAAATAACCATCAGTTACATTTTGAAGAAAGTCGTAACCGATCCCTAAACTAAGATTGAAGCGATTAAAACGATGAGTCGCCAGCATCGTGAGATATTTGGGCCACATTTCCCTGTCGTTGAACCAGGGTTTATCTTCGATATCGCTGACAAATAGCCTGTTTAGACTGCGGATAACATTAGCAGGTACCTCCACAACAGGTTTCCGGATATTCAGGGAATCAATGGGTTGAGTTGAATTGTGCACCCGGTCAGCAAGTTCCAGTAGAGCGTATATGAGCCCCCGCTGGTCATAGCCACAGGTCAGCAATACTTGTTTACCGGCTGAATTAACAGGAACTAAACCAAGAGCTTCGGGCAGAGCAGGGATGGTTGTCTTTCCGGCTTTTAGTAATCTTCGCGCTATGGAAGAATCCATACCTGACACTACTATGCAGAAATCTCCAATGCTTGCCTGAGAAAGATCTTTACATCTAAAGACATTAATCCCCTCAGAGGTCAGGGAATCTTCCAGTTCCTTTAACGCCCATTGGGCTGCCGGCGATCCTGCTATCGGGTCACCAGGATCTGAAATAATCGAAACTCTTTTTGCATAAAAATCAGACAGGCCGAAAGAGGACACTCCAAGAGCAGTAATTCCAGCCATTTTCACAAAGTGCCGCCTGCTTAACCCTTTCACTTCATGTTTAGAATTTTGACCCGTTGAATGTTTCTTCATATTAATCTTTATGAATTTTAAAATCGGATGAAGAAAAAAGCCGGAAATGAAAAGATTTTTTTCAGATCCGGCAAATCACTTTAAACAGTTATCTATTTAACGGAAAACCTGTATATAGTTGTCGATTTGAACGTTTCGCCAGGATTAAGAACTGTCGTCGGGAAATCGGGATGATTTGGACTATCCGGATAGTGACCTGTTTCGAGACATAACCCTGATCTGTAGATATAAGGCTTGCCGCCATGGCCTATCATCGAGCCGTCAAGGAAATTGCCGCAATAAAACTGCACTCCGGGTTGATCAGTTATTACCTCCATCAGCCGACCACTTACTGGCTCATAGACTGTAGCATCCACCTCTTCCTTATTATCTAACACAAAAGTATGATCATACCCTTTCCCATAAACAAGTTGATCATATTTTTCAGCTATTCTTTCGCCGACAGGATGAGGAGTAGTGAAATCAAATGGTGTTCCTGTAACCGGACGAATTTCTCCTGTCGGGATAAGGGTTGAATCAACAGGAACGAAGGAAGCAGCTTTAATAACGAGTTGATGATCAAGAATATCGCCATTACCGGCACCATGAAGGTTAAAATATGCATGATTGGTAATATTGAATACCGTTTTCTTGTCAGTTGTAGCTGTATAAAGAATTACAATCTCGTTTTTATCAGTCCAGGTATAAACAACCTTAACATCCACATTGCCCGGATAACCCTCTTCCATATTGGGACTTTTCAGAGTAAATATCACTGTCGGTTCTTTGGCTTTTTCATCAACTGCAGTTTCCCATATAGCACTGTGCCATCCGCCGGGTCCGCCATGAAGTGAATTAGGTGGATTGTTAATTGCAAGCTTGTATTCAACACCGTCGAGGGTAAATTTACCTTTGGCGATCCTGTTGGCATATCTTCCAACAACTGAACCAAAGTAAGGATCACCTTTTATGGTTGATTCAAAGGTGTCATAACCAAAAGCAACATTGTCCTTTTTGCCTGTCTTATCGGGTACTTCTATCCATGAAATTCTGGCTCCGAAGTTAGTAAGCCTGATAACATTGCCTGCTTTGTTTGTAAGGGTTAGCAGATAAACCTCTTTCCCATTGTGTGTACCAAATACGTCTTTTTTAACCATCTCCTTATTTTTTGTTGACTGGTTGCAGGAAGTGAAGACCAGAGCGACCAGTGTTAGTAATAATAATAGATTTTTTTTCATTGTAAATAAAGATTAATTTTTGCTAAATTAATAAACTTTTTTCTCAGGCGTTGGATTTTCTTTTATTCTTTTGTCCTGAACTGCCGGGCTGCCAGACCGTCCTTATTAAATAGCGATGCTTCGGCACCATTACGCCAGCAATATCTTATTGATACCGGTTCTCTGACCAGCGGAGACGAAACCAGTACTTCGTTATTAACAATTTTTGCATTAGCCTTTACATAATGTCTATCCTTGCCTGCAATCTGGAATTCTTTAAGGTTGTCATTCTTTGCAATCAGTCCTTCTCCAACATTATCAAATTGCAATTTTACGATACCTGCAGACACAGACATCGATTTATAAACCGGTCCCACACAGGGATTCTTCATTCCGTAGTCATTATTCAGGGCAAGGAGTGCGAGCCTTTCGCCTACTTCTTTTTTAAATGGAGGATGAATATTCATCACAGTCGCAATATCCAGTGTAACTGCCATACCTGTTTTGGCCAGATCAAGGGCTTTCTCCTGAGCTTCCCTGAGAAATCCTGATTCTGTTGAATCAATACCTGAATATACATATGGAGCGATCTGAACAAAATAAAATGGAAAATCTTTAATACCCCACGCTTCCCGCCAGTTCTGGATCATAGCCGGGAATATCTTTGCATACTGTCCGGCTCTGCCAACATTGGCTTCTCCCTGGTACCATATTGCTCCCTTAATCTGATAAGGAATTACAGGAAAGACCATAGCATTATACAGAGTTGTTGGTGTGTAAGGTCCAAGTTTCACAGGTCTCTTTCTGGTAAGAAACTCATTTTTGGCAATGTCAAAAATATAAAACTTGTTTCCAGTCAATTCTGCAACGGGCTGATATTTCCAATCCCCTTTAAGGGGGATAAAGAGCTTTGGATCACCTTTCAATGAGAGTTTCATCTTTTCCGGGGCACCATAAATTCCACCTCCGCCCTGAGTATCAAGAACCCGTACGGAAATTATATTAGCTCCTGACTTGGCCAGTGAAGCCGGAATTTCATAATTCCTGTCAACCTGCCAGAAACCGGATGCTTCATTTGATCCGATCAGCTTTCCGTTAAAATATGCACGATCCATATCATCTATCGGTCCCAAAGAAAGAACGAGCGCTTTACCGTTCATACTCTGAGGTAAATCAATAGTTTTCCGGAACCATACTGCACCGTCAAATTCACCTATAACTTTCTCAAATTGAGTCGGGAGATTCATTACAGGCCATATGCTGTCATTAAATTCAGATGAGGGTATGTTTTCATCATTAAAGCTAAGGTTTTTCCACTGATCATTTCCACCAGGTTTAAGTTCAAGTTGTTTGTGGGTATCAAGCCATGATTGATATTCAGCCTGAAGTGGGGCAGACTCCCTGATTGCTTTAATGTCTGTTATAAATTCTCCTGCGTTTTCAAGGGATTCAGCTGAGGTCCATGATTCCGATGGCGTTCCACCCCAGGCGGATTCTATTAATCCGACAGGAATATGCAAATCACTGAACAACTTTTTCCCGAAAAAATAAGCCGTAGCACTGAATTGTTTAACAGTTTCAGGAGTGCTCACTTCCCACTGACCGGTACATTCATCAATAGGTTCACCCGAAGTCTTTTTCTGCACATTAAAAAGACGCATTTCCGGAATTGAAGCAGACGAAATAGTAACTGATGAATGCATTACTGTATCAACCGGAGGCCAACCTGCAAGTGGCATTTCCATATTGGACTGACCCGAGCAGAACCATACCTCACCTATAAGAACGTTTTTAACCATAATAGTGGTATCCTTTGCTGAAATAGTAATTGTATAAGGACCTCCGGCTTCAGGAGTGAGCAAGTTCACCGACCATTTTCCATCTTTTCCTGCAATGGCCTTACCATTAGTATTCCAGCTCGCAGAAACATTTATTTTGGCACCCGGGTTTGCTTTGCCCCATATTTTTGAAGTTGTTTTCTGCTGCAACAACATATTGTCGCTGATAAGCGATGGCAACTTTAAATTTGAATTGGTCTGACAACTGACCAGAGCCAGAATCAAGACCAAAAACAGTGTGGTTAGTTTCATGTTTGTACGTATAATTTATTACTTAATAGTAGCTTGAAAATCAATGGTTGTACAAAGCTTCCAGGGCACCTGACAGATAAGCAGCCGGTGCATTCCAGTTAATTGCAATCTCGTTTGAGGCATAGGAACAAACAGAGTCAGTATATGATTGATCAGGAATATTGGACGGGTACGTTTTACATCCATCCTGCTGTCCCGGATTTGGTCCCCCTACGATCAAGCCTGGTATCGGATCTGCAATACCATCTGCCTCCGATTGACGATGATGTGGAAACATAGGCGTTTTATGACCATTCCCTGTAACATATGAATATCCGGTAGCATTGCGGCCCAGGATATAATCAAGATTGGTAAGGGCATAATCGAGATATCTTTTATCATTTGTAAGTCTGTAAGCCTGAATCAATAAAATTCCCTCGTTTGTGGCGACAGAATTGCTGCCCCAGACAAAATCTCGGGCCGATTTTCCCATTACTGTCTGGTAAGCACGATCGGATACACCTTTCGTCATCATATCTGCAGATCTTAAAATTCGCTCTTTAAGCATTGGAAAATCTTTCTTTGCCCCATTTGTAAGCTTTTTCTCAAACCTGGCCAGGGTATAATACCCAAGTAATCTGACATTTCCCCATGAAGGAAGTGGCATTAAAGTATCCGGGAACATAGGAAATGCGTTATAATAGCTTTCTTTCCCGGTAGTTACATTAAGTTCCGCAGCTGCCCAGATAAATTCATCACTGAAATCAGAGTCCCCATATCCACCGGTATTTATAACCGGTTTAAACTCCTTATTCATAAGGTTTTGATCATAAGCCACTTTTGGATTTTTCACTGCCCACACCCAGGCTTTTTCAGCTGAATTCAGACAAGAATCTGACAATCCCGGAAATACTTTTTTGAATTTATTGAAAATACGTCCTGCCTGAGCCATAACAGCTGCAAAATCAAGTGTTGCTCCTGTTCCTTTCGGTACAACATAACGGGGAGTTACTGCAGCTGATGGCATTACCATTCCGTCGAAATCTGCATTAGTTACTTTATTGTAAACGCCACCGTCATAGGGATCCTGCATTGTAAGCATCCATCTAAGGTTCCAGACAATTTCATTCAACAGATCGGGAGCTCCATCCCCGCTTTCAGGGATATTTATTCGAAGTGTATCAAAATAGGCAGGGAAATCTTCATATAATGAGAGTAAAGTACCCATTGTAATACCGCTGTTCACAATATATTTATTATAATCACCTGCATCATACCATCCCCGTGGACAGGAAATAATAGTTCCTGCAGGACGGTTTGGTGAAGCAGCTGCGGGATGAATAATAACCTGATTATCAGGGTGTCCGGCTGCATGGCTCCATTTACCCGCATATTCAGGAAGCAGAGGGGTAGACATTCTCTGAAAATAAAAACCTTTAATAAGAGATTTTGTGAGGTCGCAGAAAACTTTTGGTTTAATTTCGAATGTATATGAATCTTCCTTTCCTGGTAAATTAAGTTTATAGACTCCTGGTTTTGTAACCGTTGAAAAATCTGCGATCCTTGTTACCTCATTGGAGAATTGCGACTTGTGAGGAGGACTTAGTTTTGATTTGAATACTATCTCGCCGGAAGCTACCGATCTGACAAGAAAATCACCTTCCGAATTGTCTGTTATAACAGCGACCTTTGGAGCTTCGGGATAGAATCCGATCTGATTAAGCCGGATTCTGACGGCAGCATTCTGCGCCGTCATAACTGACGGTACGAAAGTACAGATTATAAGTATGTAAAATAATTTTCGCATGATAAGTTTATTTTTCTGAATTAGAGTAGTTTTAATGTATAAATAAATGAGGTTGGCTCAGCATAAACGATATATTGAGGTAAAGGTCGAGGGCCGCAACCTGCCGTCCCCACTCCCAGTGTAAGATGACTTATACAGATGACTGTGGCATTACTTTGCGGCAGGTCAATGCGATACTCAATCTTTTCCATCTCTTCATCACTGTAAGGCAGCATCGATACCTGCATTAGTGTGTTGCCGGATTGTGCCATTAGTCCGTTACCTGATGCTGTCGTTACCTGAGCCCAACGGACATCCTCATGATTTCCGCACTCCATAGGCTTTTCGTAGGGAGTCAGCTGCTCTTTAACAGAACTCTTATATACTCCAACATCAAACCCGCGTTTCCGGTCCGCATAATTCTCCATTGGCCCGCGTCCGAAATAGGAAGCCTGATCGAACTTTTTATCAAGGAAAATTCTTACTCCGATCCGGGCTAAAGCAAGTTTGGGATCACTTGAACTAAAACTATTTTCAGATTTGATTGAGCCATCACCGGAAATAGTATAAACTACCTTATGGTTAACGGTGAAGTTACTTTTGCCTTCTCCCAGAAGTGCGACTGTGATTGTAACCGACGAAGTGGATTTCTGTTCAACAGTTACTGATTGTGTTGTCCATTTCAGCTCTTTCAAACCTGAATTTACCCAGCCTCTGTCAGCCCACATATCATCATTGCGGTGAGGAGCCCGCCATAGATGCAACCTGGGACCTCCATCTTTAAGAAGCATGTTAATACCATTTTTTTCAAGGTTGGAAAAGGTACCTGCAACTTTATCAAATACAACAGTGAAGCCGGAGCCTTTAACAGTAATTTCTTTATCTGTCTGGATCAGATTGACCGGATCAACTGCTGGAACCGGCTTAACAGCGAGGTCCTCAACCGGCAGCTTGAACTGCTCGGAAACCATTTCGAATCCCTCCTTTGCCCAAACCTTCTCGTTTGCCAGAGAAAATGATATCCTCAGGAAATATTCTGAATTTTCATTTGCTTTTGTAATCTTATAAGGAATTGTTATTAAAGCTCCTTTACCGGGAGCAATAACAGGCAATTTTATGTCGCCATGCGATATTTCGGTACCATTTTCCGATAATGACCACAAACCGGTAAACCCGCTGAGATCAATAAACTGGTAATTATTCTGAATCATGAGCTGGCCTTTTGCGAGGTCATCTGCAGATACTTTAATCCACTGATAAACATGTTTCATTTCGGGATAGTGTGGTTTAAGTGACCGGTCAGAGGCTACAACTCCTTTATGGATAAAGTAATGGTCATTCGGAAACTCACCAAAACCGCCGCCAAATGCAATAATTGGATGATTCGGATCTCGTCTGTTATAAATTCCCTGATCCTGCCATTCCCATATAGCGCCTCCTAACAGCTCGGGATATTTATCAAAAAGGTCATTGTATTCACCGATTGCACCCATCGAATTGAACATTGCGTGGGCATATTCACATAGGAAGTAAGGTTTTTTGAAAGAAGTATCCTTCGCAATACGCTCAACATCTTTTGGTTGTGTATACATCTGACTCTCAATATCTGCGGGATTTGACTTACCTAAACCAAACCCTTCATAATGAACCGGTCTGGTAGGGTCAATAGCTTTTATAGTTGCCATGGCGGTTCTGAAGTTTGATCCTCCTCTTCCATTTTCATTTCCAAGCGACCAGATAATTATTGAAGCATGATTCTTAAAATTCTCAACATTTGCCACATTCCTGTCAATGATAGCTGCTTTCATCGTAGGTTCCTCATCAAATCTACCCGAGTAGCCATGACATTCAACATTTGCCTCTGCAACCAGGAAAATGCCATATTCGTCACATAATTCATACCATCGTGGATCATCTGAATAGTGAGATGTACGTACCAGGTTACAGTTGCCCTGTTTGATAAGTTCAAGGTCGCGTATCATCTGGGCTTCAGTAACAGCATGACCAACATCGGGCCAGTTTTCATGCCGGTTTACACCTTTAAGTTTAACAGGGGTACCATTAACAAGAAAAAGTCTACCTTTTATTTCAACTTTCCTGAATCCGGTACGTGAAGAGAGCGTTTCTATGGTTTTATTCCCAACCTTTAAAGTAATAACTGTTGTATAAAGCCGTGGTGTTTCAGCAGTCCATTTTTCCGGATTTGCTACTTTGAAGGTCAGCTTAACTTCTTTTTCTTCCCCGGGCTGCAAAGCAGGTACTTCACTCTTTGCCTGATTAGCTTTCTCCGTCTTATTACCATCATATAAGGATGCCGAAATTGTTGCTGCTTCAACTTTTTTTGCTCCGTAGTTCTTTACACTGGCAGTTACTTCAACACTTACATCGCGATACTGATCATCAAGATAAGTTTTAATGAAGAAGTCGCGGATATGCTCTTGAGGAGAACTCCATAAAGTCACATTACGGAATATGCCGCTCAATCGCCACATGTCCTGGTCTTCAAGCCAGGTACCTGAAGTGAACCTGTACACTTCAACAGCAACCATGTTCTTACCAGGCTTAACATACTTTGTAATATCAAATTCCGCAGCATTCCGGCTGTTTACACTATATCCCACCTTCACTCCATTTACCCAGACAAAGAATCCGGCATCTACACCATCGAATGTCAGAAATATCTGACGTTTGTTCCACTCCGCAGGAAGGTCAAAATCGCGACGATAACTTCCAACGGGATTACGTTCCTCGTAAGCTGTGAAATTTTTGGGAGGTCGGCTCATAACAGAAGGAAAATCCCTTTTTATGATATACCCGGCATTACGGTAATAAGGAGTACCATAACCAAGTAACTGCCAGTTAGATGGGACCTGTATTTCTTTCCAGGAAGAAACATTGAATTCCTGCTTATAAAAATCGACAGGTCTCATCTGGGGCCACGAAACCCAATTGAATTTCCACATACCGTTAAGACTCCTGCAAAATGTGGAAGAATGCCTTTTAGCAACAAGAGCTTCCTTGAGATTGGCATATGGCATAAGTGAAGCATGTGCCAGTTCCTTATTGATTCCCAGAAGCTCCGGATTTTGAATTTCAGGAGGTACCGGTGCTCCCCCTAAAGAATCCTTAGGTGAGAGGGACTGACCATGGCACGGCAAAACGGCCATAAAAAGAGCTATCAAACTCAATACAAATTTTGACCTGTTTTTCATATTAAAAATTGATTATTTAAGTTAAGTTGAAAATTATAAACACATTTATTCAGCATCGTGCCTTTCAATTATTTCGAGGCACATTCGGGAATCATGATATGGGCATTTCCAGAATCCGGCCTTATCCTCTTTAAGATTAGGCTTCAGGTTTTGGTCTACACTCCAGAACCATTCCCCGTTTTTTCTGTCAACCAGATGATCGGATATAAATCTCCAGGCCGCCATGCTAAGATCAAGGTATTCTTTTTTCCCCGATAATGTCCAGGCATTTATAAACCCGATAACTGTTTCAGCCTGAACCCACCAGTGTCTGTCAGAATCGATTTTCCCTGAATTGAAAAAATTTTCATAGATCATGCTGCCATCCTTCATTATTCCTGCTTTTGATGCTTCAGCAATCCTGAGACATATCTTCTTCACAACATTGATGACAGCTTCGTCGCCAAGTGCCAGAGCGGCTTCGTAAATCAACCACGACGATTCAATGTTATGTCCGTAGGAAACAAGATCAGTTTTGTCATTCCACTCTTCATCAAAAAACATATTAAGGTTAAATGTCCGGCTATTAACGATCTTTTCAGTAAAAACATTGATCAGACTGTACAGCTGTTTCTTCAGAAGATCATCTTTCCAAACTCTATATAGATTTGTGTAAGCCTCCAGAACATGAAGATGAGTATTCATGGTCTTCTTTTCATTTGCATCTTTTGCACTTAGACGCAGATCGTCCATCTCACCCCATTCTCTGCTGAATGCTTCAAAATATCCCCCAAGCTTATTATCAAAACTCTGTTTTTCAATCAACCTGAAAAGCTCTATTGATTTATTAAGGCATTTAATATCATTGGTAACCCTGTAATATTCAGCCAATCCATAAATGGCAAATGCCTGGGCGTAGATCTGCTTTTTGCCGTCTTTCATTTTGCCCTTATGATCGAGAAGCCAGTAGACTCCTCCATATTCCTTATCAAAGAAATGATCAAGGAGATAATCTTTTGATCTTTCAGCTGTTTTCAGATAATCAGGATTTTTCAGAATTCTGGAAGCCGATGAAAAGGTCCAGAGAATCCTGGCGTTGAGAACACATCCTTTGTCAGCATCATCGTATACACGACCGGAGCCATCTATCCTTCCATAAAATCCGCCGTAATTGGAATCGATCATTCTACCTGACCAGAAAGGTAAAATATTGTTAACCAGTTCTTCTCTAACTTCCGCTTTAAGTATTTCCAGTTGTTTTGTTGACATTGGATTTGGTTTCTAATGAAAAATACTATCATATTGAATTTAAGAATTATACTTCCTCAACATTCTGACCCCCTTTCTTATCCCGCCTAAGCGGGATGATGAACTCGTTCCTGCTCCTTCCCCCGTGGGGGAAGGTTGGGAAGGGGGCAATTTCAAAATCCTTCCCAAAGTTTTGGGCCAGGGGACCTTATTCTTTTTTCGCAGTCTCTCTTCTTTCCGCAAGCTCGGTGCTGATAGTTACCATCTTCTTCTCACTGAGCGGATATATAAACATAAAAAATGCCCCTAATAAAGTCCCAATAGCGGGAAAGAAACTCAGCATCATTTTTATACCTGTCTGAGCTTCAGCTGTTTGAACAACATTAGCTTTAAAGCCATAATATCCCAGCAGCCAGCCTGCCAGTGCACCACCCAGGGTCCAGCCAAATTTCTGAGACATTGAAGATGCTGAGAAAACGAGGCCTGTAGCCCGGCGCCCTGTTTTCCATTCGGAATAGTCAGCAGCATCAGCATACATTGACCAGACCAACGGGAATATTATGCCTGCGCTCATACTGATCAGAAACTGAAATACAAATATAAGGGTGACACTGTTCCTGTCGAGCCAGTAGAAGGCGATACTGAATACTGCAGCAAAAAGCATGGCATACATAAAAGTATATTTCTTACCAATCCTGTCTGAAACCGGTTTGGCAAGAAGTACGCCAACGATGTTGGCTGCCTGTCCCAGAACAAAGTAAAGACTGCTGAGAGTGATAGTAAGATTTATAGCATTGATTGAAAATGCGCTCTGTCCCTGAATATAATATTTGAAATAATAGATAGCTGCACCATCGCGGATAGAATTAAAGAATATGGCTGAAACACCGGCGCCAAGAAGTATAAACCATGGAGAATTATGAAGCAGATCAGTAAGATCCTTTTTCAGAGATGTTTTAGTAGTTACCGGCTTAATGCGTTCGCGTGTCCATGAAAAAGTGAAAAGGAAAAATATGATTGCAATTACTGCAAATACAACAGCAGAAAGCTGCCATCCCAGCTGAAGATTGACTTCCCCTTTTCCAAATTTACTGAAAATTTCAACTAAAGGCTCGGCAAGTGCAAGTACCAGAAGACTGCCTCCAAATGCAAAAATAAATCTGAAAGTAGCCAGACTCGTCCTCTCTTTCCCATCAGCTGTCATTACTCCCATCAGTGAAGCATAGGGCACGTTGATCATGGAATATACCATCATCATAAGTGAATATGTAACAAAAGCATAAATCACCTTTCCTGACTGGGCGAATGATGGTGTTGTAAAAGTCAGGACACCAATAATACCAAATGGTATTGCCACCCAAAGCAGGTATGGCCTGAATTTGCCCCACCGTGTCTCGGTACGGTCACCAAGGATACCGACAAACGGATCGAATGCCGCATCCCATATCCTGGTGACAAGAAACATGGTGCCGACCAGTGTGGCAGAAATTCCGAAAACATCAGTATAAAAGAACATCAGGTACATTGAGAAAAGCTTCCAGAACATGGAACTGGCGGCATCACCAAACCCATATCCGATCTTTTCTTTCAGTTTCAGCTTTTGTGAGATCATTTAAATAGTTATTAAAAGGGTTATTAATACTGTTTTTTCTCCTTCTGAAATTTAAGGTTCCTGTCAATCTGATTTTTCAGGTTTTCAACTGAGGCAGCCGACCGCAAACCATCTTCAGGTGTATTTAAGCAATAATCAACTAGTTTCCCGATAGTTGATACCGCAACATGCATCCTGGTATCTGATGAAGCGTAATAAATTAATACGGTTCCATCGTCATCGACAATCCAGCCGTTAGTAAATAACACATTCGAAACATCGCCAACTCTCTCTTCACCTTCGGGAGCCATGAAAAAACCTGCAGGTTCAGCAATGAGTCTGGAAGGGTCCTTTGAATCAGTCATATATAAATAAAGAACATATCTCAGACCGGCAGCACAACCTCTGACACCATGAGCCAGATGCAACCATCCTTCAGGTGTTTTAACCGGATGGGGTCCTTCCCCGTTTTTCTGTTCTTTAATAGTATGATAATACCGGAAATTAATGATCTTCTCTTCTTTTATCTCAGCATGCGTCATTTCATCAATCAAAGTCCAGCCTATTCCTCCTCCTGATCCGGCGTCAATGAAACCGTCCTGAGGACGTGTATATAGAGCGTATTTGCCATTTACAAATTCCGGATGAAGCACAACGTTTCGCTGCTGGCTCCTGGTCTTCAGATCAGGGAGTCTTTCCCATGTTTTAAGATCATGTGTGCGCGATATACCTGCGGCAGCTACTGCAGAGGAGAGATCACCTGCAGGAGCTGAAGGATCCTTCCGCTCGGAACAAAAGATCCCATAAATCCATCCGTCTTCATGCCTTGTAAGACGCATGTCATAAACATTTGTGTCAGGATTTTCTGTTTCAGGCATGGTTACAGGGTATTCCCAGAACCGGAAATTGTCAACTCCGTTAGGACTCTCTGCAATTGCAAAAAAAGACTTTCTGTCATTTCCTTCGACACGTACAGCAAGTATATATTTGCCCTCAAACTTCATTGCCCCTGCATTGAAAGCCGCATGTATACCGAAACGCTCCATAAGATGAGGATTGGTCTCAGGATCCATGTCATATCTCCAGTACAGAGGAGAGTGATCTCCGGTCAATACAGGATACTTATATCTGTAAAAGATTCCATTACCCGGTTCGATTCTTTCATTTTTCCGGCTTAGCAATTTGCTGTGCTCTTCATTCAGGATTTTCAATCTTGATTTGAAATCGGTTTTCATAAGACTTATTGTATTAATAAAAGTACGGATTTTAAACATCCCTGCAAAATCATCTTTTCGTTCGTCAGGAGTTTATTAAAAACTCCGCTTCTATTTCAACCAGAAGGTTTTCACGGCAAATATCTGATTCGATAAAGATTGCAGGAACCTCAGGAAAATGTTCAGCGCAAATCATTTTTACTTTTGAAAAATCATCCTGATTTTTTACATAGACTCTCAGAAAAATAAATTTCCCCCAGTCTGCATCTGAATTTACACTGATTTGTCCTATTCTTTTCTGGTCAGTCAGTTTGTTAATATTCTCAATTGTTACGATAGTTTGTTTCTCAACGTCATCTATCCCTATAGTATCCTGGCCGATTATTGAGGCTGTTCCAGAGATAAAAAGTGTTGATTGTATGTTGTTTCTCAGTAAAAGCGCACGTTCAAATTGTGGGGGATGTTTAACTGACTTGCCATCTCCGGTTATTCCTTTCAGCACCTGCTGACTATATTCATAGGCATTGATCTGATTAGGATTTTCAATTGGTTTAACCTCTACAGTATCATTGGTCATAACAGCACAGAAATCAATTAAGACCCCTCCAAGTTTCATTCCTATCCCGGTAGCTGCAGGATAACCATGTATAGTCCGGTATTTTTGATAAAACTCACTCCTCACTTCATTAAAAATCTGGTAATTCTGGTATCCGTTTTTAATTTCAAGAATGTTGCCTATAAAATTCCATTGACGCACGATGTGATTAAATGACATACCTTCAGCATCGAGGATAGCTTTCATCTGATCGAATGCTTTTGTGGCTGCATCCCTGGTATCTGAAGGAAAAAACACAGAGCCCAGACCCCCGACCCATACCTCTTTGCCCGACTCTGTTGTACAGACTACATAAGGTATTGAATTCCATATATTCCTTGTGATTTCAGATGAATCAGCTGTGGTATAAGCTGCCTCTACAGCAACTTTCCAGGGTTTTTCGGGTGGATGGATTGTAATACTAAAAGTTGGACATTGTTTACCAAAAGCATTAAGGATTGATTTCCCTATTTCCCTGTAAACTTTAATATATGTATCGTCATCATAAATATCGCTAAAAACATTTATTTTAATAAGGCTGAAACCTGGTTCCCTTGTATAAATAATCTGTTTCAGGCACTGCCTCCATTCCTCACCAATACTTCCTCTCTCTTCGGGTATAAATGCTAAATATTTTCCAATCATAAATAGTATATCTTTAAATCAATTATAGAAAGGTTTATTACAACTCCATTGCTTGTTTTCTCTCAAGTTTTATCTGGTAATATTACCTCAATTTCAACCTACAGGTTACATGCTACAATATACAAATTGTTAAGATTCAGAAGAATTCTTTTGCCCTGCTTATTTACCAACCAGTTGATCAGCGGCTAATACCAGGAACATGAAGTTGGTTGCACCGCCTCCCATCACATATTCCTGTTGTTGCCAAAGATATGGCCAATCCAGTAACTCAGGAAAATCCGGACGAATAAGGGCAGTACCGGAAGAGACACCACCAGGAATATAAGACCAATCAGCACGGTTTACACCATACGCCACTGTTGTCGATCTTACCCCTACACCTGAAGCAAAAGAGGCAGTGTTTTCACCGGGATGGACACCAAGAATAAAGTTCAAAGCATTAAATACCGGAGAAGAAGAAAAAAGATCAGGGAAGGCTGTATGCAGAAAATATTGTCTTACGCCAAAACTCTGGATGTCCCAGCCGGCACCCCATATACGTGGACGATATGGGACGCTAAAAGGCGTTTCAGCAGATTGTTTTAATATTTCCTCCGAAAGACTCTTCGCTGAATTCTTTACTGAAGCCGTGAAGGAAGCATTATTGATCTTTGGAAGAGCGCGGCCAATCAGCCAGCCAATGTTGCCTATTCCTTTTGTAACTGCTTCCACATTATCCAGAAGGTATTTCCTGTATTGCTCTTCTCCGGTTGTAAGAAACAATTCAATAGCCGCATGCATCTTAGCATTAGTGACTCTTTCTGATGTCATGTAATCATGAGAGTAAATAGCTTCCGCAACGTCAAGACATTGTTTACTGAGATCATCATTAAAGGCTTTAAGAACTCTTGAGGCTGCTGCCAGATGAGCTGCAACAGTCAGTTCGCGTGAAGGATTATCTTCGGTAAAAACCCAGCGGTCATCAGCTGCGGAAGAATGAGTACCAGTACGTTCCCCTGTTTTAAGATGTTCATCAAATATAAGTCCGTCGGTCATTGTCGATCCATCACCCAATAAAACATATTGTCTCTTTGTCGACTCAATAATACCCCTGAACAGACGGCCAAGATTTTTATAACCGCCAACCACAGAAAGAACTCCATGTTCTATTTGCTGAAGTATATCAGGTTTGCTATCGGGCTGATGTATCTCAACTATATGGGTATTCTGATCAATGGAAGTCTCATCATAATTTATTTTGAAGGCTTCATAAGCCATTGCAAGAATATAAATCTCCCCGCTCTGAGACTCAACCCTGAGGTCATAATCACCAGCGTCATGCCAGCCTCCGGTGTTTAGTCCCGGAACATGGTCACCTGGTTTAAATTTTGTAAGAGTCGAATCACCCTGAATATAACCATCAAAATGGTTATGATTTACCGGTGCCATCCTCGCATCATCCATATGGCACAATCCATGCCAGACACGATACTTTTCATTGACCCTCATATGACACATTTGGACCGGCAGAAAATATTCCAGCGTTGGCTGCCAGACATTTCGCTGATATACATCTTCAGCAATCCTGAAAGGTTGGGATTGCTCGTTTCCATATTTCACCAGATAAACTCCCTCCTGCTTTACGGAGGAGAAATCAAATTTCAGGTAGTTATACCGGAGGAAAGTTCCCCATGATTCAGGTTTTGTGCTGGTTACTTCAATCTTTTGGCCATTTTCAACTATTCTTAACAGTACCGGAGTTTCTCTTTTTATTTCATTTTTATCAAGTTCAATAATTGCAACTTTCTCCTGCCCGGGATGATATCCTATCTGTGAGACATGAATAACAGGAGTACTTTTCCAATCCATTATACAGTTGGGTGTAATGATCCATTCAATAGCATTGTTGGTTGCACTTTCCGGTACCAGGGAACGAACAACAAACCAGCCATTGTTATGGATATACCTTCCATCGAGAAGCTTAAGATTACCTGTGGAAGACTCTATCGATAACCTCAGCATATCATCCTCCGGTGCAACAACAAGCTTCTTTCCTTCGGCCATTGGCATGGCTGAAATAATTTCACCTTTCTGATCTGTCACAGCCGGACCATTTGCCTGCCTTGGGAATATGCCAGAATGTGTTCCAAGCGACCAGGTCTTTCCAAATAACAATCCCGGGAAAAGCTCCATATTAAAACCCACTTTCCCGATGAACTCATTTGGGATCGGTTCGTCAAGATCGACAGTCACAATGATTGATTCTCCCTTTGCCCTGACTTTAACAGTATAATTGAAATTCAGATCAGGATACTCAACCGGATTATAACCTTTGCGGTTAATAGCCGGATCGGGATAAGCCAGCCTGACAGTAACCGCGTTTCCGGAAAAATCAACTTTCCTTTCTAACTGTTTTGGTATTGGCTGCCACTGTCCCGGTGTTTCATCAAGCCTTATATCACCATTAGTAGCAATACGTTTCCCATTCATTATGATAGCAACACCACCCTGATGACCTTCGGGGTAAATGTCCTGATAAGCCATCACATTGATTCCTCCTTTTTCAAAATATTCAAGTTTATTTAAAATGAAAGAGGATTGTTGTGAAAAGCTGGTTTCTACAAAAACCAGGAGTCCTAAGAATATTATAGCTTTTTTCATTTTCCCATATATTATCTGTTAATAGTCCCTACTGAATTATTCCTTTTAAAAATAATATTATAGCGAAATGGAATATAAACCAGAGAATAAATCGATACTCTCTAATAACTATTCCGTAATCAGGTACTAATTAACTATTAGTTTCTTGATTAAACTTATTCCTTTGCCTTTTAAATTAACAAAATATAAACCAGGTGCCAATGTAATTTTTGTTGGGTTTCGGGAGTATGTATTTCCACTGATGGCATCAGTATAAATAATCATCCCTGAAATACTTAAGATCTCTATTTTATCAGTTCCTTCAGGAATATTAATAATTAAGAACTGACCATTTGTGGGATTGGGAGATATCAGGGTCTTATCAGGTGCAGGTATATCATTCACTCCAACAATGTTTTCGTTAATAAGAAGTTCCTTATTCCCCGATTCAACCAGAACAAAAGTCACTGAAAGAGGGGGAGTTTTAATCCGGACTTCATTGGTTATCAGGGAAGAATTGGCTTTTATACTTTCGTACGGATCGGATGTCTGCTGTAAATCAATAAATTCAGGATTAGAAATAACAATGGGTTGCCAGCTATTAAGAAAGAAACCCTGAGGTGCCTGCCCTTCAAGGATAGATGTAAGACATATAGACAGAATTCCCAAAACAACGGATCGCAACTTCATTTCGATTTGTTAAGTTTTTTAATTATTAAGTGATCATAATTCCTGTAAATGTCAATGGTTATCTGACTACTTTATAAGATTGAAATCCTTTTGATGTGACGATTCTGACAATATAAATACCTGGTCGTAATACTGAAAGTGAAACAGAAATATCCTGAAGGTTTTTAAGTTTGGAATAAAGCAATCTACCAGAAATATCAAAAACATTTAAATCGTACCTGCCTGCATTATCCTCAGGATTTACATGAAGATATCCATCGGAAGGGCTGATATAAACCCGGAAATTATCGGACTGGTATTCATCAGTTTTCAAAGTTAATGGATAGTTTTGTAAATCAGGCATTTCGTCGAGAGTAATTACGTAACTGTGATTCATTACTTTTTGCCAGTGGCTTAATGAATTAATAGCAGGATCATGAACGAAATCACCATACCAGGTCATAAACCATGACCAATTGGCTTTATCAGTTACCAGGTTATCCGGATCAGGAACCGGTCCATTTTCACTAAGTGTAATGAGCTTTTTACCCTGAAAATCTTCTTTTATTTTATTATATGTCAGTACCTGTGAGCTAAGATCACCGTTTACAGTGTAAATATCCGCTCCGAGTATATCAACATAGGCATCGCCGGGATACCAGGACATATTATCTGATTTTG